>Ga0105045_10001372_pt1 | contig 19801 bp, 23 predicted proteins | sample MAT02_FD_78089 | JGI IMG/M metagenome (GOLD analysis project Ga0105045, IMG submission 78089) | Freshwater microbial communities from Lake Fryxell liftoff mats and glacier meltwater in Antarctica - MAT-02 (megahit assembly) | ecosystem: Environmental > Aquatic > Freshwater > Ice > Liftoff... | reverse complement strand
TTTCTTGAAGTGCCCGCCAGAGGCCCTGCCCCAACATGGAGCCCCACCCCAACATGGAGATTGACATGGCCCATACCCGCCTGCCCGCCACCGCCCTTGCGCTGCTGTTTGTGGCAACCCCCGGCCTCGCGCAAGAGTTGAACGCGCTTGTCTGGTGCGACCACACCGATCCGGCGCTGATCGAGCCGTTCGAACAGAAGTTCGGCGTGACGGTGAACCTGAAGGAGTACGAAGGGACGGCGGCGGGCCTGGCGATTCTGGACCAGTCGCAGCCGGGCGACTGGGATGTGCTGGTGATCGACGCAGTCGACGTGGGCCGCGCGGTCGAGGCCGGGCATCTGGCGGAACTGCCAGCCGACAAGCTGGCGACGGCGGATTTCTTCCCCGAACTGGTGATGGCCGAGAATAACGTGGTCGACGGCAAGACTTATGCCGTGACCGAGAAGTTTGGCTACAACACCATCTCGTTCGACAAGACCAAGGTCGATCCGGCGGATATGGAGGATATGGCGACCCTCACCTCGGGCAAGTATGACGGCCGGATCGGGATTTATGACTACTATCTGCCGGTTCTGGGACTGGTGGCGCTTGGTCAGGGCGTGAACACGGCTGACATCACAGCCGACAACCTTGCCAGCCTCAGGGACCCGCTGATGGCGCTGCGGGCGGCGTCGAAGCAGGTGGCGGATGTCGTGTCGGCCCAGACGGCGCTGGCGACGGGTGAGGTGGATATCATCGTCGGAGGCGGCGAATGGCTGACGGCGGTTCTGGCTGCGGACAACGCAAACCTGGACTGGACGATCCCTGCGCAGGGTGCGCTGCGGTGGGCGCAGTCGATTGGCGTCGTAGCTGGGTCCACCCAGCCGGACCTTGCGCTGGAGTTCGTGAACTACATCACCTCGCCCGAGGGGCAGGCCCGGCTGGCGACGTCGTCGTGTTACTGGGGGATGCCTGCGAACGCGAAGGCCGGAGAGGCGCTGACGCCGGAGCAGAAGGCGGTCTTGCGTTGGGACCAGCAGCCGGAGTTTTTGGCCCGGGCACAGCTTTACCCGATTCCGGATGCAGCGCTTGATACGGCGATGCAGGACCTGTGGACCGAGATGCTCGCCCAGTGATCCTGGCAATATGAACCTGGCCGCGAAAGACCGCCGTCTGGCCTGGGGCCTGCTGGCCCCGGCGCTGATCTGGACGGGGGCTTTCTTCATCCTGCCGTTTCTGGCGATGCTGACCTTGTCCTTTGCGCACATGGACGGGCGCGAGGTGGTGCGGGGCTTTGATCCCGGCAATTACCTGCGGATCTTTACCGACCCCACGATGCTGGGCGCGCTGTGGAACAGCCTTGAGATCACGGTCGTGGTGACGGTGATTTCAGTCGTGCTGGCGTACCCATTGGCAGCGATCATCGCCTTCCGGGTGCCGGCGCGGTGGCAGCGGCTGGCGCTGCTCATGGCGGTGCTGCCGTTCTGGACCTCTTACGTCGTGCGATCCTATTCCTGGCTTCTGGTGCTTGGGCAGAACGGGGTGGTGAACAAGGCGCTGCTTGGCCTTGGGGTGATTGCCGAACCGCTGGAGATTGCCTCCTCCCGCGCGGCGACGGTCATCGGCTTCGTGCATTTCTTCGTCATGCTGCTGACGCTGACGATCTACGCCAACCTGATCCAGCTGTCCCCCAACTATGCCCGCGCCGCGCAGGACCTTGGGGCGAACCGCTGGCAGACCTTTACCCATGTCATCCTGCCGCTTACCCTGCCGGGGGTCGTGACGGGGGCGTTCCTGACCTTTGTCCTTTGCATCGGCGACTACATCACGCCGCAGATCCTTGGCGGGAATACGGAGCTGACTCTGCCGCAACTGATCATGCTGCAACTTGGCCGCAGCGGGAATTTTCCCCTCGCCTCGGCCCTGTCGGTCGTGCTGATGGCGGTGGTGACGCTGGCCTATTTCGCAAGCAGTCGCTGGTTGCGGCTGGATCGGGTGTAAGATGCGGGTTCTTTCCTGGCTCTATCTCGCCGTGGCCTACGCCTTCGTCTTCCTGCCGGTCGCGGTGCTGGTTGCGTTCAGCTTTCAGGACGGCCGCCTGCCGGTGCCGCCGTTCAGGGGCCTGACGCTGGAGTGGTATGCCAAGGTGCTGGGCAACGATGACCTGATGGCCGCGCTGGGGAACTCGCTTCTGGTGGCGGTGGTGTCTTCGGCTGTGGCACTGAGCTTGGGGTTTCTGGCGGCGCATGCGCTGGCGCGGGTGCGACTGCCGGGGTCGGCCCTGATGCGCGGTGTATTGATCGCGCCGATGACGGTGAGCTATCTGATCATCGCCTTGGGCTTGCTGACGGTGTTCAACTATTTTGGCATCCGCCCGTCCCTATGGGCCACGGGTATCGGGCATGTGGTCATCAACCTGCCCCTGTGCTTTGCGATCAGTTACGCGGCGATGGGCGACCATCAACGATCCGCCGAGCGTGCCGCGCGCGACCTTGGGGCGCCGGAGTGGAAGGTGTTGTTGCTTGTCTCGGCGCCAATGCTCGCGGCACCGCTGGCGGCGGCGTTCTTCCTGTCGGTCACTTTCAGCTGGGATGAGTTCATCATCGCCTTCCTCCTCACCCGCTTCGACGTGACCTTGCCGGTGGAGATCTGGTCGATGCTGAAATCCGGCCTTTCGCCGGCCACCAATGCGATGGGGTCGCTGGTGTTCCTTGTGTCGGTCACCCTTGTCATCCTCCTTGAAATCCTCGTTTTCCGGAGGGCGAAATGACTGCTGGCGTGTCGATCCAGTCGGTGTTTCAGCGCTATGGTTCGGCTGTGGCTCTGGACGCGGTCAGCCTTGAGATCGAGGCGGGGGAGTTTGTGGTGCTTCTCGGCCCTTCGGGCTGCGGGAAGACCACATTGCTGAACATCATCGGCGGGTTTGCGGAACCGACCGAGGGGCGGGTGCTGATCGGCGGGCGGGATATGGCAGGGGTGGCACCCAAGGACCGGCCGACGACGACGGTGTTTCAGGATTACGCGCTGTTTCCGCATATGTCGTTGCGCGACAATGTGGCGTTCGGCTTGCGGATGCGGGGTGTGTCCCGGGCTGCGCGGGCGGCGAGGGCCGAGGCGATGCTGGCGCTGGTGGGCCTGGAAGGGCGCGGGGATCGGCGGCCGCATGAGCTTTCGGGCGGGCAACGGCAGCGGGTGGCCTTGGCTCGGGCGCTGGCGGTGGAGCCAGAGGTGCTGCTCCTGGATGAGCCGCTGGGGGCGCTGGATCTGAAGCTGCGGCGGAACATGCAGGAGGAGTTGAAGGCGATCCAGCGGCGGGTGGGCACGACCTTTGTGCATGTGACGCATGATCAGGAAGAGGCGATGGCCATTGCCGACCGGATCGTGGTGATGAACGCCGGGCGGGTCGAGGATTTCGGGCCGCCCCGGCAGGTTTACCTGCACCCGAAGACGCTGTTCACGGCGGGGTTCATGGGCGAGGTCAACCGGATCCCCGTGGTCGGTGGCCAAGCGCCCTTTGGGCCGGTGCCGGTGCCGGATGGCACGCTTTGCCTGCGGCCCGAGGCGATTACGGCCACGGGGTCGCTGCACATCGGGCTGTGCAAGGTGGAGGATGCAGCTTTTTTCGGCACGCATGTGCGGGTGCATGTGGCCCCACTCACCTCGCCGGACTTGCGACTGGTGGTGCATCTGCCACAAGCTGCCGTGCCGGAGGTCGGCGCGGTGCTGGACCTGGGGGCGGAGGCCTATGTGGTGTTGCAGGCATGAGAGCGAGGCCGGAAGACTGGTGGCGGGTGCGTGGAGTGGGCGACGGGGTCACCCATATCGATGAGCCGCATATCCGCGAGTTTTATCGCTGCAACGTCTGGCATGTGCGCGGGCGGGATACCGACATGCTGGTCGACAGCGGGATGGGTGTGGTCTCGCTTCGTACCCATGTGCCCTTGGTGACAGAACGGCCGTTGCAGGCGGTGGCGAGCCATACGCATTTCGACCATATCGGGCTGCACCATGAGTTTCCCTGCCGCCTGTGCCACGGGGCCGAGGCGCATCTGCTGCGCGCGCCCACGCGGGAAAACACCTTTGCCGACAAGTATGTGACCGAGAATATCTTCACGACGCTACCGCCCAAACCCTTCGCCTGCGAGACTTATGCGGTTGCCGCCGCCCCCGCGACCCGGCTTCTCTGGGATGGCGATGCGGTGGACCTTGGCGACCGGCGGTTCGAGGTGATCCACACGCCCGGCCACTCTCCCGGTGGAATTGCGTTGTGGGAGGCGGCGACGGGGGTGCTGTTTTCCGGCGATATCGTCTATGACGGTGAGTTGATCGAGGGGACCAGTGAACTGGAACAGGCGCAATACATCGTATCGATGGAACGGCTGTTGCGGCTTCCGGTGCGGGTGGTGCATGGCGGGCATTTCCCGAGTTACTCGGGTGACAGGCACCGCGAGATGATCAGCGCATGGCTGAAAGGAAAAGGCAGATGACGGGCTTCAACCAACCGCTTGGCGGCAATGACATGCCGCGCTTTGGCGGGCCGGCAACGATGATGCGGCTGCCTGCGGCGACCAGCGCGAAGGGGCTGGATGTGGCGTTCATCGGGATACCGATGGACCATGGCACCTCCAACCGCCCGGGCACGCGGCTTGGCCCCCGGCAGATCAGGGACGAATCCCGGATGCTTCGGCCCTTCAACATGGCGACCGGGGCGGCACCGTTCGAACATCTGCAGGTGGCCGATATCGGCGATGTGGCGATCAACACGTTTGACCTGAAGAAGACCGTCGACATCATCACCGCGCATTACCGCGAGGTCCTGTCACACGGCGCCACCCCCCTGACCCTGGGCGGCGATCATACGCTGACCTGGCCGATCCTGCGGGCGATCAGGGAACGGCACGGGCCAGTGGCGCTGATCCACATCGACGCCCATGCCGATATCAACGATACTATGTTTGGCGAAACTGTCGCGCACGGCTGCCCCTTCCGCCGGTCCTGGGAGGATGGCTGTCTGATCAACGACAAGGTCTTCCAGATCGGCTTGCGCGGCACGGGCTATGCGGCGGATGATTTCGACTGGGCGCGCGACAAGGGCTGGACTGTGGTGCAGGCCGAGGAATGCTGGGGCAAATCGCTGGCCGGGCTCATGGCCCAAGTCCGCGACAGGATCGGCGATGCGCCGGTCTACATCAGCTATGACATCGACAGCCTTGACCCCGCATTTGCCCCCGGAACCGGGACGGTGGAGCCGGGTGGGCTGACAACCTGGCAGGCGCTGGAGATCGTCCGGGGCTGTCAGGGGCTGAACATCATCGGCGGCGATCTGGTCGAGGTCTCGCCGCCCTATGACCCTACGGGCAACACGGCCCTGATCGGCGCGAACATCCTCTACGAGATGCTGTGCGCCTTGCCGGGTGTGCCGTGGAATCCCTCACGCTTCTCGGGGTTAAGCTTCTGACCCCGGTCGCGTGACACGGGTCAGTCACCCGTCGTGCAGCGCTTGATCCCGCCGACACCTATCTCGCAGCGGATTTCCGTCCGGACGGGTACGGCCGGGGCAGCCGCGGTCTCGCCGTTGTCCTTGGCCCGGGCAGCCGCCTCGGCGTCGGCTGCTTTGCGCGCCTCGTCACGGCGGACAGCCATCGCCGTTTTGCGGGCGGCCCGGTCGGCCACGTAAGCCAGACTGTCCGCCTCGTTCAGGGCAGATCCGAGAACGATCACCGGCACATCGCCCAGACCCTCCTGCTGCTCCACGACCGAGGCGTTCAATGCCTTCACATGCAAGGTTTCGAAAAAGGGCAGCAGGTTGGCATCCGACATTCGCCGCGGGACAAGAACCCGCAAATGGATTTGCCCGCCCAGATCGGCGATCAGAAGCCTGCCGCGCATCCCGTCCGGCAACCAGTCTTCGGTGACATCCAGACCGCGCACTGTCATCAGGTCGATTTCGCGGAACGCGGCCTGAGAGGATTGCAGTAGTGCGCGCTGGGCCAACCCGGCGACCGTAGTGAAGATGTGATCGGGATAGCGGATGGCCTTGATCACGACCCGTTGATCGCCCTGTTCATAGGTCAGGGTGACCGCCTCGGCGCCGCTCGGCGTGGTACCGCTGACTACGGTTTCGATCAACGCGCTGGCCACCGGGTCGCCGTCACGGCCCCGGCGCGGCTGGAACGTCGTCGCATCTTCGGCGACAGCGGGCCGAACGGTCCACCCTTCGGGCGGACGTGGCAACATGTCGGCGAGTTTGGTCGGCAGGTTCGACGCAGGGGACGACGCGGCAAAGCTTGCGATCCGGGCGGACAGATCGCCAAGATAGTTCTGAACGGTCAGTGCATCTTCGCTTTCGTCTGCTGCAGCGGTTCGGGCCATGCTGTAATCGATCACCAGAAAGCCGCTTAGCCCAATGGCAGCCACTGACAGAAACCCGATCAACCGCAGCACGACGCGCCCCACTTTCCGATTACGTTGATGCGGGTTAGGCCAAGATTGGGGCAACCTTCGGGCAAGGGGGTGTATTTTTTCCGCCTGTTCGGCAGGTCAGACTGCCCTCAGGCCCGGGCGCGCAGGGTGGACAAGGCAAACAGCACCGCAGCCACCACGATGATGGAAGGGCCGGTCGGCGTGTCCTGCCATAGCGACAGCGCCAGACCGCCCAGCCCAGCCACTGCGCCCAATGCGACCGCGCCAAGGGCCATCGTCTCGGGGGTGCGGGCCATTCCGCGTGCCGTGGCGGCAGGGATGATCAGCATGGCGGCGATCAGCAGCGCGCCCACCACCTTGAGCGCCACTGCCACCACCACTGCCAGCGCGAGAACCAGAACCAGCCGCTCCCGGTCGGGGCGCAAGCCGGCGGCATGGGCCAGATCCTCGCTGAGAGTGGCGGTCAGCAGCGCCTGCCAGCGCCAGACCAGCAGAGCCACAACCCCCAACCCGCCCAGCCAGACCAGAGCCAGATCTGTGCGAGTGACGGCAAGGATATCGCCGAAAAGATAGGCGGACAGGTCGGTCCGCACGTTCGGAATGAAACTGACAGCGACCAGCCCGAAGGCGAGAGCGGAATGCGCCAGCACGCCAAGTGTTGTATCCATCGCCCAGCCCCGCGCTGAAAGGCCCGCCACCGTAACTGCCATTGCCAGAGCGACCACCAGCGTGCCCAGCCCGATCGGCAGGTCGGTCGCCAGGGCCAGCGCCACGCCCAGCACGGCGGCATGCGCCGTGGCATCGCCGAAATACGCCATCCGCCGCCAGACCACAAAGGCCCCAAGCGGCCCGGTCGCAAGGCTGAGGCCGACAGCCGCCAACCCGGCGCGCACCAGAAAGTCGTCAAGCATGGTCATGGTCATGCTCGTGGTGGTCATGCCCGTGGTCATGTTCGTGCCGGTAGAGCGCCAGGGCGCCCTGAGTCCCGGGACCGAACAGCGCCCGGTATTCCGGCGCGGTGGACACCACGCGCGGCGTACCTTCGCAACAGATATGGCCGTTCAGGCAGATCACCCGATCCGAGGCCGCCATCACCACATGCAGATCATGGCTGATCATCACAATGGCGGCACCGGTGTCGCGGCGCACCTCCTCGATCAGCCGGTAGAAGGACGCTTCACCCAACTGGTCCAGCCCTTGCGTAGGTTCGTCCAGCATCAGAACCTGCGGCTTGCCAAGCAGGGCGCGGGCCAGCAGGACGCGCTGCAACTGCCCGCCGGAAAGTGACGTCATCTGATCGGCCCCATGCCCGGCCATGCCGACACGGGCAAGCGTCTCGGTCGCGGCGGCATCGGTCACCCGGACCGGCAGCGACAGAAAGCGGCGCACGGTGATCGGCATGGTCCGGTCGATCATCAGCCGCTGCGGAACATATCCGATCCGCAAGTCTGCCTGCCGCAGGATGCGCCCCCCGGTCAGCGGCAGGATGCCCAGAAGGGCGCGCAGCAGCGTGGATTTGCCCGATCCGTTCGGCCCAAGGATGGTGACAATCTCACCCGGGACGATCTGCAGGCTGACGTCGTGCAGCACCTCGTTACCGTCAAAGCGCACGCAGATATGATCGGCGGTGATAAGGCTCATGCGGTGGCATCCCGGCAGGCGGGGCACAGGCCAAGCGCCTCGATGGTGGAGCGTTCGATCGTGAAGCCCAACGCGTCTGCAGCAGCGTCCAAGGCGGCGCGGGTCGGGGCGGCCTCGGCCTCGGCGACGGCGGAACAGATGCGGCAGATCAGGAAGGCGGGGGCATGCGATTCGCCCGGGTGGACGCAGGCGGTAAAGGCGTTAAGCCGCTGGATTCGGTGTGCAAGCCCCTGATCCACCAGAAACTCCAATGCGCGATAGGCAACGGGCGGCTGGTTGCCGAAGCCGTCCGCCGCAAGCCGGGCCAGCACGTCATAGGCGCCCAGCGCCCGATGTTCTTCCAGCAGAATCTCCAGCACCCGCCGTCGGACCGGAGTCAGCCGCACACCTGCGGCGCTGGTCAGCGCCTCGGCCCGGGCCAGGGCATCGGCGGCGCATTGGGCGTGATCATGCGCGGCAAAGGCCGGATCGTGCGCCGCACAGCCCGGGCCGTCGGAGGGATCATGCTGATGCGCCATCTGCGGGCTTGACCTGTTATGATATTACATTCATAGACCAACCCGATCCACGGAAAGGGCGTCCCCATGCGTTATATCATAACTTTGGCCTTTGCCAGCACCCCGGTCTTCGCCGAGGTTCCCAAGGTAGTAACTGACATTCCGCCAGTGCATGCGCTTGTAGCCGAGGTGATGGGCGATCTTGGCCAGCCGGAATTGCTGCTGGGCAAAGGTGCGGACGAGCATAATTTTCAGCTGCGCCCCAGTCAGGCGGGTGCCGTAGCCGGCTCTGACCTTGTGGTTTGGATCGGCCCCGAACTGACCCCATGGCTGGACAGCGCCATGGGCACGCGCCCCGAGGGCGCAGCGTCGCTGGCTCTGCTTGACGCCGAAGGGACCGAACGCCGCGCATATGGCGAAGAAGGCGGCGCGCATGACCACGACCATGCCGGGGAAAAGCCCGTCGATGCCGCCGCCCATGATGACCATGCGCATGACGAGGCCGGGCACGATGACGAGACCCATGATGAACACGCGAACAGCGAAGCCGGTCATGATGACCACGATGATGCCCATGACGGAACCGACCCGCATGCCTGGCTTGACCCCGGCAATGGCCAGCACTGGCTGGGCCTGATCGCGGCCGAACTGTCGCGGCTTGATCCCGACAACGCCGCCATCTACGCCACCAATGCCGAGGCAGCCTCGGCACGGATTGCCACGCTCGACGGCGAAATCGCCGCGATGCTGATGCCTTTGCAGGGCAAGCCGCTGGTCACCTTCCACGATGCCTACGGCTATTTCGTCGCCCATTACGGCCTGACTTTCGCGGGCAGCATCGCGCTAGGCGATGCCGCCTCGCCGGGGGCGGCGCGGTTGCAGGCATTGCGCGCGACGCTCGAAAGTGGCGCAGTCCTGTGCATCTTCCCCGAAGCACAGCACGACCCTGCCCTTGTCCAGCAGATGGCCGAAGGGACAGGCGCGCGAATTGGTGGCGCACTTGACCCTGTCGGGTCCACGCTTGAGGCGGGGCCGGATGCCTATGGCGCGCTGCTGAAACGCATGGCTACAACCTTGGTGGACTGTGTGCAGGGCTGACCCTGAAGCTGTCCGGTCTATCCTGAATGATTGGTGCCGGACCGGACGGGTTGACCCCCGCCCACGCGGCCAATCAGCCGGTCCATCTGCCGGGCAACCCGGTCCAGATGCTGCCGGCAGAGTGCTGCTTCACGACAACAAGATCACGCACCGCCGCGTTAAAGCTGTCGGGGCCGGGTGGCAGTAGACGACAAGGGCGCGCATGGGTACCGGCCAAAGGTCTGGCATTGTCGGGGCGCAGGATAGCGGCCCGCAGACGCAGGGCTTTTACGTCGGGGTCATGCTGGCATGCCGCGGGATTCCGGCTCAACCGCGACGTTCAGTTGCGCGGGTTGACCGGGAACTCAGGGTAGAAAATCGGCCAGTCCGTCGGTCAGGAACCGCTCAGCCAGGGCCAGAGTGCCTGAAGTATAGGCAGGCCCGCCCAAGGCCAGCGCCGTATCGCTGTCGGCGCGGGTGGCCAGCCAGGCGGTCAGCAGCACCCGTCGCAGCAGGATCAACGCCGGGATCATCGCGCGGTCGGTCTTGTGCAGGGATGCGACGCGGGCATAGCCGTCGCACCAGCGGGCGATCAGGTCGGGCAGACGGGGGTCTGTCTCGATAAACGACAGGGCGGCGGCAAGATCGTAGACCCACCAGCCAAAGCCGCAATCGTCAAAGTCGATGGCGGTCAGACCCCGGTCATCCACCATCAGGTTCGCCAGTCGCAAGTCGGCGTGAATCAGGCCGAAGACGTCAGGCCCGGTGCCATAGGCGCGCAGCTGGTCTGCCAGGGCCCTTGTTGCGCGCTCCAGCAGCGCCTTGCCCGGAGCACCCAGATCCTGCGCCTGCCGCCAATCACCCCAATGGGGGGCGGGGCCAAGGATCGTGTTCACATCCCATCTTTTGCGTGCAAACCCCGGTGAAGGGGTCCATTGTCTGGCGTGCAGGTGCAGGCGGGCGGTAATCTCGCCCAAAGGCGCAAACCAGCGCGCCAGATCGTCGCCGGGCTGAAGCTCTTGCCCGACGATGCGTGCGAAGGCCACGACAAAGCGGCCGTCCACTTCGGTCACCAGACCCGCAGCCCCCGCGATGGGCCGCACCGCTCGCAGCCCGGGCAGGTCTTGCAGTTTCGTCAGCCAGGCAAGCTCAGAGGCGATTTCCTGACCAGTATGATAGCCGTCCCGGTGCAACCGAATGATCAGATCGCCTGCGCGCCAAGTCTCGTTTTCCGACCGGTTGAGAAGGGTCAGGGGCGTATCCGGCGGCAGATCGTAAAGCGGCAGGGCACGGGAGATGAGGTCAGACATCTTCGCCACGCCGCAGAAGGTAGATGTCCATGATCCAGCCATGTTCGGCCCGAAGCGCTGCGCGGGTGGCGAGGATGTCGTCCTGGACTTGTGCCAACGGCCCGTGGATCAGCGCTTGTTCCGGCATGCCGACATACGCGCCCCACCAGATCGTCACGTCCTTGGGGTCAAGAGTGGTGAAGGCCCCGCCTTTGTCCAGCATGACCGCCAGCGTGGTGGCGCCGTCAGGCCAGCCATGGTCGCGCAACTGGCGGCCGGTGGTGATGGTCACAGGCGCGGCAAGGGTGTTCAGCGTAATGGCATGGGCGGCGGTCAGGACCTGCAGGCTGGTGATCCCGGGGACGACCTTGACCGATATGCCCGGCAGTCGGGCGGCGATGCGCAGGGTGCTGTCGTACAGCGAGGGGTCGCCCCAGACCAGAAGTGCGACCTCGCCGCCGTGGTGCAGGTGGGCGGCAATGGCGTCATGCCAGACGGCGGCAATGGCGTCGTGCCAGTCATTCACCGCACCCAGATAATCTGTCTGGTCGGCCCGCTGCGGCACATCGTATTCCATCACTGGGACCGGCGAGGTCAGAACCTGCGACAGGATTAGGCGGCGGATGTCGGCCAGGTCGGACTTGTCCGCACCCTTTCTTGGCAGCAGAATCAGGTCAGCCGCATTCAGCGCCTTCACGGCCTGCGCTGTGAGGTGGTCGGGGTTCCCCGTGCCGATGCCGATGAGGGAAAGCGTGTTCATGACGCCTTGTGCAGCCCGGCGCGGCCCTTGGCAAGGCCGCGGTGGCAGCCTTCAGGCCAAGTAAAGGCGCGGGGTAACACTGGGAAAGCCATATCAGGATCAGGGTCGAGCCTTGGAGAAAATGAACATCGCGACACCCACGGCGAAATTCGGCATGGCTGCGAAGAAGATGAAGGGGCGGGTGATGAATCGGATTCCCATTCGGATAAGCCCGCTCCTCTGTGTCGTTTCATTTCTGATGCGTTCGCCTGATGGGACACCTCGCCTGATCTGTCTGCGCACCTGCTGGCGGGCGCAAGGTGGATGGCGACAGGGCGGGGTCAATCCGCAACACCGTCCGCCAGCGCGCCGTAAATGATCAGGCCGGGCAAGGGGCTGCGGTCTTCGGCCAGCGTCGTGGCAAGGGCGGCGATGGTGGACAGGTGCATGTGCTGGTCTGGTGTGCTGACCGCCTCGGCCAACAGCGCGGGAGTGTCGGGCGCCAACCCGTGGGCGATCAGCGCAGCCGCCAGCGCGGGGAAGGTGCGCTTGCCCATGAAAACAACCGTCGTCGCCCCGGGGTCGGCGAGCGCGGGCAAGTTCAACCCCGGCGGCAAGTTGCCCGAGGTATCGGCGGCGGTGATGAACTGCACACGCTGGGCATGCCTGCGGCGCGTAAGCGGGATGCCAGCGGCCGCAGCAGCAGCCGAGGCCGAGGTCACGCCGGGGATGATCTCAAAACCGACGCCCGCGGCATGAAGCGCGGTCAGCTCTTCCTCCAGACGCCCGAAGATACCGCTGTCCCCCGATTTCAGCCGCACCACCTTTGCGCCGGTCAGGGCATAGTCCACCAACAGCCGGCTGACGTGAGCCTGTTTGGGAGAGGCGCGACCGGCCCGTTTGCCCACCCCCACCAGATCGGCCCCCGCACGCGCCAGCGCCAGAATGGGCCCTGAAGACAGGTCATCGAACAACACCGCATCCGCCGCCTGCAGCGCCTTGACCGCCTTGACGGTCAAAAGGTCCGGATCACCCGGCCCAGCGGAAACGAAGGTGACAAAGCCGGTCATTGCGCGCCCGCTATCAGGTGGAAATAGGTGCCGCTCGATAGTCCGCCCCCTGCCTGACGTCGACAGGACCCGGTTTCAGGCACAGTCGCCCCAGTGGCATCGGTGACGCTGGCAAGGGGTGCGTCGGGCTGGTCGAGGATGGTGGAATAGTGAAACTCATGCCCCGAAAGCGCCGCACCTGCGGTCTGGCCGGGGATGGGCTGCGCAAGCACGGCCCGCCGGTAGCCAAGGTGCATCTTGCGGCTGGCGTAGCTGGTGACCAGCCCCAAAAGCCCTGCCATCCGATGCCGGGTGCCATCCTTGTCCACCAGCCCTTCACCCATCGCCATGTAACCCCCGCATTCGCCATGGACAGGCTTGGTCTCGGCAAAGGTTTGCAGCCCCGCGCGGAACCCGGCGGCCGCAGCAAGCGTGCGCGCATGCAGTTCCGGATAGCCGCCGGGCAGCCAGCAGACATCGGCTGTCGGGTCGGGGCGCTGGTCGGCAAGGGGCGAGAAGGGCAGCACCTCGGCCCCCGCCGCGCGCCAGCCGTGCAAAAGGTGCGGGTAGACAAAGCTGAACGCCGCATCCCGGGCAAGGGCGATCCTCTGTCCTGGTGGGGTAAACTTTGCAGCCGCAGTCCGGCTGGCCGTCGTCGCCGCAACGGCGATCAGCGCGTCAAGGTCCACGCCGTCGCGCATCAGGGTGGCGGCTTCGGCGATCAGCGCTTGGAGGGCGGGCTGTTCCTCGGCCTGCACCAGCCCCAGGTGGCGTTCGGGCATGGCAATGGCGGCGCGCTTGGGCAGGACACCAAGGACCGGCAGACCCGCCTCTTCCATCCCCTTCCTCACCAGCGCCTCATGCCGGGGGCTTGCAATGCGGTTCAGGATCACCCCTGCCACCCGTACCCCCGGCCGGAACCGCGCCAGCCCCAGCGCCACCGCCGCCGCCGTCTGCGCCTGACCGCTGGCGTCGATCACCACGACCACCGGCCAGCCCATCCGCACCGCCAGATCCGCCGTCGCCCCATTGCCAGCGGCCCCCGCCAGCGCTACCCCGTCGAAAAGCCCCATTGACCCCTCCGCCAGGATCAGATCCGCCCCCTCCGCCGCCGCCAGCATCCCGTCCAGCATCGCCCCCGGCATGGCCCAGCTGTCCAGGTTGAACGACCAGCGCCCGGAAGCCGCCCGGTGAAAGGCCGGGTCTATGTAATCCGGTCCGTTCTTGAACGGCTGCACGACCAGCCCCCGGTCCCGCAGCGCGGCCAGGAGCCCCAGCATGACCGTGGTCTTGCCGGTGCCCGAGGCAGGAGCCGAGATGATCAGACCGGGTGTCGTGGCGTGTATCATGACTCCGTCCCCGGAAAGCGCGGATGCGTGCCGACCGGGCGATATCGCCGGTCATAGTCGCCGGCATAAAGGCGGCTGTCCGCGAACCCCTCCTGCGCCAGCGCTGGGCCGACCAGGATCAGCGCAGTCCGCTCCACCTTGTCCGGGACTGCAGCAGCAAGCGTCGCCAGCGTGGCGCGGATGATCTGCTGGTCCGGCCAGCTTGCGCGCCAGACTACGGCCACCGGGCAGTCGGGGCCGTAATGCGGGGTCAGATCGGACACCAGCTTTTCGACCAGATGAATCGACAGGTGCAAGGCCAGGGTCGCGCCCGTTGCCCCAAAGGCCTGCAGCGTCTCCCTCTCCGGCATCTGCGTCGCGCGACCTTCGGTGCGGGTCAGGACGACGGACTGCGTCAACCCGGGCAGCGTCAGCTCCACCCCAAGCGCCGCCGCCGCCGCCGCAAAAGACGGCACCCCCGGCGTCACATCAAAGGGGATACCCAGTGCGCGCAAGCGGCGCAGTTGCTCCCCCATCGCCGACCAAACCGACAGGTCACCTGAATGGAGTCGCGCCACATCCTGCCCTGCGGCATGGGCGGCGCTGATCTCCTCCATGATCTCATCCAGACTCAGCGGGGCGGTGTTCACTCTCCGGCATCCCGGCGGGCAATGCGACAGGACTCCCTCGGGCACCAGCGACCCCGCATAAAGACAGACCGGCGACGTCGCGATCAGATCCCGCCCGCGCAGCGTCAGCAAGTCCGGCGCCCCCGGCCCTGCACCGATGAAATGCACGGTCATGCGGTGGCTGCCCAATTTTCTGTCCCCAAATATCCCCGCCGGAGGCATGCCCGAGCCGGTTGCGCGCCCTTCGCGCGCAGAGGCGAGACAAAAGGTGCGCGCGGAACGCGCTCAATCTGATACCCGCTTGAAGCCCCCGGGCGTCGTGTCTGGACGCTCATCCCAGCCCCCCCTCGGCAATTGCCGCCGTCGCGGTTCTGTCCGCCGACACCGCCCGCCGGCCGCGCAACCGGGCACCCGGCCCGGCAGCAGCCAAGGCCGCCGCCTCGGCCACCGACCCGGTCCTTTGCAAGGCTTCGACCCGATCCGACCGACTCAGCGTGGGCTGGCCGATCAACGCTTCGGCGGCCAGCGCGATGACCGGCAGGCCAAGCACAACGCTCAGGTCCGCCAGCGCCGGGGCCTTCCTGTTCAGCGTCGCGAGATGCGTCACGCCTTCCGCCCCACCCGCCCGCGCCAGCGCATCCTGCAACGCCGCAAGCGAGGTTTCCGACCGAAAGCCGAAGCCCGCGACGATCATCGCACCACACTCCACTGCAGGATCGGCAGTCCAGCGCGCCAGCCGCGTCTGCGGCCGATGGCGGTGGGCTCGGAAAGCTCGATCTTCAGCAAAGCCCCCCCCTTGCGGGCGGACCAGTCCAGCACCAGCGCCTCGGTCTCGATGGTCACCGCGTTCAGCACAAGACGGCAGCCGTCTGGCATCATCTCCCACAAGCGGGACAGCAGGGCATCGTCGCCTCCGCCACCGACAAAGACTGCGTCCGGCGGGGGCAGCGTCTCAAGTCCCTCGGGCGCGCGGACCCCGTGCAAGCGGTGGCGATGGGCAAGGCCGAAGGCCGCTGCATTCTCCCGCGCCCGGGCGGCGCGCGCCGGGTCAGCCTCCAGCGCTTCGACCCTTGCCCCCCCGGCCAGCAGCCATTCGATCCCGACCGACCCGGACCCCGCGCCAATGTCCCACAGCACCTCGCCCGACCGGGGGGCCAGCGCTGACAGAGTCAGCGCGCGGACCGGGCGTTTGGTGATCTGCCCGTCATGGACAAAAAGCGCATCCGGCAGGCCCGAGGCACCCGGCAGGCCGGTCTCGGTGGCCTCGATGGCCACCGCGACCGGGGCGGTCACGTCCTGCGGGGGGGCGTCGAACGTGACGCGCTCCGCTGGGCCGCCAAGCCGCTCCAGCACCGTCATCCGCGCTTTTGCATGACCGTTCTCTGCCAGCCAGGTCGCCAGTTCCGCCACCGCTGCCCCATCGCGAACCGTGCAGATCGCCCGCACCCCCCGACCCAGCACCGAACGCAGCCCGGCAAAGGGCGCGGCATGCAGGCCAAGGCACAGCACCTCCTCCAGCCGCCAGCCCAGGCAGTTCGCCGCCAGCTGGAAGGTGGAGCGAGCTGGGTGCGACACCCACTCGCCCGGCTCAAGATGCGGCATCAGACTGCCTCCCGCCCCGAACCAGAACGGATCGCCAGAGGCCAGCACCACAACCTCCCGCCCCTGCTGGGCCAATACCGGGCTGATGTCAAAGGGCACCGGCCAGGCTTGCCCCCGATTGCCCGCACCAACCAGCGCCAGATGCCGGGGGCCACCGAAGATGACTTCAGCCCGCGCCAGCGCAGCAAGGCTTGCGGGCGACAGGCCTGCCGGTCCATCCTCACCCAGCCCGATCAGGGTCAGCCAGACTTTGCCCCGGGGGTCACCCATGACACGCATCCTTCTCCTCGGCGGCACAGCCGAGGCCAATCTGGTGGCGAAAGCCATCGCCGAGGCCGGCCTGGCGGCGGTCTATTCCTACGCCGGCCGCACCGAGGCGCCGATGGGCCAGCCTATTCACATGCGCGTCGGCGGCTTCGGCGGGGTCGAGGGGTTGTGCGCCTACCTCGATGATCAGGCGATCACTCATGTGGTCGACGCGACCCACCCTTTCGCCGCGCAGATGAGCACGAATGCCGTCGCCGCCTGCACTGCTGCCAACGTCCCCCTTATCGCGCTGGAACGCGCACCCTGGATAGCAGGCGAAGGCGACCACTGGACGTCTGTTGCGGACATAGCCGCTGCCGTCGCGGCCCTTGCCGGACCGCCAAAGCGGGTGTTTCTGGCCATCGGGCGGCAGCATCTGGAGCGTTTCGCCGCCCAACCCCAGCACAGCTATCTTCTGCGCCTCGTAGATGCGCCGACCGAACCCCTGCCCCTCCTGCTTGCAGAGGTGATCGTTGCGCGCGGGCCGTTCGATGTGGTGGGCGACAGCGCCGTCATGCACGATCATGGAACCGAGATCATCGTGGCCAAGAACGCGGGCGGCAAGGGCGCCGTGGCCAAGATCGCAGCCGCGCGGGCGCTTGGCCTGCCCGTGGTGATGATCGAACGCCCGGCTGTTCCGCCACGTCAGGTGGCGCGCAGCGTCGACGCCGTGATGGCCTGGCTGAGTCATTCCGCGCGCCTTGGCGAATAGACCCAGGCCCCCACGCGCCGGGTGGCAGAGTTTCCAACGATCACCACCGTCCGCATATCGGCCATTTCCGGCCCGGCTTCGGCCAGGGTCACTGTCAGCAACTTCTCTTCCGCCGTGGAAACCGCCCGGGCGAAAGTGATCAGCCGGTCCGGCCCGCATTCGGCGCGCAGCACGTCCAGCGCCTTGGCAAAGCCCTCCGGGCGGCTGGCCGAGCGGGGGTTGTAGAAGGCCATGGCAAAGTCCGCGCGGGCGGCGTGGCGCAGGCGGGTCTCGATCACTTCCCAAGGCTTGAGGTTATCGGAAAGGTTAATGCAGCAGAAATCGTGCCCCAAGGGTGCCCCCGCCACAGCCGCCGCCGCCAGCATCGCCGTGATGCCGGGCAAGACACGTATATCCAGCGCCTGCCAGTCCTCGCGGCCCTCGAGTGCCTCGAAGACAGCGCTTGCCATTGCAAATACCCCCGGATCGCCGGAACTGACCACGACCACGCGCCGCCCTGCCGCCGCCATCTCCAGCGCTGCACGGGCGCGGTCCATCTCGACCCGGTTGTCGGACGGGTGCAGCGTCAGCCCGGGGCGCGGCGTCACGCGGGCGACATAGGGAATGTAGCCGACAATATCGCTGGCTTCGGCCAAAGCTGCCGTCACTTCGGGCGTAACCATTCGGTTATCCCCCGGGCCAAGACCGGCTATGACCAGCCAGCCCGTCACTCCGTCAGCTCCGGCCTGCGGCCCTGGCCGTGGACAAGGACGATCGCGAAATACGGGCAGTCGGTGCCGTCCACCTCTGCCAGCCGTGCCACCCGCTGGTTCGGCATCGTGCCGCGTTCCACCAGCCACGCGGCATCCAGCCGTCCGGCCCGTTCCAGCGCGCGGCGGACCCGGGGCAGGTTGCGCCCGGTCTTCATCACCACCAGCGCGTCGGCAGCCACCATGTGACGCACAAGGTCATCTTCGGGCAAAGTACCCATCAGCACCGTCAGCACGTCATCGCCCCAGGTAATCGGCGTGTCGGTGGCATGCCAGCAGCCGGTCATGCCGGTAATTCCCGGGATAACCTCGACCGGCACCCGCCCCTGCAGGCGGGAATGCAGATGCATGAAGCTGCCGTAGAAGAACGGGTCACCCTCGCACAGCACCACCACATCCTCGGTCAAGGCAATGGTGGCAAGACGGTCAGCCCAGGTATCGTAGAACCGGGCCAGGGCGTCGGTGTAGTCCGGGCCGTCGAAGGGAAGTTCGGTCGTGACCGGGTATTCCATCGGGTATTCGATGGCATCCGCAGCAAGCATCCCCTCGACGATTCGCCGCGCCTGACCGGCCCGACCCTCTTTGCGGAAGTAGGCGACATGGCGGGCCGCGCCGATCACCCGGGCGGCGCGCAGGCTCATAAGGTCGGGGTCACCGGGGCCAAGGCCCGCGCAGATCACGCGTCCCATGGTCATTCCTTCCGGCTGGCAAGCGCGTTGACGGCGGCGACTGTGATAGCACTGCCTCCAAGGCGACCCTTGACGATGAGACTCGGAACTGGAAGGGCTGCCATCAGCGCGTCTTTCGATTCCGCAGCCCCCACGAACCCCACCGGGCAGCCGATAATCGCGGCGGGACGGGGGCAGGCGGGATCCTCCAGCATGTTCAAAAGGTGAAACAGCGCGGTAGGCGCGTTGCCTATCGCCACCACCGCGCCGGCAAGGTGGGGCCGCCAAAGCTCTACCGCTGCGGCAGAGCGTGTGTTGGCCATCTGCGCGGCAAGAGCGGGAACCGCGGGGTCCTGCAGGGTGCAGATGATGGTGTTATCGGCCGGCAGGCGTTTGCGCGTGATCCCTTCGCTGACCATGCGCACATCGCACAGGATCGGCGCGCCCGCTTCCAACGCCGTGCGGGCGGCGATGGCCATGCAGGGGGAGAAGCGGATGTGGGGGGAAAGCTCCACCATTCCGGCGGCATGGATCATGCGGACAGCGACCACCTCCTCCTCAGGGGTGAAGCGCGCCAGATCAGCCTCGGCCCGAATCGTGGCGAAGGACTGGACGTAGATCGCCGCGCCGTCGGTTTCATAAAGATGGGGCATGGGGGGCTTTCAGGTGGTCAGGGATCGCGGCGGAGGCCAGACCGAAGCGCAAGGGGGTGTCGGACGCGGTGCCATCCAGCACAAGGTCATAGCCCTGCGGCGTCGCGACCAGAGCAAGGTCAGAGCGCCCGGGATGGGCGCAGCCCTTGGCGCATCCTGAAACGTGCAGATGCCGCCCGTCGGGAAGGTGGGCGGCAAGCTGCCGGGCCAGCGTGCGGGTTTCACCCAGGGCTTGCGGGCAACCGGCCGCGCCGGTGCAGGCGATGACGCGCAGCAAGGGGTCGGCGGGGTCGGTGATAATGCCGGGAATGCCGGGCAAGGCGGTCGCTCCGGCCAGCATCAGCATCCGCCAAGGGGTCGGGCGGATCTCACGTCCCAGCATGGCAAGGGCGGACAGGGTCTCTGCCCGCATCTGCCCGAACGCCAACGCAACAAGCGCGCCTTCAGCGAGCAGGCCGGG
>Ga0105045_10001371_pt1 | contig 19804 bp, 18 predicted proteins | sample MAT02_FD_78089 | JGI IMG/M metagenome (GOLD analysis project Ga0105045, IMG submission 78089) | Freshwater microbial communities from Lake Fryxell liftoff mats and glacier meltwater in Antarctica - MAT-02 (megahit assembly) | ecosystem: Environmental > Aquatic > Freshwater > Ice > Liftoff... | reverse complement strand
TCACGGGCAACACCGCACTGGCCTGGGGCTTGGTGGCTGCTGGCCAATTGTCCGGTCTGTCGATCTTCCTTGGTAGTTATCCGATCACCCCAGCGTCGGACATCCTCCACGAATTGTCGAAGCACAAGAACTTCGGCATCCGAACCATGCAGGCCGAAGACGAGATAGCGGGGATCGGGGCCGCGCTGGGCGCGGCGTTCGGCGGCCACCTCGGCGTCACCACCACGAGCGGCCCCGGCATGGCGCTCAAGTCCGAGACGATGGGGCTCGCCGTGAGCCTCGAGCTGCCGCTCATCATCGTCGACATCCAACGCGGCGGTCCCTCCACCGGCCTTCCCACCAAGACCGAACAGGCCGACCTCCTGCAGGCCTTGTACGGGCGCCACGGCGAATCACCGATCCCCGTGATCGCGTCCTACAGCCCCGCACAATGCTTCGACGCGGCGATCGAGGCGGCTCGGATCGCCCTGAAGTACCGCACCCCGGTGATCTTGTTGTCCGACGGCTACCTCGCGAACGGCTCCGAACCGTGGCGGCTCCCCGACGTGGCGGACCTGCCCGACATCTCGGTGTCGTTTGCGACCGAGACCAACCACGTCAACGAGCAGGGCGAGGCAGAGTTCTGGCCCTATCTCCGCGATCCGATGACGCTCGCCCGGCCTTGGGCGGTGCCGGGCACCCCGGGGCTCATGCACCGCATCGGCGGCATCGAGAAAGAAGATGGCACCGGCAACATCTCCTATGACCCGGCAAACCACGAGCACATGGTCCAGCTCCGCGCCGACAAGGTGGCGGGCATTGCCAAGGACATTCCCCTGGTCGAAGTCCACGGCGACGTGGACGATGCCGACCTTCTGGTGCTGGGCTGGGGATCTACCTGGGGGGCAATCGATGCAGCCGCCAATCGCTGTCGGGCGCGCGGCCGCCGGCTGGCTTACGCGCACCTGACCCACCTGAACCCGTTCCCGAGCAACCTCGGCGACGTATTGCACCGGTACCCGAAGGTCGTGGTGCCCGAACTGAACCTGGGTCAACTGTCTCGGGTGATCCGCGCTGAGTTCCTCGTCGACGCCCGTTCGGTGACCAAGGTGCGCGGCGTTCCGTTCACGGCCGGCGAACTCGAGGCGGCACTGCTGAAGGAGATGGACCAGTGACCAACACGCTCGACCACGCCACCACCGCGAAGGACTGGACCAGCGATCAAGAGGTCAGGTGGTGCCCCGGATGCGGCGACTACTCCATCTTGAAGGCCGTCCAGATGCTGTTGCCCGAGCTCGGTGGCAAGCCCGAGAACACGGCGTTCGTGTCGGGTATCGGCTGCGCCGCTCGGTTTCCGTACTACCTCAACACCTACGGCATGCACTCGATCCACGGGCGGGCGCCCGCCATCGCCACGGGGTTGGCCCTGGCGCGCGATGACCTTGATGTGTGGGTGGTCGGCGGGGATGGCGACATGTTGTCGATCGGTGGCAACCACCTGATCCACGCCCTGCGCCGCAATGTCAACCTCACGATCTTGATGTTCAACAATCAGATCTACGGGCTGACGAAGGGCCAATACTCACCCACGTCGGAAGTGGGCAAGGTCACCAAGTCGACGCCGTTCGGGTCCCTCGACCACCCGTTCAACCCCATCAGCGTTGCGCTCGGTGCCGAGGCCACATTCGTGGCTCGCACCCACGACCTCGACCGCAAGCACATGATGGAGATGTTCCGGCGGGCACGGGAGCATCGCGGTGCGTCGTTCGTCGAGATCTTCCAGAACTGCAACGTGTTCAATGACGGGGCCTTCCAGGCGATCACCGGCAAGTCTGTTCGTGACGAGATGACCATCCCGTTGATGCACGGTGAGCAGATTCGCTTCGGAGCGGAGCGGGAACTGGGGGTGGCCATCAGCCCGCAGGGCCGCGCGCACATCGTGCGAGTCGATGAGGTCGGGGAGGATGCGATCCTGGTGCACGATGAGGCCCGAGCCGAGCCCGGTCTGGCGTTCACGCTCTCGCGCCTGTCTGATGGTCCGAATGAGCCGACCCCGATCGGAGTCTTTCGCGCCATCGAACGCCCCGACTACGGCGGTGAGACCAACCGTCAGTTGGCTGCGGCTCAGAGCCGCTCGGGCACCGGTGATCTGACGGCCCTGCTGCACAGCCGCCCCACGTGGGACGTGGCTGGCTGACGGTCACCCACGGCGGATCTCGTGGCGGGCCAGGGCGTCCACCATGCGGTCGACGTGGTCGCTGTAGACGGCGTCGATTCCCATGCGCAGGAGGTCGTCGAGGTGACGGTCGAACTGGGCATCCCACCCGAACGCGCAGAGACCGAAACGATGCACGAGCGTGGTGAGGCCACCGGACCAGTCCGAGTGGTGCATGTTGAGCGCATCGATGCCTCGCTCTTGGAGCTGAGCCGAGCGGCGTTCGAGGCCCTCCTTCACCCGGGACAGGCGGGTCGAGTCCACGAGCCGCACGTGGGGCGACACCTCGCGCAGGGCGAGGAGGCGGTCATGGTCTTGGTCGCACATCCAGAGTCGGGAGGGCATCGTTGGATCGGCGGCCATCGACGCTGCGACGGTCGGGGGGCCGGCGGCAGGGTCTTTCACGTCGAGTGACAGGTGGAACTCGGTGCCGAGCGACTCGTAAAGTTCGGCCACCGAGGGGATGAACGCAGGCAGTTCGGACCGGCGCAACGTCGAAATCGGTCGACGGCGCGGGCGACGGCCAACGAGCCCGTCGTGGTCGAGGACGGGGACCCCATCGGCAGTGAGCCACACATCGCTCTCGAGCGCAGTCGCACCCAAGCGCAACGCAAGCTCGAACGCCTCGAGGGTGTTCTCCGGTGCATGCGCCCGGGCGCCTCGGTGGGCGAACCCGATCGGGGTATCGAGCAGGGAGGGAAGGAGCATGGGCACGGCGCCCATCGTGGTGCAGATCGACCTGTCGGGCCAGCACTCTGGCCCAGATCGACGGCTCAACAACCATCGGCGGAGGCCGATAGAGGGGGACGAACCCCTCGGAGGACGAAGATGGCAACCATTCGGGCCAGCTGCAGCGACTGCGGCGACGTGGAACTGACGAGTGCCGACGTGACCGTTCGCGTCTGCAGTGCCAACAGCACCGGCTCCTACTCGTTCTCCTGCCCGAATTGCCGCCGGATCGTGGTGAAGTCGGCCGAGCCGCGGATCGTCGAACTCCTGGTCACCTCGGGTGTTCGCCTGGTCACCTGGCACCTCCCTCAGGAAATGTCCGAGGTCCACGAAGGTGACCCGATCGATCATGATGACCTCTTGGACTTCCACGCCCTGCTCCAGCGCGACGACTGGATTGACCTGCTCCGCAAGATGACCCCCGGGTGAAGGGCTCCTGCGGTCCCATCGGCGGGCGGCCCCGCTAGGGTCACCGTCGTGGATACCACCTGGATCGTCCCGCCTGCCATCCTCGGACTCGGCGCCGCCGCCGCGGCGGTCCTGCTCCGGGCGATCGCCACATCGACCGCCGATGCCCAAGCCGCTCGGCGACGCTTTCGCCGGCTTGAGGACGGGCTGATCCCGCTGCGCGTCGAGACCCGACGCACTCGGGACTCCCTGGACCGACTGCACCGCCGGTAGGCTTGCGCCCATGTTCAACGTGGGCGGACCGGAAATCTTCGTCATCTTCCTCGTCGCCCTGATCGTGCTCGGGCCTCAGCAACTCCCGAAGGCCATGCGTACGTTCGGCAACGTCATGGGAGAAGTACGCAAGGTCTCGAGCAGCTTCCAAGCCGAGATGAAGAACGCCATGGACACCGTGGTGGACACGTCGGCAACCGAGAAGCCCAAGAGCGCCAGCATGGCGGCGCAAACGCCATCGATCGCCAATGAGTCGCAGATGAATGAGGTGGTGGCCCGCAACGAGGAAGAGCCGGTCGTCGAGGGGGTGCCCCTCAGTGACAGCGGCGCCGCGAATGCTGGGGAGCGTCCGGCCGTCGACCCCGCGGATCGCGCTGCAGGCTGAAGAACACCATGGCCAAGACAATCTCGCCAGAATCCGACGCCCCACCCGCCGATGGGCGCATGTCGCTCATGGACCACCTGGTGGAGCTGCGGACTCGGCTCATTCGTTGCGCAATCGCCGTTGCCATAGGGGCCGCCGTTGGCTGGGTGGCCTACTTCCCCGTACTCGACATTTTGCGCCAGCCCCTCGTCGAATTGTCGGGTGACCCGAACATCAAGGAGCAGTTCCAGTCGTTCGATCCGCTCGAACTGTTCCTGCTCCGAATCCAGGTGTCGGCCTACCTGGGCATTGCCTTGACCATGCCCTTCCTGTTGTGGCAGCTCTGGGCCTTCATCTCTCCGGGGCTGTACAAGAACGAGCGCCGGTATGCGTCGGCCTTTGTGTTCTCGGCCACCTTGTTGTTCATCGGCGGGGCTGCGGTGGCCTACTACACGTTGCCCGCAGCGTTGGGGTTCCTACAATCGATGGGCGGCGAGCAGGTCGAAATCCAGTACACCGCCAAGTCCTACATCACCTTGATCACCTACATGATGGTGGCCTTTGGCGTGGGCTTCCAGTTTCCCATCGTGCTCGTGTTCTTGCAGCTCCTGGGCATCGTCAAGCCTCAGCAACTGCGTGACTTCCGCCGGTTCGGGATTGTCATCATCTTCGTGGTGGCGGCGGTGATCACCCCGAGCGCAGATCCGATCAGCCTCTTCGCCCTCTCGGTGCCGATGGTCATCTTCTACGAGATCTCCATCGTGATCGGACGGATCATCGTGGGCCGCCGGGCGGCAGCTGAGGCCGGCGCCGGAGCGTGACCGTCGAGCCGTTCGCCCTCGATCGGTTCCAGCTCGAGGCGCTCGCGGCCATCGACCTCGGCCAGAACGTGCTGGTGGCAGCACCGACCGGTGCCGGAAAGACCGTGGTGGCCGAGTACGCCGTCGCCGCGGCGTTGGCCTCTGGCCGCCGTGCGTTCTACACCACCCCCATCAAGGCACTCTCGAACCAGAAGTACGCCGATCTGGTGGCACGCCATGGCAATGATCAGGTGGGGCTGTTGACCGGCGACAACGCGGTGAACCCCGGCGCCGGTGTGGTGGTGATGACCACCGAGGTCCTCCGCAACATGATCTATGCGGATTCTCCCGCACTGGCTGACCTCGCGTGGGTGGTGCTCGACGAGGTGCACTACCTGCAGGACACCTACCGAGGACCCGTGTGGGAGGAGGTCATCGTCCATACCCCACCAGCGGTGCGCTTCGTGTGCCTGTCCGCCACGGTGTCCAACGCCGACGAACTGGCCGGATGGATTACCGCAGCTCGCGGTCCTACGGCGACCGTCGTGGAGCACGAGCGCCCTGTCGATCTGGTCAACCACTTCCTCGTGTTCGACAAGGGAACCGGCGACCTGATCCAGGTCGAAACACTCGTCGACGGGCGCCCCAACCCCGAGGGCAGCCGCTTCGATGCGCCAGCGATCGAGGGGCCCAAGCACGAGAAGTTCCGCCAGCGAGGCAAGCACCGCTGGGGCACACCACGACGCGTCGAGGTGATCGACCACCTCTCCGGCAGCGGATTGCTCCCGGCCATCTGCTTCGTCTTCAGCCGCAAGGGGTGCGACGACGCGGTGCGGTCTGCGCTCGATGCCGGGCTTCGCCTGACCACATCGCCCGAGCGTCGACGCATCCGGGAGATCGTCGAGCGACGCGTCGAGCACCTCGAAGACGGTGACCTGGTTGCGCTCGGTTACGACCGTTGGTTGGGGGCGCTCGAAGCCGGTGTGGCTGCGCACCATGCGGGCATGGTCCCTCCCTTCAAAGAAGCGGTCGAAGCCTGCTTCGTCGAGGGGCTGGTAAAGATGGTGTTCGCCACGGAGACCTTGGCGCTCGGCATCAACATGCCGGCGAGATCGGTGGTGATCGAGAGCCTGTCGAAGTTCACCGGCGAGCACCACGAGGACCTCACACCCTCCCAGTTCACGCAGCTGACCGGACGGGCTGGGCGGCGTGGTCTCGACCCCGTGGGCCATGCGCTGGTGCTGTGGTCGCCGTGGTACGGCTTCGACAAGGTGGCTGCGCTGGCATCAAGTCGCGAGTTCGTGCTCCGTTCGGCCTTCCAGCCCACCTACAACATGGTTGTCAACCTCGTGCGTCGCTACGACCGTGACCGCGCCCAGGCGCTGCTCGGGCGCTCCTTCGCCCAGTTCCAGGCCGACCGCTCGCTGGGCAAGCTGGTGCACCGCAGAGATCGTCGCCAGGAGCTCCTCGGCGAGGCAGAGGCGGCGGCGGTCTGCGACCGAGGCGACATCGACGAGTACCGCGAGCTGCGAGCTGAGGAGCGGCGTCGAGCGCGCGCATCGCGTCAGGAGGCCCGCTCCGAGGTCGTGGCGTCCGTGGCCGGGCTGGCGCCGGGAGCGGTCGTGCGCGTGAGCGGCCAGCGGTTGGCGGTTCTGTCCATCTCCCATCGCAAGGGCGGCATGCGCTTTCGAGTGATCGACGTCGACGCACGGGTCTCGGTTCTTGAGCCCGACGACGTGGATGAGCCCTTGGTTCGCGTGGGCGAGGTGACGCTGCCGGCGCCCTATGACCCTCGGAATCGCATCTTCCAGCGTCAGGTGGCGGCCTCTCTGCGCAAAGTGCGCGTCAGCCATCGGACGTCGCTCGGCCACCACGACAAGGCGCCTCGTGCCGGTGGGGCGGAGCCCGTTGCCCGTGAGCACCCCGTGGCCCGCTGTCCCGAACTCGACCGTCACCTTCTTGCTGCCTCTGAGCGCGATCGGCTCCGGCGTCAACTGACCGAGCTCGAGCGGCGCGTCGATGACCGCACGACGTCGCTCACCCGTCGCTTCGACCAGATCGAATCGCTGCTCGTGCGTCGTGGCTTCCTCGATGGCTGGGAGCTCACGGCACGCGGCGAGATCCTCGCCCGGGTCTTCCACGAGTCGGACCTCTTGGTGGCGACGGTGATCGCAGAGGGGTTGCTCGACGATCTCGATCCGCCCACCCTGGCGGGTCTGGTTTCGCTCTTGACCTACGAGCACCGGTCCAAGGATGTGCCCGCGGCGCCGTGGTATCCGTCTCCGCTGGCTCGCGAGCGGTCGGCCAAGATCGAGGTACTGGCCCGAGCCCTGGTGCGCGATGAGGAGCGAGCCGGTCTTCCTTCGACCCGACTGCCCGAGCCGACCTTCCTGGCCCTGGCCTATGCATGGGCGGCTGGCGAATCCTTCGACACGGTGATCAGCGAAGAGGACGTGTCCGGCGGCGATTTCGTCCGCAACATCAAGCAACTCATCGATCTCCTGCGCCAGATCGGTGAGGTGTCGCCGGTGCCGGCTACGAAGACCGCCGCGCGAGGAGCGGCCGAGGCCTTGTTTCGCGGGATCATCTCGGCATCGGCCGAGGTTGCGGGGACCGCGGCTTCGACCAAGGATCAGCCCCCGATGGCCGCCAGTTCGTGACCATCAAGAAGGGGCAGCCGTGGGGGACGCCCGGCACGCTGCCGGCGAATGGGCGGCTCGTGAGCACCGATGCGGCAGCCCGTGCCGCCATCGAACCCATGAGGCGGAGGGGTGAGCAGCTTCCCGTCTTGGGCCTCCTCGGAGGCGACCTCTGTCGCACGCTCGGGGGTCGCGGTGACCAAGCCCGTCTCCACGGGTCCGAGGCAATGCAGCTCCCAGTCGATCTGGGCTCGGTTCTCATCGATGGTCGCCAGCACTGGTTCTTGGCCCACCTGATCATTCGGCAGAGCTGGTGGCGCGGTCGCGTGATCGCAGTGATGAATGCCCAGTGGATCGGTTCGTGGGATGTGGCACCCCGCAGTCATCCCAACGACGGATTGCTTGACGTGCTCGATGGCACCCTCACGATCGACGACCGCCTCAAGGCGCGTCGTCGCCTTCGGCTCGGCACCCACGTTCCGCATCCGGCCATCGCCCAAAAGCGGGTCCCGTCACTCCAGGTGGAGCTCGATCGACCGACACCCGTCTGGCTCGATGGTGAGCATGTGGCCGACGGACGGTCGCTGGTCATTCGGGTCGAGCCCGATGCTCTGACCTGCGTGGTGTAGCGACTGACCGGAGCACTGGGAAGTGAGCTCCTCTGGGCAGTACCGTCCGCCGAATGCAGGCATGGATCCTCGATGAATCGCCCGGGAGCTACCGCTATGGGGAGATCGCCGACCCCGCCGTCGGCCCTGATGACGTGCGGATTCGGCCCGTCGCCAGTGCGCTCAACCACATGGACCTCTGGGTCACGCGCGCCAAACCCCGCCCATCGTTGCCGCACGTGCCCGGGTGCGACGTGGCCGGCGTGGTCGAGGCCATTGGCTCGCAGGTCTCGGGAATAGCGGTCGGTGATGAGGTGGTCGTCAACCCGGCGATCTCGCCCCTCGAGATGGTGGTGGCCTACGGCGACGATGCGCCGATGCATCCGGGCTTCGAGATCGTCGGCGAGCAGCGCTGGGGTGGCCACGGCGACTTGGTAGTCGTTCCGAGGCGCAACGTGGTACCCAAGCCTGCTGGCCGAAGCTGGGCGGAGTGCGCTGCGTTCCCGCTGGCGACCCTCACCGCCTATCGCATGCTGCGACGGGCACGCCTGCAAGCAGGAGAGTCGGTCCTCATCGTTGGTATTGGGGGCGGCGTCTCGATGGCCGCGCTGGCCCTGGCTCGTTCGATGGGCGCGGTGGTCTACGGCACATCTCGAGACCCCGAAACGTGCGCCCGAGCCATCGCGGCAGGCGCCGAGGACGCATTCGCCTCCAATGGTGACTGGCCGGTTCGATGTGAGGTCGTGCTCGAGAGCGTGGGACCCGCCACCTGGGAACGTTCGATTCGGGCGCTGTTGCCAGGGGGACGGCTTGTGGTGTGCGGCGGCACGTCGGGGCCAGTCGTGGAAGTGAACCTGCCCCGGCTCTTCTTCAAGCAACACGAGATCATCGGCTCGACCATGGGTGGCTATGGCGAGTTCGATCACGTGGTGCGGCTGATCGACCAGGGACTACCGGTCGCAGTGGATGCCGAGCTGAGCATCGAGGACTACCCCGCGGCGTTGGAGCGTCTCGAATCCGGACAGCCTTTGGGCAAGATCGTCTTACGCCATGACTGAACGCGGAGTCCGGCAACAAGAGGATGGAGGGGGGCCTAGCCTGCCGCTATGGCTGACCTCGCAGATCTCGCTGACCTGAAGGACCGGATCGATGCCTCGGTAGCGGCGCAGGCGCCCGCTCTGATCGAGGCATCCCACCAGATCCACTCCCACCCGGAGCTGGGCTTCGAGGAGCACAAAGCCCACGAAATCCTGACGGACCTCCTCGACGCCAACGGCCTTACCGTGACTCGCGGGGCCTATGGCCTACCGACGGCGTTCGAGGCAGTGGCGGGGTCGAGCGGTCCGCGCATCGCGGTCTTGTGCGAGTACGACGCCCTCCCGGGCATCGGCCACGCGTGCGGTCACAACATCATCGGGACGGCGGGTGCGGGGGCAGCCATCGCGGCAGGCGCTCTTGCCGAGGAAATGGGCGGCACGGTCGTGGTCCTCGGCACGCCGGCGGAGGAGGGGGGTGGCGGCAAGGTCTTCTTGGCAGAACGGGGCGCCTTCGACGGCATCGATGCGGCACTGATGGTGCACCCTGCCGGGCTCGACCTCGCCCGGTTCGGTGCCATCGCCATCCAGCAGGTCGAGGTCACCTACCACGGTCGTGCCGCCCACGCCGCGGCCGCGCCCCAGGCGGGGCGCAACGCTCTCGATGCTGCGGTGCTCGGCTACAACAACGTCGCCGCCCTTCGCCAGCACATCCGACCCGACGAGCGCATTCATGGCATCTTCACCGAGGCCGGTGAGGCGCCGAACGTAGTGCCTGCTCGCACCGCAGCAACTTGGTACGTCCGCTCGCCGAGCGTTCGGGGGCTCCAGAAGCTCAAGGCGCGGGTTCTGGCCTGCCTTGAAGCCGGCGCCCAGGCGGCGGGCTGCACGATGGAGCACCGTTGGCTCGACCCGGCCTACGCCGACATGGTCGACAACGACCCGATGATCGAGCTGTACCGCGCCAACCTGGCCCGGACCGGACGGACGTTGGTGGACCCTGCCGACCTGCAGACCATTGTGGGCAGCACCGACATGGGCAACATCAGCCATCTCGTACCGTCGATCCACCCAATGATTGCCGTGTCGCCCCCCACGGTGGCCATCCACACCACTGCCTTCGTCCGCCACGCCGCCGCTCCCGAAGGCGATCAGGCGGTGCTCGACGGGGCCCGAGCGATGGCATCCACGGTCGTCGACCTCTGGGCCCAGCCCGGCGCGCTCGAAGGCGTGAAGGAGGCGTTCGCAGAGGCTCGCCGCACCGGCCGAGCATCGGGGTCGGCTTCGATTCCGGCGCCTGCCGATGGCTGATTGCGCTCGTCACCGGGCATCCCCCGGTGGGTGAGGCCGAACGCTCTAGGGTCACCGCCTGTGAGCGTCTACGTGGCCGAGGAGTTCAGCGAGCACGAGTCTGACGTCTTGCGGCGTTACTTCACGAACCTCGACAGCCCGGTGTTCGCGCTGGTGAACTTGCCCGAGGTCGTGAAGGGAGCGCTGTTCGCCCGGTACTCCCGCTCGTCGAAGAGCTTGCGGCGTCTCTTCCTCGATGAGTTCGTGGGTGAACTCGACATCTCCGGGGATCAGACGATCGATGCGACGGTGGGGCTGCGGCGGGCAGAGGAGCTCTACGACCGGGTGTTCTTCGAGTACGGCGACGATTCGGTCGCCCAGCTCGGCGGCGTCCACCTCGCCTGTGAGCAGGCCTCCAACCTGCTCACCAAGGTGCTCGAGTGGGGCCGTCTCATGTCCTACCTGGAGCAGTCCACCCGCTACATCGCTTATGACGTTCGCCTCGGCGGCCGCTACCGCTTCTACCGAGATCCGGGGATCTTGGGCTCGCCCCTCGGCACTCGTTTCGTAGGCGAGATGGACCGGCTGTTCGACACCTATGCCGAGTTGGTCCCACCGCTCACCGACTTCTTTCGGGACCAGTTTCCGAAGGACGTCAACGACTCGGACTTCGTGTACCGCCAAGCCATCCGGGCCAAGGCGTTCGACGCGTTGCGCGGGCTACTCCCGGCTGCGTCGCTTTCGAACGTGGGCATCTACGGCACCGGGCAGGCCTACGAGGCCCTGTTGCTGCGTATGCGGTCGTATCCGCTTCCCGAGGCACGCACGTACGCGGACCTCATGCTCCACGAGTTGCGCAAAGTCATTCCATCATTTCTCAAGCGCGTCGACCTGCCAGAGCGGGGGGTGGCGTGGAGCGACTACTTGGGCACCAACCGAGCGGCGATGGATGAGGTGGCCGAGCGGTTGTTCCCTGCGGCCGAGATGGAGGCGGACCCTGCGGCTCGCACGACCCTGGTGGACTTCGACCCCGACGCCGAAGTGCACATGGTCACCGCCATGCTCTACCCCCACACGCACGTGCCCGAGGCGCAGATCGAGGCCCGAGTCAGGGCGATGAGCACCGACGACCGGCTGGGGGTCGTACGGGCGTATGTTGGCGAACGTAGCAATCGACGGCACCGTCCGGGGCGGGCTCTCGAGCGCATCGACTATCGCTTCGACGTCTTGGCCGATTACGGCGCGTTCCGAGACCTCCAGCGCCATCGAATGCTTACCGTCGAATGGCAGCCGCTCTCGCCCCGACACGGCTACACCCGGCCCGAGGCCGTCGACCTGGCCGGTGAGGCCGAGGCATTCGACCGGGCCATGGAGCGCTCTGCGGCGCTCTACGACCTGCTCCAGAGCCGATTCCCTGCCGAGGCGTCGTATGCCGTCTGCCTGGCGTACAAGGTCCGATTCAGCATGCAAATGAACGCCCGTGAAGCGATGCACCTGTTGGAACTGCGCAGCGGCCCCCAGGGCCACCCGGCCTACCGTGTGGTTGCGCAGGACATGCACCAGCTCATCGCTCAGGAGGCTGGCCACCACGCCGTCGCCGAGATGATGCGGTTCGTTGATCACTCGCCCGAACCGGGCCTGGAGCGCCTCGACGCCGAGCGGCGCGCCGAGGCGCGGCGCCAGAGCCGCTGAGACCCGACATGCATCGCGACCACTCCTCGCGCGTAGTATCCGGCCGCGGCATCGCACGACGATGCCACCGTTCGCTCCACCACTGGCCAGACGAAGGAAGACATGGCTGACGACGACCTGCTCGAAGACGATATCGATGTCGTTGAAGACACCGACGCGCTCGACGCCGATCTCGACGACGAAGAACTCGATGACGACCTCGACGCGGAGGAGGTCGTAAACGACGACGACCTCGTGGCGGCGGTGGTCGAAGACGACGTGGCCGAGGACGAGGACGAGGTCCCCCCGGTCCCGGCCAAGGGCCGTGCCGGCGAGGACGAGGACGAGGACGAAGACGACGTCGACCCCGACGATGTCGAGGAGGATCTCGACACCATCTTGCGCGATCGAATCGCCGCAGGGGCCGATGAGGAGGACGACGACGATGAGGCTCCCGTCGACGACCGTTCGGACGGCGGAGACCGTGTGGCACCTCGGGCCGCAGAGGAGTTTTCGTGCAACGAGTGCTTTTTGCTGGTGCGGCGGAGCCAGTTCAGCGCCAAGCGGACCGATTGCCCAGGCGGACTCGATGGATCTGACTGCCCGGTGAAAAAGCAACTGGGCCTGGCCTAGATTCATCTTGGCGTGTCGGGTGCGCTTGCTGGAGTGATTGGGCCGGCTCGATGCTCGTGGAGCAACATGGGCGGGTGAGTGAAGAGAAGAAGCCCTTGGAACACGCGGTCGAACTTGCAGTGTTCGCGCCCATTGGATTCGCCCTCGAGGCTCGCCGCTTGCTGCCGTCGTTGGTCGAGCGGGGGAGGGCACAGGTCAACATGGCCAAGGTCATCGGCCAGTTCGCCGTGGCTCACGGCCAGTCCACCGCTACCAAGCGGGTAAGCAAGGTCCAAGAGCAGGCCGAGGCGCTGCTCAACGAGTTCGGCCTCGGCTCTGTACCGCAGCGCGAACCAGTAGCGCCCGTCACGTCGCCAGCTGCCCGTGCTGCCACCGTGGCGGTTTCGGCGGCGCCGCCGGTTCGCTCGAGCGAGGCGGCGGCTGACCTTCCGATTGCCGACTACGACAGCCTGGCGGCGTCGCAGGTCATCCCAAGGCTGAGCGGTCTCTCTGGCCCTGAGCTCCACGCCGTCAAGGCGTACGAGCGTAGCCACCGGGGCCGCAAGACGATCCTTGGCAAGATCGCCCAGCTCGACGGCCGGTAGATCGTGGAGGCCGCCCGTCACGCCCGCCCGAGTGACCTCGAAGCCATCGCAGTGCTGGCGACAGAGGCGCGCGATGAGCTGGAGCAGCTTCGCGGGGGCGACGTGTGGCGGCTCCAGAGTGCCCGGACGGACCCCATCGCGGTGTCGCTCGGCCATGCGCTCGAACGCAGTGCTGAAGAGGGCCTCGTCGTGGTGGGAACCGTGCACGAGGTGGTGGTCGGCTACGGCGTCAGCACCATCGAGGTGGTCGGGGAGGGCGAGCGCCTTGCCGTGGTGACCGATCTGTACACCCATCCTGAAGCCCGGGGCATCGGCATCGGCGAAGCGATGATGAACTTGCTCATCGACCATGCCGTGGCCACCGGTGCGCTCGGCATCGATTCCCTTGCGCTCCCGGGCGACCGGGCCACAAAGAACTTCTTCGAGACGTTCGGCCTGAAGGCACGCGCCATCGTTGTCCATCGCTCGCTTCTCCCCGCGGAGGGCCGCACCGAGGAGACGGGAGCCGTCGATGACAGCGCCTGAGCTATGCGTCAGCGCCGTCGTGGTCGATGACGAGCGGCTCCTGCTGGTCCGTCGTGGCCGCGGCGCTGCCCAGGGCACGTGGGCGCTGCCCGGCGGCCGGGTAGCACCAAGGGAGACCCTCGTGGAAGCGGTGGTCCGCGAGCTCATCGAGGAGACGTCGATCGAGGGGATCTGCGGGGCGCTGCTCGGGGTCTGCGAGCTCTCAGCGAGCGATGGTCCGCACCAGGTGATCCTCGGCTACGAGATGACGTTGCTCGAATCTGCGGATCCAATTGCGGGCGATGACGCAGCTGAGGCCCGCTGGGTGCCGCTCTGCGACGTTGGCGACCTCTCGCTGGCACCGGGACTAGCCGAGTTCCTCCACGACCATCAGGTGATCGCCACGATCACCTGATGGTTGGGGAATCAGGGTGGGTCAGCGACCCTTCCATGCCGGCGGACGCTTCTCGATGAAGGCGTTGAGGCCCTCGCCGAAGTCCTCGGTGCCGAACATCTTGATGATGCCTTCGCTCGATCGCTTCCAGCCCTCGTCGTCGGGCGCATCGGTGGTCTCGATCACGATGGCACGGCTCTCTCGAACAGCGAGGGGAGCGGCCTCGGCGATCTGCTCGGCGAGCTGCAGGGCGCGGGCCAACGCTCCGCCCTCCGCTGCCAGGTGGTTCACCAGGCCGTACTTGTGCGCATCTTGGGCACTGAAATCGAGCCGGCCGGTGAGGGCGAGTTCCATGGCAATGTTGCGCGGGATCTTGCGGGGCAGGCGGAAGAGGCCGCCGGCGGCCGCCACCAGGTTCCGCTTCACTTCGGGGATGCCGAACACGGCGGTTTCGCTTGCGACCACCATGTCGCAAGCAAGCACGATCTCGGTGCCGCCGGCGAGGGCGGGGCCGTCGACCGCAGCGATGACCGGCTTGGTGCGCTCGCGCTGCACGAACCCTGCGAAACCGCCTCGGGCAGTTGACATCCCACCGGGATCGACGCTCATCTGCTTGAGGTCCGCGCCGGCGCAGAAGATCCAGCCCTTCTCGGTTTGGGCGCCGGTGATGATGCCAACCCACGCCGCATCGTCTTGCTCGAGGCGATCGATGGCTGCCTCGAGGCCCTGAGCCACGTCGGTGTTGACCGCGTTGCGGGCAGTGGGGCGATTGATGGTCATCACGGCAACGTGGCCATGGAGTTCGTAGTCGACGGTCATGGAGGCGACGTTACCGGCTACTTGACCGGTCAGTCAGGTTCGGCCGATGGCCAACTAGGGTCTGCCTCGATGTCGCCGCTGGCCCGCTCGTATGCCACCTGTCCGTACTGCCAGAGCACAGAGGTGGCCAGGCTCTACCTCGGGTCGGTCCATCTTGATTCCTGCGAGTGCGCGCCGTGCGGGGCGCGGTGGGACGAGGACCCGGTGACGGGCAGCTTCCGGGGGAGGGCCACCCGTTCTTCGGTGATCATTCCCCGAGACGACGCCTGAACTACGAGGTCTCGATCGAGCGTTCGGGCTCGTCGGTTGCGGGGTCGGCGCCATGATCGGGTTCGACGGCAGATGTGTCGGGCCCGTCGACCGGCGTGGCATCGACGGAAGCGGGTGCCTCGGTCTCGATGGTGGCCTCGGTCTCCGGCGGGGCTTCTGCATCGATCAGGACTTCCGCTTTCGTGGAGTCCGCGGCTGCAGCAGGAGCCGCTGTTGGTGCCGTGGGCGGCATGGGTGGCTTAGGTGGGCGGGGCTTGGCCCCACCGCGTCCGGTGGGACCACGGCCGCGGCCCTTTCGAGCAGGAGCCGCCGACGGGTCGATGCCGAATGCTTCGGCGACCTTGGGCACGCGGTCGGCCATGCGAGTGATGACGGCGACCAGTTCTTCGGAGGGAGCATCTGGCTTGGACGTCGGCGTCACCGTGAGGCGCACAGGGGAGAACGAGAGGGCGTCGAGGATGGTGGCCCAGCGGTCAGCAGCCGTGTCGGCGGTCAGTGCCCCACCGGCGGCATCGGCGAGCTTGGCGGCGAGATCCGCGGGCAAGGGTGCTCCCGCCTTCGGTGGCCGTGAGCTGAGGCGCAGCGCGCGCACGACCCTGCCTTCGGTCAGCGTCTCGGCCAACTCGGTCAGCCAGGCGTTCTGCTCGCCTTCGAGCCGTCCGGCCAGCCCAGTGCGCAGTTGCTCGGCGAGCAGGAGTGCTTCTTCGCCTTTGGCGTTGCTCTCGGCGGCGACGACGACTGATCGGAGATCGCGAAGGTCCAGCTCCGCGAGGTCGCGAATCGCCGCTTCTGCTTTGTCAAGCCATTCTGCCGCGCGCAGATCGGGGAGCAGCCGCTCGGCGATGGCGAGGAGCGGGTCGGCGGCAAGCTCGCGACCACCTGCGAGGCGTGCCTGCTCGTTCTGCTTCTCGACGGCTTGACGGACGGCCGGGATGCCACCGATCAGCAACTGCTCGGCAATGACCTGCTCAGCACCGTCGAGAGCCTCGATAGCCACCTTGCGATGCGTGCGGCCAGCGCGTAGGCGCTTGGCCTTCGGCTTCGGCGGGGGAGCGGGGCGATCTCGGCGCGGTCGGTCTGGGCGGTTGGCGCCTTCGCCATCGCGTCGCGGTCCACGGTCGCCGTCTGGCTTGGGACGGCGGTCGCCATCGGGCCGGGGCCGCCGGTCGCCGCTAGGACGGTCGCCACCAGTGCGGTTGCCACCCGGACGGTCGCCGTCGCGGCGTGGTCCACGGTCCTTGCGGTCTCCGCGGTCTCCGCGGTCTCCGCGGTCACCTCGTTCGCGCCCGCCGCGGCCGGCAAGCTTGCTGATGACGAGTTCGTCGTCTTTCAGTGGGCGAGCGATGATGTCGAGGGTCTGGACCGCCGCTCGGTTCTTTTCCTTCGGGGCCAACACGGCCACGACCTCGGTCCCGTCGAGAGAGAACTCGACGTCGGCCCGGAGTTCTTGTCCTACCGCGGCCCCGCCGGGTAACAGCTCTGCCCGGAGGACGCCCTTGGGCTGCTTGGCTCCGGCGGCGCGCCAGGTCCACGTGCCGTCGCTGCGGTCGCTGGTGAGCTCGATGTCAATCCTGCGGGACATAGGGGCGCCAATCTACTCATTTCCCCGAGGCGCTCCGACAAGCGACCTCGACCGCCGAGAGAAGCGGCGATATCAGTTGCGTCTATGAGATCCCGCCATCGCCCATAATCTACGTTATGTCGAGTTAGGCCGAAGGGAGGTCGACGGCCTTGGGGTTGATTCGCGCCGCTACCAGCGGCCGGGCGTTCTCGAGGAGCCAGCGCAGGGCGTCGCTCACGTCGCCGGCCGTCGGCGTCCCGACCAGGTCCTGATCGATGTCTTCGATGGCGGCTTGGAGGCAATACAACCCATCGTTGAGATCATCGAGCCGGCGACGATCGACGATGACGTCGTCGTCGCCGAGCCCGTGTGCCGCCGCGAACTTCCGTGCCAGGTGCGCTTGTTGGCGACATCCCGCACGGCAGAACTGCCGAGGGCGTCCCGTAGCCGCCGCCGTCGGCAACGGCCGACCGCACCACTGGCACCGCTGACCCATCGGTAGTTTCGTCACGTGACGAAACTACCCCACGTGGCGTTGGAGGGCGTGTCCCACCGCTCGTTCCTAGACTGCTGCCATGGCATCGTCTCGCAGCCCCCGCAGCCCGTTCGTCGATCGCACCATCGAACACGAGCGCCTCTGGCGCAAGCAGAGACTGGCCCTCGCCTTTCGCATCTTCGGCCGCTTCGGATTCGACGAGGGCGTCGCCGGCCACATCACCGCTCGCGACCCGGAGCACGCGGACCACTTCTGGGTGAACCCCTTCGGGATGAGCTTCAAGCAGATCACAGTCGATGACCTGATCCGCGTCGATCACGACGGAACCGTGGTCGAGGGCTCTTGGCCTGTGAATCAGGCAGCGTTCGCCATCCATGCATCGATCCACCAAGCACGACCTGATGTGGTGGCCGCGGCCCACAGCCACTCGAAGTTCGGTCGTGCGTACTCTGCGCTCGGTCGCACGCTCGATCCGCTGACCCAAGACAGCGCCATCTTCTACGAGGACCACGTGCTCTTCGACGACTACACCGGGGTGGTGGACGACCCCCAAGAGGGCAAGCGCATCGCTCACGCCCTCGGGGACAACAAGGCGGCGATCTTGCGGAACCATGGACTCTTGACCGTGGGCCATTCGGTCGAGGAGGCCATCTTCTGGTATGTGACGATGGAACGTACCTGCGAGGTCGAGCTCCTCGCCCGGGCCGCGGGAACACCGAAGCCCATGACACCGGACGCAGCCGTTGCGGCTTCGGCCCAGGTGGGGACCTCGCTGGCTGGATGGTTCTGTGGCCAACCCTTGTTCGACTGGATCGCAGAGGCCGAGCCGGCAGCGTTCGGGACGACCGATCCGGTCGATTGACGGCGCGCCGATGGCGGCCGGGCGGCTCAGCCCGCTGACTTCTCCGTCAGGCCGATCGTGACGGTGACCTTGCCGTCGGTCTGACCCTCGGTGACGTTCGCGTTGAGATCCCAATCGGCGCTGGTCGCGGTGAGCGAGGAGAACGCGCCACCCGAGCCGGTCATGGAGCTGTCGTTGGTGATCTCGAACCCCGCCCCCTCGACCTGAGTCTTCAGCCCCCCGATCAGGTCCTCGACGGTCCCGTCGGTCTCGCCGAGTACATAGAGGCTCTTGACGCCGTCGACGGTGTTCGTGGTGGCGGTGAGCAGCTTCACCGACTCTGGTGGTGCCAGCTCAGTGGGCCAGTCTTCGGGAAGGTCGGTGCCGGCTCCATCCACGTTGAGCTCGCTGACGTTGCCTTCCTCGTCGGTGTACTTGATGGTGCCGTCGTCGGAGTTGAGGTCGACATCGCCGCCGGCGCCTTGTTCGGCGACCTTCTCGGCGAGTGCCTCGCTGGCCTTGTCTCCCCCCCCACCGCCGCATCCAGCGAGGGTGGCGGTGAGAGCGAGCGTCACTGTGAGCACGAAGGCACCCGACCGCTTCAGGATCCCGATCTCGTCCATCTCCATCTCCCCTTGTTCTTGACCCAGTGTGCCAGCAGCGCCTTGCTGCGTCGAGCGAGCGTAGCGCTCGGCCAGAACCTCCTGGTAGGGTCGGCACTGCCGTCATATGTGGGCGGGAGAGTGCCCCTTGGGGCACGCCGAAGGAGCAAGTCCTCCCCGGAATCTCTCAGGCACCAGGACCGTCCACGGAGGCAACGCTGGAAAGCAGGTGCAGCGCCGCACCTCACCGAAGGGGAAAGCCCGCTTGCGGGTGAAGCTCTCAGGTCCCGAGACAGCGAGGGAGGCCATACCGACGCGGCCTGACGGCCAACGAGGAGCCTCCATGAACGACCATCGCACCCTCTCGGACCTCGAAGGAATCGCCCCCTTCGAATCCCGCCACCTGGGTCCAGGTGCCGGCGATCAAGCCAAGATGTTGGCCACATTGGGTCACGGCTCGCTCGACGAGTTGACCGATGCCGCCCTGCCAACCGCTATCCGCAGCACTGCGGATCTCGACCTTCCGGGTGCTCGTAGCGAGGTCGAGGCGCTCGCCGACCTGCGGGCGCTGGCCGATCGGAACCAGGTCGTGACATCGATGATCGGGCTTGGTTACCACGCCACGATCACGCCACCGGTCATCTTGCGCAACCTCTTGGAAAGCCCCGCGTGGTACACGGCATATACGCCCTATCAGCCCGAGATCTCTCAAGGACGCCTCGAGGCGCTCTTGAACTTCCAAACGATGATCGCTGACCTCACGGGGATGGCGTTGGCGAACGCGTCGCTCCTCGACGAGGCAACGGCTGCGGCTGAAGCCATGACGCTGGCCCGTCGTGCTGCCAAGGGGAAGGCGGATGAGGCCGTGTTCCTCGTCGATGCGGACTGCCATCCTCAGACGATCGAGGTCGTGAGGACTCGAGCGGAGCCCCTCGGGTTGGAGGTGGTCGTTGCGGACTGCTCGGGCGGGCTCCCAGCCGACGTCGATCCCTTCGGCGTGCTGCTCCCCTACCCCGGGTCCTCGGGCTTGGTGGTGGACTGGACCCCGGTCATCGAGGCGGCGCACGGCGCCGGTGCGGTGGTTGCCGTC
>Ga0105045_10001370_pt1 | contig 19805 bp, 18 predicted proteins | sample MAT02_FD_78089 | JGI IMG/M metagenome (GOLD analysis project Ga0105045, IMG submission 78089) | Freshwater microbial communities from Lake Fryxell liftoff mats and glacier meltwater in Antarctica - MAT-02 (megahit assembly) | ecosystem: Environmental > Aquatic > Freshwater > Ice > Liftoff... | reverse complement strand
GTTTAAGCAGGCCTTAATAAGGACCTTAGGTCTTGCTTTCTAGTATTCCGGACAGGGATAAAGACTCAAAATACGTTGAAGTATTAAAGAACCAAAAACTGTGTGCGCCGTTTTAGCCCATTTCGCTTTTCCGTACATGGGCAATGTTGATTAGGATCATAGCACTTATCGCCGTGAGCGAAATGAGCAGCACAGGATCTGCCGCTGGCACAAGCGATTTGAAGTCAACGTTCAACCAAGAAAAGTATTCGGGCCACTTGTTGGATTTTGGGTTGCTGTTCGCAAAGGCATATACCACGATTGCCGTTATTGCGGAAAGCAGCCCCCACCATACCCTTGCCGAAATGATAGGTGGGGCGGTGGTAAGAATTACTTCATGGGCTTTCCATGCTTCGAGCACTCGCAGGCTCATGTCGGCAGGTGCTTTGGGAACACTACTTTTAGAAAGTATGTTTTTAATACTGTTTTGAGCTTCTTTGTCCTTCATTTCTATGCGTTTTTATAGTCTCGGCTGGTAGTAATTTCTCAAGCAATATTGCAAGTTTCTTGCGGGCTCGCATCATCCTTATCCGGATGGCACCTGCTGTCATTTCTGTGATTTCAGCTATTTCGGCTATTGCCATTTCTTTGAGATGAAACAATTCAATAACCAAGGCGTCGGTTTCATCAAGCATGCCAATACACCGATCGATGATTTCGCGCTGCTCATTCATTTCGAGCAGAGCTAGACTACTTTCTATCTCCGACCATTCGGGTACCGAAACTTGATCAATTTCTTCTTCACCTGCTGTTTTCTTGCGCAATTTAATAACATCGAGACAAGTGGTGTAGGCGATTTTATAGAGCCATGTTGACAAACTGCACCGACCTTCAAACTTTTCCATCCTGCCGAGCGATTTCATAAATACATCCTGGCATGCTTCTTCCGCATCTTGCGCGCTTCTCAACATGCGGTGGGCTTGCCAGTATATCTGATCCTGATACGTTTGTATGAATCGCAATATGGCCTGATCATCCTTTTTTAGGATTCCATTTATCAAGTCTCTATCGGCACTGCGTTCCATTTTGATTATTGACGACCTTCGATTCGCTTACGTTACTCATTCGATTAAAAAACTTTTTGAAAATTTGTAACGCGCTTCTTTTAGGGCTCGTCAATGAAGTGAATTTTAAACTTAAACAAACATGAGAGCAGAAGAAATATTAATACCGCTGATGGTTTTCAGTTGTATTTTCGGAGTGGTTTACCTTTTTGTCACTTCACGCCATAGAGAGCGCATGGCACTTATAGAAAAGGGCGCTGATGCAAGCATCTTTCATACCGGTAACGCACCTGGCAAAATCCGGAGATTTATTGTGCTGAACATCGCCCTTACCGCGATGGGTGTAGGCCTTGGTATCGGCGCGGGTTTAGCGATGTACGAATCAACGGGTAATGAAGCGGTGTATCCAGCATGTATTTTCTTTATGGCTGGCGCCGGGCTTTTGGCAAGCTACATGCTGAATGCGCGACTGGACAAGAAATAATTTCATTCGTCGCCGTGAGTATGATTCGGGAAAGCAAGGATAAATTGGGCGGTAAATTATCCAAAATGACCAAAGCAGAAATCGGGGCAAACTTCAAGTAGCAACGGATGAAAACATACCGTGCTGCGGCCACAGACCATAACGAGCCTTACTTGCGAGACGCGCAGCTAATGTGGCTGAGCCATCGCTGGCGTGGCGCCCGGGTGAAAGACTGCCTTGAACAGGTCGTTTAGGATATCCAAATATTAGCCTTAGATCAGCTGTCTTCCAATATATTATCAAATTAAAAAGAATTGGAACGAAGAGCTTTCTATCTGTTCCTGGGCATCAGCTCTGGCTTCGTCTCGGCTTAAGAGATCGGATCATACGGTTTTGTCACAACACCGATTCTAAGCAAGATCGGCCAATTCAAACGGCTTTTTTTAGTGCGATTTATCCAGGAAATTTCAACAACTTGCTCGATTGAAGTGTGCACTACTAAGGCACCTACACCAAAGATGAACTGATTTGCATGCGCGACTTTCTGCTGGAAGCAAATACACCCACAATGGTTGATGTCGGAGCTAATGTGGGACATCATAGCCTTTTTGCATCTACTGTGGCTAGCCACGTACATTCATTTGAACCCTACCCCCCGGTGCGCAAACGACTGGAGGAAAAGATACGTATCAACAAATTGGGCAATGTCACCATTCACCCCTTTGGTTTGGGCAATGAGAACGACACCATACTCTTTTCTCCTCCAACGGATAACAATATGGGCACAGGGAGCTTCCTTTCCGATGAAAACAACAAAGACTTTATACCCTTGAATATACGAAGGGCCGACGATTATTTTGAAGATGCAGGTATCCATAAGATCGACTACCTTAAAATGGATGTAGAAGGATTTGAAGTCGAAGCGCTCCAGGGTGTGAAAAATACGCTCGTCCACTCCAGGCCTGTGGTGTTTTTCGAATGGACGCAGGTCGAAAGGGAAAATGATTCAGCGCCGGAAGCAAGCCTTTTTCCTTCCGGGTACTCCTTTTTTAAATTTGGGACAAATAAGCCATTTATGGTTTTTTTCAATCATCGAACCTACCGTCTCCGCAAACTTGAACAGTCGTGGAATGATGTTAATATCCTTGCTGTACCAAATGAATTGATTGAAAAAATTAAAACGCAAAAGCCCGCATCGAAACTGGCCCGCATTCTGAAAAATGCCTAATTCGATCAGTCGAGCGCATTAGGCCATCTTTGGTTTTCTTCAGAGCTAAATGAAGGGGTCAAAGGATTCCTTTTAAAAATTTGCGTTTAAATCCAGCTTAGCGGCACATATCATTGAACCATTGCGGGCCATATATCTTGCCAGTAATTCAGACAGCTAAAATTATTCAGAATAGCCACCACCTCGCCAAAGTAAGGTCAATTCTCAAAACCATGTCTCCATGTTGTCATAGCTGATTTCTTCATCCCATTTTCATCAATTAAGCCCGTGTTTAGGCATGCCATGGCGAGATCAATAGTTTCCGGCGGGAACAGGGGGAGCAGCGCATTGTAGTCGGCAAAGCACCACCAATTGATGAAGAGGTAATTCTGGACCTGAGCTAGGTTGAGCAGGAATGCCATGTCTTGCGCTTGTTCGCGTGGATTGCCAGCTATAATCACCTGTAGATTAGGGATTGTAACAGCTTCCAATGCTTGACTGGTTTCCACAAATGCGACGGGCTTTGCTAAGTGGCTGTGCAGAAAATCGAAGGCAAATAGGAAATCGGCTGTGGTATGAAAATTCTCCAAAAAAGGATAAAAGCTAGCGGCCGCGAAATCGAAATTAGATCCATAGGCCGTTATTTCCTCAATGAAATCTTCGGGAGCTTAACGAAAAATGTGATTTCAATGGTTCTTTACAAGCCGACACATTTCACGCACTTCAAACCGACAAACGAATTTGGAAAGTGGGCAGCTGTTAAAGTCAAAGACTTTGACAACGTACCAATGGAAATGGAAACATTTGTTTTACCAAGTGGGCTTTATGCGGTTTTTGAATACAAAGGAATAAATACCGATGACTCCATTTTTCAATACATTTTGGGCACGTGGTTGCCCAGTGCGGAATATGTGTCGGACCACCGACTCACTCGCAGCTTTAAGAGTTCACCGCATCCGTATCCATGCTTTTTTGCAGTTTGAGATGAAAATGGACTGTCGCGTCAGAATTCGCTCAACTCAGTGACTACAACCCCTTAGATGATTGAGCCTTTTTTGAAATTTCTTTGAGCTCCTTAACCCCTTAATATTACATCGGAACATTATCGGATCCCCCGCTTTGTTTTATGCGCGCGCTGTTGAGCAATGTGCCTTATCAATACTGTAACTCAGAATCTTTCCCTTTTGCACTGCGGCTCAAAGTGCTCTGTGATATTCGGGCGGGAATAGCTGAGATTGCGATCAAGAAACAATTTACACCTGATTATCGCAATTTCTTCGGGCCATATATGACCAGATGGTTGGCGGATGACATCCACAATTAATTGTCCCAACTTGGGGAAAAAACTTCCCATGTATTTCTCATATTATTTCAAATTTCCCTGATATCAATGGGGTATTGCTTTGGCATGGAAATGGAATCAATGTCGCAGGAATGCTTGGACAAGACAACGGAATTATCTGCATCAATACAAACCGGCGTAGTCTTCGACCACTTTTTGAGTTTAATTGGAAATAAAAAGCCATGTTTCACCACGTAAAAGAATTACAATTTAATGCCCGGGTTTCTAAACCCGATGTGCGCTTTGCCAAACTCCTGCTGGAACAATTTGGCGGACCCAATGGAGAGTTGAAAGCAGCCATGCAATACTTTGTTCAGGCGTTCGGTTGCCGGAAAGCAGCCCCCGACAAGTATGACATGCTTATGGATATTGCAACCGAAGAATTCAGCCACCTGGAAATTGTTGGTGCGACTATTCAAATGTTGCTCACAGGGGTCAATGGCGAATTAAAAAATGCTGCTGATGAGTCTGATCTGACAAAAATGTTGGACGGCAGCGCCGCAAAGGAAACCTATATCCATGAAGCAATGGTAAATCCGCATTTTTTCATTGTAAGTGGCGGTACGCCTACGCTTACCGATAGTGTGGGCAACCCGTGGAGTGCATCCTACATTATGGGAATGGGCGATTTAACAGCCGACTTACGTCTCAACATTGGCGCCGAAACAAGTGCCAAAATGGTGTATGAAAACCTGATGAAGTTCACAGACGACGTATATGTAAAAGAATCGCTCCGATACCTGATGACAAGAGAAGTGGCTCATTTTCAAATGTTCCAGGCGGCATTAGACAGCATTCAACCCAACTTTCCTCCTGGAATTTTGGAAAGCGATCCGAAGTACAGCAATAAATACTTCAACATGTCGAAAGGCGAAGATTTCAAAGGTCCCTGGAATGAAGGTAAAAGTCCATTACTCGGAGAAGAATGGCAACCTATTAATGACCCTCTGCAACATGTGAGAGATACCAATGGCTTGCTGGACGAACAGTCAAAAGGTACCCAACGCACCGAAAGATCTGTGCAAGCCGCTAATAAAAAATTGAGTGCCGAAAGAAAGGCCGTCGTTGACAAAGCCACTGCCCCAAAGAATGGCATTATGAGCTGGTCAGTTTACGAAGATGGCCTGAAGGCAGAAAAACAAAATGGCAGCAGCCACAAAGAATTATCGAAAAACGGTAAATAAATTTTTAACCCTTAAAAACAAATAACATGAACAATGCAAAAGTGAATGCCAACAACAACAAAGACAACAAGGAAACCCCGAATAATCAGGACAACAAGCAGTCCAGAGATCGTAAGGAAACCGATACAATCGCGAACAACCAGAAAAACAAGGATGCCCGCGACAAACAGGATGGCAATCAATCTCAGGCCAACAGGCAAACGATGAGTTCTAGCGACAACAAGCAGTCAAGAGACAACCAAGACACCAATCAGTCAAGGGACAATCAGGACGGCAAGCAGGTTAGAGAGCCAAAGCAAGCACCTGGGGTAAATGACAATAAGCAGCCAATTTATAAGAAGGACAGGAAGCAAACAATGAACAGCCCTAAAAAATAAAAGCCATGAAAGAACGGGAAAACAAAAGCGAGAAAGAAGGCAACGAATCAACGACCATGGACTCCAAAGGAACTCAGAAAAAAGCCAATAAAGGCGGAAGCAAAATGCAGCAGTCGCAGCTTATGGGTCTATTCGAAGATAGTCTGAAGGACATCTACTGGGCAGAGAAAGCGCTGACGAAAGCCATTCCTAACATGATCAAACAAGCGACTGCTCCGGAGTTGGTGGATGCATTGACGGCTCATTTGGAAGAGACAAAGGAACAAATCACCCGATTGGAAGAAGTTTTCTCATTAATTGACCAAAAACCTGTTGCAGAGAAATGCGAAGCAATGGCAGGCTTGATTGATGAGGCAGCAGACATTATGGAATCGTGCGAAGAAGGCTCTATGCGAGATGCAGGTATTATATCCGCCGCTCAAAAAGTAGAGCACTATGAAATCGCAACCTACGGTACGCTTCGTCAATTTGCTGAAACACTCAACCTACCTGAAGTAGCTGAATTACTTGCCATCACCTTGGAAGAAGAAAAGCAGGCCGACCTAAAATTATCGGAAGTAGCTATGGATGCTATCAATGTTGAAGCTGCTGAAGAACCAGCCTGATTTAAAGTAACATGAACAGTCTTTTTAAAGGACTGATAGCGGGTTACGGCGCGAAAAAATTAGGAGGCGGATGTTTAGGGACTGTCGCGGTCTTCATAATTATCTTCGTCCTTTTAGGTCAGTGCACTTAGCTAACAGAAGTAAAATCAGAACAATTAACCTAATAATTGTAACAGTGGAAAATCAAAGAAATGAAAGCGACGTCTTGGACAACGAGACTTCAAACCAAAGGGTACTCACTGGTATGTTTAGAGACCGTGAGAGCACCGAAAGTGCCTACAATGCCTTACATGAAAGAGGATATTCGAAGGATGACATCAACATGGTAATGTCGGATAAAACCCGGAAAACCCATTATGGTGATAATCAAACGAAAGACACTGAAATCGGTACTAAAGCAGCAGAACATGCTGGCAAAGGATCGGCTATCGGTGGCACAATTGGCGCCGTTGCAGGTGTTGCAGCGGCCATCGGCACCAGTGTGCTCATTCCGGGTCTGGGCATTTTAATTGCGGGACCAATTGCAGCAGGATTGGCTGGAGCCGGTGCAGGTGGACTTGCTGGTGGTATTATTGGAGCCTTAGTGGGTTCTGGTATTCCAGAGGCAAGAGCAAAGTTGTACGAATCTGGAATCAAGGAAGGCAATGTGGTTATTTCGGTAACCCCAAAAAACGAAGCAGATGCTCATTATCTTGAGAAAAACTGGAAATCGAATAGCGGCGAAGAAATTCGCTGGTAGAATTGCAAATTAAATGGTGCAAGGGATTCGAACGAATCCCTTGCTTTTTTTTCTAAATAAAACAACGCAACATCTAAACAATAAGATGAATTTTATGAGAATATATGCGGGAATTCTATGTATTACAGTTGTCATTATAATGGGAACTTGAGGAGAGAATAATACCGTCCATTCTGAAGATTTAGCAGAGCGGTAGAACATTGTAAATCAGGCATCCGACGATAAAACCATTTTGGTGGTTGATAATGACAACGACGCCACCTTTTTAATTAAACCACCTGAAATCCAAATGGAAGAAATCAGACTTGGTAAACTAGCCCAACAAAAGAGCAATGCTGCACTTGTAAAAGAATTGGGAGCGATGATGGAAAAAGAGCACGGCAAGGCTTTAACAGAGCTTTAGGCTTTGGCATTGTCAAGTTCTGGTTCAATTCCCACCACTGAAACAGAAGATTCAAAGGACGCTTATGAAAAACGAAATAAAAAATCGGGCGACGATTTCGGGAAAACCTAAAGCAACATGATGGTGGAACCCTATGAAGATGCGATAGATTTATTCGAAAAAGCATCTACTGATGCCAAAGATTCCTAAATCAGAATTTGGGCAGCAGGTATACTTCCAGGATTACGACTCCATTTAGCACAAGCAGAAATGTGTAAAGAGAAATGCGAGAATATGAAGTATTAATTTGATGCTGATGTTTCCGCGTAATATCCTAATTCCTTGGTAATATCCAATTGACGGCGAGCGGCAGAAAAAAGCATTATATCCACATTTGCCCATTAATTTCGAATGCAGCGAACCTTGTTCGGTGCACTTTTTTTATGCGTTGTTACTGCCACCGAAAGTGAAGAAGCGCTTCGAACGTTTAATTTAGGCAGAAATAATTCCCCTTTTTTCGACTGGATTTTTCTTCCTTTCAAGTAAAAAAATACTAGGTGCACTGCTGATCCACAGGGTAGTAAAAGGAATTTTGTGGATATATTTGGGCTTTCTGAACAGCCAGAAAAAGTATGACAGGTCATATATTCTTTTATCTCGGACTCTCGTTTTTGACCATGCATGAAATGAACGCAATACGTTGCAGGGAGTGGAGAATTTTCCCTGGTCTATCAATGCTCAGCGATAAGGAAGGACATATATTATTCGTATTTGTTCATATTCCGTTTTTCTTTTTTATCTATTGGCAACTCACACACAGCCAGGATATCGAACCTTTCATAGGATGATTTAATATTTTTATGCTGGCGCATTTAGGCGCACATATCTCATTGATAAAACACAAGAAAAACGAATTTAAAGATTGGATTTCCTGGACGATCATAATAGGTGCAGGTTTTATGTGGGCTGCTCGATTTAATAGTATAAAAGACCTTTGACACCCTATTGAAGCCAGTGAAGTGAAGCTGATAGGTCGTAAATTTTGGCATTAGCGCTCTGATAAATCAGCTTTCCCTGTGATGCGGCGGGATGGATGAAACAACCCTAAAGTAAGCAACCCGAGTACATCTATTGGAAATCTCTGCAAGTTTTCACCTGTTGATGTGCAGAGGATTTTTGTAGATACCTTTGGAGAATCGTGCAATTTATGCATACGGAGTTTTTGGGACTAAAACCGGGTGTCCCTAACCTGCGACTACAAAACCGAAAAGGTATGATGTTACTTAACATATTTGAGACAACCTTACCACTGACGAGTCCAGTATTGAAATTCCTTTTAATATTGGTAATTATCCTGTTTGCCCCGATTCTACTCAACAAAATAAAAATTCCGCATCTCCTTGGACTTATCATAGCGGGCGCAGTCATCGGTCCAAACGGCATAAATCTAATGGAAAGAGATAGCAGCATCATCCTTTCTGGCACGGCAGGGCTTTTATACATCATGTTTCTTGCGGGATTGGAAATTGACTTGGGGGATTTTAAAAAGAACAGCAGAAAAAGCCTGGTCTTTGGTTTGTACACTTTCGCCATTCCCATGATTTTGGGAATATTAACAGGGATTTATGTTTTAGAATTTTCCATTCCCACATCAGTTCTACTGGCAAGTATGTTCGCGTCTCATACGCTTATCGCTTATCCATTGATCAGCAAACTGGGAGTCGCAAAAAACAGAGCTGTAAACATTACGGTAGGCGGAACAATGATTACAGATACCCTTGCGCTCCTGGTACTTGCCGTAATTGTAGGAATGACCACCGGTGAAGTCAACACTGAATTTTGGGTTCGATTGTCCATTTCGATTATCGTTTTTGGACTTATTGTAATGTTGCTTTTCCCCATTATCGGAAGATGGTTTTTCAAACGATTTCACGACAATGTTTCCCAATACATTTTTGTCCTGGTCATGGTTTTTTTAGGCGCTGTTCTCGCAGAACTGGCTGGAATAGAAGCTATTATTGGTGCATTCCTGAGTGGTTTAGCGCTGAACAGGTTAATTCCGCAAACATCGCCTTTAATGAACCGTGTTGAGTTTGTAGGAAATGCCATTTTTATTCCATTCTTCCTTATAGGCGTTGGAATGCTCATTGATTACCGTGTGTTTTTTAAAGACACGGAAACAATTAAAGTCGCAGTTATAATGATCATTGTGGCTACTTTGGCAAAATTCCTTGCGGCTTATATCACCCAAAAAACCTACAAATTTTCAGTTGACGAACGTAGATTGATTTTCGGATTGAGCAACGCACAAGCCGCTGCAACGCTTGCTGTCGTTTTGGTGGGTTACAGCATCATCACCGGCGAAACTGAAACAGGGGAGCCCATACGTTTGCTAAATGAAAACGTCTTGAATGGGACGATTTTAATGATACTCTTCACGTGCACCCTTGCATCCTTCGTTGCCCAAAAGGGTGCCACAAATATTGCACTTTTAGAAAGTACCGACCCGCCCCTTGATGATGAAGATAATCAAGAAAGAATCTTGATTCCAATCAGTAGTATCGAGACAACCGACGAACTAATAAATTTGGGTGTAACCATAAAGTCTAAGAAAAACAAAAGTGGCCTGTACGCCCTGAGCATTGTTGACAATAATACAATGGACGGATTAGCTGATAAACTAGCCAAGAAAATTTTAAGTAAAGCGGCAGTAACTGCCTCGGCAACTGACAATGTATTGCATGAATTACTTCGCTACGACATCAACGTTGTCAACGGAATTACAAGTGTAACCAAAGAGCACAAAATCACGGATCTAATATTAGGTCTTCATTTCAACAAGGGAATTTCCGACTCTTTCTTGGGCAATTTGACAGAAGGTATTTTGACAAAATGCAATACAACTACCCTAATTTATAAGCCCGCCCAACCCTTCGGAACAATCAAAAGACATGTCATCATAGTTCCCGAATATGCAGAGAAAGAAATCGGATTTCCATTTTGGTTGATCAAAGTTTGGAACATCGCCAGAAATACAGGTGCCAAACTTTTGTTTTATGCAAATCAGGAAACCTTGAAGTTGATAAGCGAAATTCAGTCGAAACACCCCATTCAATGCTCATTTGAAGTGTTTAATGATTGGAACGACTTCCTGATTCTGGCAAGAAACTTTCTTCAAGACGACAATTTAATAATCATTCTCAGCAGAAAAGACAGGCCTTCTTACCACAGCGATATGACAAGGATGCCTTCGTATTTGAATAAATACTTTAAAGACACTAGTTACATTATCATATTCCCGATGCAAGTTGGGGTAACTGACAGCTCAAAAATTGATTTGAAAAACCCGACGTTTATAGAACCCCTTGAAACGCTTGAAGAAATTAGAAAAACCATCGCCAAAATATTTAGAAGAAAGTAAACGTATTTGCCGAAGAGCATTCATCCGCAAGTTAGGTTTCGGATGTTTATGAAGGCTTTATACTTCTGTAAAGATTCGGGAATTGCCGACAATGAACTGCTGTTAAAGCACCACCATGAATGGGCTAATCGAACGCTGGAACTTAGCTCCTTATCTATAGATATAAACGTGCTTTTGGATAGCCTTCTCGAGCTTTTTTCAGAATTGTTTTTCCTTGAAATGACCAGAATAAATACCACATCGCCAAAGCATTTTCAATTCTCAAAACCGCATTTAGCCCATTCCCCTTACTTTTGCCCCATTATGCCTTCCCGATTTCTATTCTATTTAGGTCATCCTGCTCACTACCATAATCTCAAGCATGCCATCCGCCTGCTGGAATTAAAGGGCCACAGTGTAAAAGTAGTGGCTCGGGGTAAGGATGTGTTGTTTGATCTACTTGAGCAAGAAAATTGGGATATACACAAACTTCCTGCTCGCAGACCTTCCGGAAAAATAGGTTTGGTGGCTTCTATTTTAAAGCGCGAATGGCAAATATTCCAGCTCGTGCGGGCATTCAAACCCCACCTATTGGCAGGTACCGACCTCGTGATAGCGCACGTGGGGAAACTTATGGGTGTGCCATCAGTCCTTATCAACGAAGACGACAGCGCGGCAATTCCGCTGATGGCCAAGTATGGATTCCCCTACGCCACCGCCATTCTGGCCCCCGATTGCTGCGACCAAGCGCCCGCGAACCACAAGAAGATTGGTTACGCCGGCTGCCATGAGTTGGCCTACTTGCACCCCGATTTTTTTCAAATAGACCGAGCTCTACTTCCTGCCAAAATCCAGACTTTAGGCCGCTATTTTATTTTGCGTTTCGCCTCCCTTCATGCCCACCACGATGCGGGTAGAAAAGGAATAGACGACGAACTTGCGCTGCGATTAATTGAGATATTGAAGCCACACGGCCAGGTACTCATCACTTCGGAACGGCTCTTGACGCCGCAATTAGAACCTTACAGAATCCCAATACATCCCCGGGAAATTCACCAGGTAATGGCGCACGCTGCTCTTTATATCGGCGACAGCCAGACTATGGCCGCAGAAGCCGCCGTGCTAGGTGTGCCGAGCATTCGCTTCAACGATTTCGTGGGTGAATTAAGTTACCTCGAAGAATTAGAACATCGATTTTTGCTGACCAAAGGCATTCCAACGAGCCAGCCCGAAGAATTGCTTTTGACTGCAAGCGGCTGGCTGGCAGATTCATCCATCGGCAATTTGTGGGCCGCTAGAAGGGCTGCGATGCTTGAATCAACGATTTCTGTAACACCTTTTTGGATCGAAACCTTCGAGCGACTGGCTGCGAGAAACCGTTGAATACTTTGTTGGTAACATAAATGCCACTTCCGGCAGCACCTAGGATCGAGCCCTATTTTTAAGACCAGATAAAACAACTATCGGTCGATGCTCGAAGTGGTCAAGGAAATGTCGAAGTTAGAGGGGAAAGCTGGAAACAAACTCCTGAAATTCCTGTCGGTCAGTTTTGACGAGCGCAACCAAAACATCGAAATTCTCAAGATTACCGACGATGTCAATCTGCTGAAGCACCGCGACGGTAGCATCGATCATTTTGTAAACCTCCACCGCGTCAATGATTTCCGGCGCATAAATGGGTTCTTCAAATCGGTAAATTCAAAACTTCGAATGGGCGGCTCTTTTACAGGCTGTATGGAAACCTTGGAGCATCGCCGGGAGCGGCTCTTCAATAAGTTTCCTTTTGGGGTTAACGCCGGTTATTACGGTCTCGATTTTGTTTTTAAGCGGGTTTTCCCAAAGTTTAAATACACCAAGAAGCTCTACCTTTTTTTTACCAATGGTCGCAACAGGGCCCTTTCAAAGTCGGAAGTTTTAGGCCGATTGGTGTATTGCGGTTTCGCTATCGATGAGGTGGAAGAGATCAATAATAAGCTCTACTTCCGTGCCGTGAAAAGATCGGAGCCAAGCCTGGAGTCGGAGCCAAGCACAGGGCTTATATTGCGAGTGCCGCGCATAGGCCATAACGGTAAGCGAATTACAGTGTATAAGTTTCGTACCATGCATCCCTACGCGCAATACATTCAAGATTATGTATTTGCTTGTAATAATTTACAAGCCGGTGGCAAATTTGCCGACGATTTCCGGATAACCAAATGGGGCCGCTGGATGCGTAAATGCTGGATAGATGAAGTTCCCATGATTTACAATATTCTACGTGGGGATCTTAAACTTGTAGGCGTGCGACCGCTTAGCGAGCATTATTTGAGCTTATATACTGCCGAGCACAAGACCTTGCGCGTGCAAGGAAAGCCTGGCCTTATTCCTCCATTTTACGCCGATATGCCCCAAAGTATTGACGAAATAATGGAGTCGGAGTCGCGCTACATCCACGCCTATGTGCGCGACCCCTATTCAACCGATTTTAATTACTGCCTCAAAGCGTTCAACAATATATTTTTGAATCGTGCACGAAGCCATTAATCGGCTATGCGAAAATTCCTTTGCCTTTTACTTATTTGTCAATGCTCGCAACTCGCAGGACAAGTAGTGTTTGAGCCTTCGGGCAATGCGGTTTATCAATTTCTTGATGAGATGGCAGCCGCCCAGCGTATTACACTCAATTCCTTTGCAAAACCGTACGCCCGGAATTTGATTGCCGAAAAGCTTGATAGCCTTTCCATCCATGCCGAGAATTTGAATCAACGACAACGCGATCAGCTGGCATTTTACATGCGCGATTATGGGAAGGAACTCCAAGTGGGCAAAGATTGGGATCGCCGAAGAGATATGTTCTACCACAGCGATTCCACTTTTGGTATCACAATTTACCCCATTTTGGCCGGTTCTGTAATGGGCAATGCCAACGGTAGTCGAATCCACAGAAGGGTAGGAGCTGGCTTTTTTGCGAAAGCAGGCAGATTTGGATTTTCCGGATCCCTCCGCGACAATGCTGTGAGCGAAGTGCTCGCCGCTCCTCAATACCTTACCAACCGCCCGGGCGAAAACTACAAAGCCATTTCGGCCGATAATCGAAGCGACTACAATGAAGCTTTTGGAACAATAAGCTACCAATGGAAGTGGGGCGATGTATCGCTGCTTAAGGAGCGATATATCTGGGGCAACACAGCGCGCTCGGCCAATATTTTTTCTGGAAAGGCGCCTTCCTACGCGGCTATTTCTTACCGGCTCTATCCATTAAAATGGCTCGACTTTCAATACATGCACGGTTGGCTCGTGAGCGAAGAAATCGATAGTGCGCGTACCTACCTCACGCCAAATGGCAATCGCCGCATCTACATGAACAAGAATATTGCGGCAAACTACATTACTATTAAATCGAATTTCAAAACCGATTTTACCTTCGGAAATAGCATTGTTTATAGCGACAATGGTCTTCAACCGGTGTATTTTATCCCTTTCATGTTTTTCAAATCGGCCGATCATACGTATTCGGGCACGGGGAGCAACGAACTCGGACAGAACGCCCAATTATTCTTCGATATTAGCACGAGAATAGTCAAGAACGTCCATTTTTACAGCTCACTCTTCATCGACGAAGTGAGCATAAGCAACTTTTGGGACAGCGACCAGCAAACCAATATTATGAGTCTGAAGCTAGGCGGAACGTGGTATAATGCCTTGCCCAATGTCCACCTTACGGCGGAGTATACGCACACGCATCCTTGGACCTACCGCCATCAGATAGAATCGACCACCTTTGCATCGAACCAATACAACCTCGGTCATTACCTGGGTGAGAATGCTGATGAGATTTTTGGGGCAATCACTGTGCAGCCCTGGCGAACCCTTTCGATCAAAGCTTCGGCCTGGCGCGCCAGAAAAGGCCCCGAACATGTGTACGCCATTATTAGCGGCAACGCTAATGTTACAGGGTTGCAAACCCTATCAACAGTAAACTGGGAGCAAATCGGTGCGGAACTGAAAGCCAATTGGGAAGTGATCAACGATCTCCATCTTTTTGTCGGGCTTACCTTGCTGCAAAACACGGGCGAAACCACTTACGCTCCGGAATATCTTCAAAACAATACCACCACGGCTGAAGCGGGCTTTCGAATAGCCTGGTAGTTATTTTGGAGCGGTGCCGCCTGGATTATTCAGCAGGTATTGCATTTCGAAGAGCTTAAGTTGAAGCTCGAACATTTGCCGCCGCGCTTCATCCATACTTTCCGCTTTATTGGCGCCTTCCACCGTCATCGCCTTGCGCGATTGCACGGGCTTACCAAGATCTACATTGTTGGGCTGGCTTCCATCTTTTTGGAGATTTGCGCCTGCCGGCAAAGGCATACCTGTTCCATTTTCCGCATTTTCGGCGCTTTTCTTCACCTTCTTCGCCGGATATTGATCAGAAGTTCGATTGAAGTTATAGCGCAGCCCTATTCCAAAATAGGAGTATTTGTCATTCGAATTAAAATCCCGGGCCCACGCATCTAAACGTTTGGTGCTGGTATTATTGAGGGTATAACTAAACGTTATATCCGTGGCGTAATTAATTCGATAACCAAATGTGAAACCTACCGGGACATTAAAAGTAGTAGCTGGTTTCGTTTTCGAATCGAGCAGGTAGCGCTGGGTAGGAGCCTCGGGGTCGGTAACGGTGTAGCCCACATAATCGCGTACGCGACCGTCTTCTGCATCCCAATAGGTGGCTGCGCGAAACCAAATATAACCGATGCCTAATTCAGCATTCAGAAAGAATTTCTGCGCATTCAGTTCCTTTTTGCTGCCCAAAAGCGCATTTAGAATATCGAAATCGATTACTAAGCCGAGCGTATTATACTTGCTTTCGAAGGTAACAGGTAGACTTTGAAGCCCGGGTAAGCGGCCACCACCCAGCTGGCCTTTCTCGAATTGAAGTTTAATGCCTAAGCCCCATTTAATGTCGCGCTGTGCATAGGCTCTCCAGGCGAATTTGTAGTAAGTGTTAAAATCTTCAAACGGCGCAAACATATCGTAATCGGCCAGGCTTCCGTGAAACAATCCGACTCCGGCGCTTGCGCCCACACTAAACCCATCGAAGAACTTGCCGCCACCTGCCGACGATGAAGTGGCAGGAGAATCGGGTGCTAAGAAAAAATCTTCGGACTCGAACAAATTGTAGACGGTAGGCGATGCCATGATATTGCTTCCAAATACGCTGATTAGCAATACGATCAGGAAGCTATGGTTGAGATATAATTTCACGAGATCAAAGAAGCAACTAATTCTCAGAGTTTTGATTCGAAGTTATTTAGAATTATTGCTATTCTCTTGTTGAAAAATATCATCTTTAGGCCTTCAATCTCCTCCCTTTTGACCTAAAATTGTAGCCTGATGCGTTACAACCTTCTTTTAATCACGGCTTTCATGCTCATTTCGGCTCTTACTTCCGTGAAAGGGCAGGACTATATAGAGCGTGAATACTTTCCCAATGCCCGCGCCAAAAATGCATCTATCGCGGCAGCACGCTATGCCGAAGAAGGATATTACTACTCCAAGTTCACCACCTACGTGAGCGCTATTAACACTTCCAGACTCTTTGCCGACACCTGTCTGTTTTTTGTAAAGCGGTCGCTTATGCTGGCTGACACTGCGCTGTATCACGCGCCTGTTGAAAAATATGGAGCTATCGAATATTTAAAGAGCGGAAAACAAAGTGTTGGCCTTGCCGACGCAGTAATACGCGATTTCTACTCCATGGTAGATTTAAATGCGCACCATTATTTTGGCGCCCAAACCTCCCTGTACTTGAGCAACGGAGTTATGAATTTTTTCAATGCATCACTTTTGTTTAACTCCGATTCAGAGAACGAGCAAGAACTTTACGAAGTATTGGCTTATGAAGATGAAATTCTGCGATTGGAAGCTGATGAAACAGCTTATCAAATGGCCGCCAACGATTATGAAAACGAAATTGCTGAACTGGACGCAGCCTCTTCGAAGCTTCAGGATTTGATTAATACCACCCCCGATCAAGGTCCCCGCTTTCAATACCGGACTAAACTTGATAAGGTAGAAGCACAATTAGCCGATTTAACCGGAAATCTTGAAGATACTTCCAACCGAATTCAGGAGATCAGACAATTGCTTGATCGGAAGATGCTAGCAGAACTCAAGGACGTTCCAACACCTAAAGCGCCTGCCTACCTGACTACTTCAACCAATCCTTCTCAGGTCGTAATCGACGAAGCAGTTCCTTCGGGTTTGGTTTATAAGGTTCAACTCGGCTATTACCCTAGCAATGTAAATGTGGAGCAATTTTACGGCTTGTTTCCCATAACCGGTGAAACGGTGAGGGGCGATCAAACGCGTTTTTATGCCGGACTGTTTTACAATTACTCCGAAGCCAGTAAGGGTAGCGACTACGTGCGAAACAACGCCATCGCCAACGCCTTTGTAGTGCCTTTTTACAACGGGCAAAAAATCAACGTAAGCAGAGCGGTCGAAATCGAAAAACAACTCGCGGCCAAGCGCAATTAGCGCAGCGTTTCCTGGTGCTTAGCAATTATTTCGCAAATGTCTTTTTGCGCACGCACTTCCTTTTGGCGAGGTGTTCGCTCCACGTAAGGGTTGGTCTGCTCCGCATCGATTTTACGCGCTTTCGTATTATCGCGCCATTGTAGCTCCATCAAGTCTTTTATCTCCTTTTTCACCCATTTATCAAAAATGGGGCAGCCCACTTCCACGCGATAATCGAGATTCCGCTCCATCCAGTCGGCCGAAGAAATATATACTTCCTCATTGCCGCCGTTCGCGAAAATGAAAATTCGGGAATGCTCTAAAAAACGGTCTATGATACTGCGAGCTTCGATGTTTTCGCTGAGTCCCGGCTCGCCGGAAATGATAGAACAGATACCTCGGATTATCAATCGCACCCGCACTCCAGCGTCGCTGGCTTGATAAAGTTTGCGTATTAAGGTTTCATCTACCAGGCTATTCATTTTTAAAAATACTTCGGCCCGGCGGCCTTCCTTTGCGTTTTTGATCTCTCTATTGAGCATGACCAAAAGCTTTGATCGCATAGCGGCAGGAGCCACCAAGAGCGAGCGGAAGCGCACATTTATATAAGGTTTTTCGATGAAGTTAAACACCTTCACGGCCTCGTCCACTATTTCCTTGTTGCAGGTAAAGATCGCCAAATCGCTGTAAAGCTTAGCGGTGACTTCGTTGAAATTTCCAGTTGATACTACCACGTGGTGCTTTTCTTCTCCTTCGTGCACGGTGGTGACCAGCGCCAGCTTGCAATGCACCTTCAATTCGGGCACGCCGTAAATCACCTTGATGCCAGCTTCGTGCAATCGCTTGCTCCATTCCAGGTTATTCTCCTCGTCAAACCGCGCTCGCAGCTCAATAACGGCTGTTACCGATTTACCATTCTTTACAGCTGAAATTAGGGCATTTAATACCCTCGATTCGCGCGCTACGCGGTAAAGTGTAATCTTGATCTCCTTCACATGCGGGTGTATGGCCGCCTCGCGGAGGAAGTGCACCATCGCGCGGAAGTGTTGGTAAGGAAAATGTATCAGAATATCGTTGCGCTGAATCGCCGCTAAAACGCTGCGGCTCCGTGTGAAATAGGTGTGCTCGGTTTGCACGAGCTTTTCCCAATGCAGTTCGGGCGGGCCGATGGTCGGAAATTTCATAAAGTCCTTGCTATTGTGATAGCGTCCACCGGGAATAATATTGCTCTCGTCTTCAATCTGCATTCCTTTTATTAGATGCCTCAGAAGCCCTTCTGGCATTGTGCGATCGTGCAGAAAACGCACAGGATCCCCTGTTTTGCGTTGTTTCAAGCTTCGCTTTATCCGCTCGTAGAAGCCTTTTGAAATGTCGGCGTCAAGCTCCAGTTCGGCATCGCGCGTAATTTTTATCATGTACGCTTCAAGACGATCATACTCGAAAATCCCGAAAATCTTATTCATATTGAAGCGAATCAAATCGTCGAGGAAGATAATGAACTTCTTTCCGCCTTCTTCTGGTAGTACTATAAACCGCGTAGTTCGTTCGCTCGGAACTTCAATCAATGCAACTTGCTTTTTGATTCCCTTCTTCTTGTTGTAAATCCGAACTGCCAAATAGATCGACTTATCCCGAAGCTCAGGGAAGTCGGGTACGTTGCCGAGCATAATTGGCACGAGCAACGGAGCTACTACTTCTCTATAGTACTCGTCTACAAATTGCTGCTGCTCTTCGTTGAGCTGGGTTTCATTGAGTATGTGGATATTGTGCTCCGTGAGTTGTGTAATGATTTTGGCGTAAGTCTGATCGAAAACTGCCTTTTGGCGTACTACCTCCCCGTGGATTTCATCGAGTACTTCACCCGCTGTTTTATTGCCGATTAATTCTTTCTTCTTACTCACAGAAGTAATCCGCTTCATGGTGGCTACGCGCACCCGGAAAAACTCGTCGAGGTTGTTCGAAAAGATCCCCAAAAATCGGAGCCTTTCTATTAAAGGGACACGCTCGTCCATGGCTTCTTGAAGTACGCGGTGATTGAATGATAACCAGCTGAGCTCCCGATTGATAGAGCGGCTTTTAATATTAATGATCATAGACGAAGTAAATGTTTGTCAATATACTTAAGTATCAAATCCAGAAAGTTCATTAGCAAGGCGCACGCCGTATTGAAAATCAAGGAATTGACCTATTTCAATAAGACATCTTGACCGCAGTCGAAGAACTGCATGCCCGCACGCAGGCGGTTTTCAAGTCAAGTGCAACGCTGATAATGTCCATTGCGGACAGGCACAAATTAGTTGCGAACCAATGGCATCAGCCTATTAGGATAGTCGGTGATTATACCATCTACGCCCAGGCCGAGCATAGCTTTCATATCACCCGGCTCGTTTATGGTCCAAGGTATTAACTGCATACCGCGCTCCCTACATTCCAATACCGTTTGTTCGGTTACTAAAGTATAGTCTGGACTGTATATATCGGGCGTAAATCCAAGAATTTTTACATTTTCTTCCAACGTCAATTGATTTTCGACCAAAAATACAAGCGAAACCTCGGGGTAGCGCT
>Ga0105045_10001368_pt1 | contig 19816 bp, 18 predicted proteins | sample MAT02_FD_78089 | JGI IMG/M metagenome (GOLD analysis project Ga0105045, IMG submission 78089) | Freshwater microbial communities from Lake Fryxell liftoff mats and glacier meltwater in Antarctica - MAT-02 (megahit assembly) | ecosystem: Environmental > Aquatic > Freshwater > Ice > Liftoff... | reverse complement strand
CACCAAAGTATGAATTTGAATATACTTGCTGATCAGGAAATACATCCAGCAGGTTATTAGCCCCCAATGAAAAAGAAAATCCTGATTTAATTTTATAAGATGCAACCAAATCAGTTGTGATCTTGCCTTGATGCACCTGTACTTCCCCAAAAGGAAAACCATTGCGGGTTACATCACCCCAATAAATGTTTCTAACCAAAAAATTATATTTCTTCACTGCCCAATTAAAAGTAAGCGTGTGCTTTGATTTTGGATAATTTGTTTCAATTAAACTTTGCTGATCCGGACCAAAATAATCGTCCTGGTTTAATCCACTTAAAGAAGCCGGAAAGTTGTATCTGTTAATTTCAGTTTTATTAAAATTACCAGCAAAAGAAATATCCAGTTTGTTATTGATGTTAAAAGGGATTGTGTAGGTTGCTACTACATCTATTCCCTTGGTTTTTGTGTCAATCGCATTGGTGAAAAAGCGACCGGTCTCTACCCCTAAAGCTGCAATGCGGGGATCGGTAATCGAACTTGTAATTACAATCCTGTTGTTTATATCTATTAAATAAGCATCTACGGTAATCACCAGATTTTGGACTGGCCTTGCGGTAAAGCCTAAACTATAATTTACGGAAGTTTCTTCCTTCAATGCAGGTAAACCAATTGCTTTGGCTATACTACTATTAATGGGAAAAATACCTTTGTTTACGATTCCTCCACCACTCTGGGCAATATCACTATAAAAATTACTAAAGTATTGCTGGTGTAGTGATGGAGCCCTAAACCCTGTGCTGATAGCACCTCTTACCGCAAAGGCATCATTGAAATCATACCTTGCAGATAACTTACCATTGATTGTATTTCCAAAGTCGCTATAATTTTCAAATCGTGCCGCAACACCTAACAACAATTTTTTATTAAAGCTAAAATCAGCATCTGCAAATCCGGCTATACTATTACGATTGGCCACTACTGCATTATCGGGTGTAAAACCGGGGAAAGACTGTGATCCAGCTATACCATCAGTATTGTCTCCAAATAACTTCCAGCTTTCATCCTGCCCTGCCTTAATGCGATATTTTTCGAACCGGTGTTCGGCACCAAAAGCAAGGCTAATTGTATTTAGACCACGGACAAATTCACGTGAAAGATCTGCATTCACCGTATTTTGAACAAATGAATGGCTACCTGCATCGAAACTAGTGGGACTTCTGCTACCCATAGAGGAGTTATTGGTATTTCTTACTCTATAGCCAAATGAATTTTGACCATAGGTGTTACTGACATCTAATTTCCAGTTACCTATTTGTTGCTTTACACCGGCAAAAACAGAAACATCCACGATATCGGAGTTCAATGTTGGCTGAAATCCGTTAGGGAAAAGGGCTGCTACTACATTAGATGTTTCGCTTGGCAATCGTCTAAAACCGAAGCCGGTACCTTTTCTAACACTCACACCTGTGGTAGCATACACTTCAGTTTTGTCATTTATTTTGTATCCAAAATTAACTAGGCCCTGGGTGTTTACAGATTTTGCATCTCCTACCTGAAAATTAAAATCATTTCGGGTTAATCCTTTGGCTGCCAATTGTACGTCATCATAAGCACGGGAAGCGGCGGGGTCGTTATTAAAATCATAAGCAAAAAAGTTACCAAGAGATGATTGGTCAAATATAATCAGATCATGATTTTGGGTACGGGACGTTTTAGCCCTGCTGTTAGATTCTAACGTGAAGTTGATAAAACCTTTTTCTTTATTCAAGGCCAAGCCATAATTAGCATTTATATTAAATACGTCGCCATCATTTCGTCCGCTTACACCACTGGTAAGACTTACAGCAAGTCCAGTATTTTTTTTAAGAACAATATTAATAACACCTGCAATAGCATCCGAGCCATATTGTGCTGCCGCCCCATCTCTCAATACCTCAATTCTTTCAATAGCAGAGGATGGGATCGCATTTAAATCAGTTCCTACAGCGCCATTGCCGACTGTATTCTGGTAATTTATTAAAGAAGTGGTATGTCGGCGTTTTCCATTGACCAAAACCAACACCTGATCGGGTCCAAGGCCCCGCAAAGAAGCAGGATCGATATGCTCGGTGCCGTCTGAGGCTGATTGACGGGTAGCATTAAATGAAGGAACCAGTTGAGTCAATAATTCGTTGATGCCGATTTGAGGTATCTGTAATTGCACGTCCGATAATCTAACTACGTCAACAGGTGCAATGCTTTTGTATTTACTTCTTTGCACTTTTCTGTTACCTACCAGTACAAAATCTTCCAACTGCGTGGATAGTGATTCTAGTTGAATTAAAAAATTTTGTTTGGTACCAATGGTAATTGTTTTAGAAGCAAAGCCAATACAGCTTACTGTTATTGAAACATCCGCCGTAGCCGATGCGATTTCAAAACTTCCATTACCTGAAGTGATTGTTGCTTTATTGGAAGGGGTTAACACAATCGATGCACCTGGCACTGGTTCCTGATTTTGATTAATAATTTTACCGCTAATGTTTTGTTGCGCAAACACGGGTATGACACTGTTTAAAAAAATAAAAATAATGGATAACTGCTGAATTTTTCTTCTCATGTTGTTAGTTTTTTTTGCAAATGTGAATCAAGTCTACTAAATTGGTAGAGTAAATTTGTGTTGAAACGTTTGATGAAAAGAAACAACCAATGTATAATATTGTTTTATAAAATTTACAAAAAAAGCCACTCTTTTCAGAGCAGCTTTTTTTAATATTTCAATTTGTATGATTAAATTCTAAAGTGAGCAAAAGCTTTATTTGCTTCAGCCATACGGTGGGTATCTTCTTTCTTTTTGAAAGCTGCACCTTCACCTTTACTTGCTGCAACGATTTCGTTTGCTAATTTGTCAGACATACTCCGACCATTTCTGTCGCGGCTATATTTTACCATCCATTTGATACTCAATGAAACTTTTCTATCGGTACGGACCTCAGCAGGTATTTGAAAAGTAGCACCCCCAATACGACGACTACGAACCTCGACACCTGGTGTAATATTACCTAAAGCTTTTTTCCAAACTTCATACCCACTATCGCCGGTAATCTTAGTCACTTTATCTAAGGCATCATAAAATATAATATAGGCTCCACTTTTTTTACCAGCCCACATTAGGTTATTTACAAAACGGGTAACTAATTTGTCGTTGAACTTTGGATCGGGTGCTAACGGTATTTTTTTTGGTTGTGTCTTACGCATTGTTGTTTATTTATTATCGTTAAACGATAAACGTGAAACGTGAAATATTAAATTATTTTTTAGCTTTTACTCGCTTGGTACCATATTTACTACGGCTTTGCTTACGATCTTTAACACCTGCAGTATCTAAACTACCACGAACGATGTGATAACGTACACCAGGTAAATCTTTTACCCTACCGCCACGTATTAATACGATGGAGTGCTCCTGCAAATTGTGTCCTTCACCCGGAATATAGGCAATAACCTCAATTTTGTTGGTTAAGCGAACCTTTGCTACCTTACGCAATGCGGAGTTTGGTTTTTTAGGGGTAGTTGTGTACACCCTTGTACATACTCCACGACGTTGCGGGCAGGCATCTAAAGCTCTTGATTTGCTTTTAGCTCTTATTATTTCTCTTCCTTTTCTAACTAACTGTTGTATAGTAGGCATTTTTAACCCTTTATTTTTTGGACGGCAAAGGTAGTAATTCTCATTTAAAAAAGAAAAATTAATAATTATTTTTTTTTACTTTTTCAATGAATCCCTAATTCTATCTCTTAGAACGGGCAGAAACTAAAGGAAAATAATTTTTTCTGAAAATTGTTCATTGGTATTTAAGTTGAAAATCTTCAAAACATAAATTCCTTTGCCAATTGCTTTGTTTCTTGGTATTTGTAGCACATTATTATTATCGGCTATAAAACTAGTTTCATAAACCGCCTGGTTAAGCAAGTTTAACAAGGTTACCTTGTATTCGCTCTTTATCGTTGAATTAAAATTCACTGTAAGTATATTGGACACCGGATTAGGGTAACATTGTATTTTACTACTGCCCGAGCTTCTATTGATTGATATGGAATTGCTGTTGCTAACGGAATTGTCTCTGTAAAGTAATTTTAGCCGATAACGATTCTTCCCCAATCCGGGCTTAGAGTCGATGAATTCATAAAGTTGCGATGTGGGGGAATTGGCCTTTGGATTTATCCTTCCAATCTCGGTATAGGTATTATCGTTATTACTTCGCTCAATGATATATTTTTTAAGATCTGCTTCGTTAGCTGCATTCCATTTTAACCTAACCTGTTCATTTACCAACTTGCCTGCGAAGGACGATAAGTTAACCGGTAATATCATGTAACAAAGCCCGGTTAAATTATATACATAAGTTCTTTTAACACATCCATTATTTATGACCAAATGACAAATAAACGTGCCAGTATCGCTTGCAGATAAAAATGGAATAAATACGCTGTACCCGGAACCAATAAAAGTACTGTCTGTACTATTATAATTCTCTTTTCTAAACCAGGAATAGGTGGAGTTGTAAATGGTATCTACAGACAATGTAGTTGTGCTCTGGAAACAATTACTATCCACAAATATTTTATAATCGGCCAATGGCAAAATGCTGGCATCGCCCAGCGTTGCATTTCCACATGCATCCAATGCACGTAACCTCACTAAAGAATAATTTACCCCATTATCAATTGTAAATACAGGGCTCGCCTGCGGCCCTTGATTGATGGACGGACTTATTGGAAAACTACCAATGATTTCATAAGAAAAAGGCCCAACACCGTTGTTTGCAACAGCCCCAATACTAAATCCACTAACGTCGCACTGGTAGGCCGAAGACCGGTTTAAATTTGGATAATAATAAGGATCGATTTTAACCGTATCATATAAAAATCTGTTACAGGCGTCATTCAATTTATAACTTACGATATAAGTTCCGGTTCCTAAATCGTTGAAGGTAAATACTCCACCGGAAACAGAATTAGGCACTAACTGCGGAGAAAGCGTGGTGCCATTCTTTTTAATAATGCGCACGGTAAAAATCCCCATATTGGTACTGGTAGTTAACTGGATTTTACCTGAACCATTTTGCCAGGCAGCACTTGGGCATTGTGCAAATACAGTTGCCGAATGCGTTACAATACTTGCGATTGCTGAAGCCTGTATGGTATCTGCCAGACCACAAAAATCAGTTGCAATGATAGTGTACTTTTGTCCGGTTTGTGTGCCTGGAATACTATCAATATTAATACTACGTGAATTATAATTTTTTTCAAAAAACAAACTACTGTCCGGTTTGTATATCTTAATGTTTACCGGCAGATTTCCCCCGGCCACTGAAATACCAAAAGAGGAGTATCCGTAGGAACACGACTTGTTTGAACTGACATCTAATGTGACCGGTTTTGGCCAGGAATTGAAACACCTTACAATGGTGGTATCATAACAGGTGTTGACTACTTTGATGCAATATTCACCATAAATTAAATTACTGAAAGTGCCAGTGGAATTGCAATTTACCAATACATTATTTGCATTGTAAATGCAATATTGTGGGCTTGTAAGGTTTTGTTGATTGGTAATTGTTGCTTTAAAAGTTGTACAAGTTTTGTCTGAAATAGTCACATTTCTTCTAACCGATGGTAATGGAGGAGTTACAGTAAAGCAATTTGTAAAAAGTGTATCAGGGCAATTGTTTTTTGCTTTCAAACAATAAAAGCCATAAGCCAGATTATTAAAAAGACCAGTAGTGTTGCAACCAATGAGCGAATTAGCCTGATTATAAAGACAATATTGAGCAGCAGTCAAATTGTTGCTATTACTTTTTACAGTAAAAGTTGAACAGTTTTTATTACTGATGGTTACTGTAAGGTCATTCGTAATAACTGCAATCCCCACGCTGAAGCACCTGGATATGGTAGTATCATAACAGGGATCGTAAACAGTAACACATTGAATACCGGGTGTGAGATGATCAAAAATACCGGTGGAATTACACCTGATTAGTGCTCCGGAGGTATCGTACAAACAAAAAATGGGTGAAAAAAGACTATCGCCCCCAACGGTAACAGTAATATTATTGCAATCAATATAGGATGGTGTAATTGTTATAGGAATAACGGGCCTTGGCTTCTTTACTGTAAAGCATCGCAGGATGGTAGTATCCCTGCATCCATCTTTTGTTTTTATACAATAACTACCATAAGCTATATTGTTGAATACGCCAGAACTATTGCACCCGACCTCTACGTTTGCCGAATCAAACAAACAATAAGTTGGATTTGTTAACCCAAACTGACCAATAATAGCTGCCGAAAATGTAGTGCAATTTTTGCTGAAGACATTTACATTATTGCCAATAAATATGGGCGGAGGACTAACCGTGAAACATCTTAAAATGGTAGTGTCAAGGCAGGCATCATGAGCTTTAATACAATATCGGCCATAAGTTAGGTTATTAAATATTCCATTAATATTGCAACTGACTTGCACATCGTTGCTATCATACAAACAATAATCCGGTATAAAAAAGTTTTTTAAATTGGTTAATGAAGCTGTAAAAGTTAAACAGTTTTGGTTACTAAAGTTTACGGCAGCTCCTACAGAAGCATTAAATATCAACGAAGTATTACCTTTTTTAATGATACCACATCCATCTTTTGCTATGATATCTACGGATGAAATTCCGGAAACATATGCGGTAAAAGTAGGTGATGCAGACCATACTGTGTCACCCGGTTGCCTTACCAATCCATACATGAAACCTGGTATTGCACCTAATGTACTTACATTTCCTCTGCTATCAACTACTTTAATAAATCCCGACGCTGAATCACATGATATTTTGTTAAAGGCATAGGCATCAATCCACCAATTGTAGTTATTAATTGTAATACTTCTTGTTTGAATTCCACCGCAGGAGTCTGTCATTCTGATACGATAATCTCCGCCAATCAAATCTGTAAAAATTCCACTATTATTTGTTGTACCAACGCCCGTCGGGGAAGGCGCTACAATGGTGTACGCAAATGGCTCCCGGCCGAATTGCTGTCCATTCACCGTGATACTGGCATTGCTTCCATTATCACAGCTTACATGAACACCTGACAGCGTAAAACGTGGATCCTTGTAGGTGCCTGCAACAACCACATTGCTTTGGGCAAATATACAGTTGGTTGATATATCGTTTATTGTTACTGTATAAACACCTGCCGATAGTCCGGTGATGGAATCACTTGTTGTGTAGTTAGAGTTGACCGGACCTGAGGTTTTATATTTGTAAGCGCCGGAACCCCCAGTCACAAAAACTTTGATAGATCCTGTAGCAGCGCAGCGGGATTCGTAGGTAGCAAAGGTAGCCCTCAAAGAATCACAAATCTGCCCTTCTGTTGACTTGGGTAAAATAGTACAAAAACATATTGCTAATTGTACAAAAAAGTAAATTTTTTGCATAGTTCATAGGTTTGGTTCAGAAAAAGATTTAGAATACGGAATTACGGATTAATGAGAACCTATTAATATAAACGAACATTTAGCAATTTTATTGGCCTACTATTTTTATTAAAGTAAAAATACCAGACAGTAATTTTCTTTTAAAAAAAGTAGGCGTCCTAAGTAGTAAACCTACCCCAAAAAAGGAAATCAACGTTCCCGGACAGCAACGGGCATGAGAAAATCCCGTACTTTTTCCTTGTCCCTCTTTGCTTTAAATTTACTGATATTCATAAAAAAGGGACAATAAAATTTGTCCCTTTAAATTGTAATTAAATTTTATATAGCCATCCATGCAAATCTGGCTCAAGGCCATATTTAATTGCATCCATTCTTCGCTTCACTTCCGGGGAAATCGTCCATTTTTCCACACCAAATTTCATACTAAAATCCCTGTATTTCAATTCTTTGATCAATGATATGGTAGCTGCGGTTCCTGTTCCAAAAATTTCATTTAAACTGCCAGCATTGTATGCCTCCTGTATTTCATCTATACTTAAGGCTCTTTCCTCCACCTGGTAACCCATCTCTTTTAATAGGACGATAGTGCTATCCCGGGTAACACCTTCCAAAATAGTCCCCGATTCCAAACCTGGCGTGATGGCTTTATTTCCAATTATAAAAAACACATTCATAGTACCACATTCCTGTACATATTTATGTTCAAAAGCATCCATCCACAAAACCTGATCGAAGCCCAGTTTATGTGCTTCCGCAGAAGCCATTAATGACCCTGCATAATTACCCGCTGCTTTGGCAAAACCATAACCGCCTTCCACTGCACGTACATATTTTTCTTCAACATGAATGCGCATAGGCGCAGCGTAGTAAGGCCCTGTAGGACTCAGTATAATTAGGAATTTGTATTTACTACTTGGTTTCACTCCAATTGCTTCATCGGTAGCAAACATAAAAGGACGGATGTACAGCGCATGATTCGGCAGGTTGGGTATCCAGTTGCGTTCAATATCAATCAATACCCTTAATCCTTCCATAAATATCTCTTCCGGCACAGCAGGCATTTGCATTCTTTCAGCAGATAGGTTAAACCTTTTGAAATTATCGTATGGTCTAAAAATTTGTGGATTACCTGCCTGGTCTTTATAAGCTTTAATACCCTCAAAAATTGCTTGTCCATAATGCAAAGCTGCCAAAGATGGGTCCAATTGCAACGGTTGGTAAGGCAATATTTGTGGCGTTTTCCATTCACCATCGTCATAATCAACTTCCAACATGTGATCGGTAAAATATTTACCAAAGGGTACATTTTCCAAACTGATACCTTCCAGTTTACTGTGTTCTACTTTAGAGATATTAAAATCTGCTGCTGCTATCATATTCCTTAATTTTACAGCAAAGAAACAAAATAAAATACAGAGTAAAGTGCCGTTTCATGAGTTTAAATAATATTCAACTATCTCCAATTGTTTTACAGGGACTTTTTAAAAATGCCTTAATTGATTTAAAAACGGAACAAAAGCAAGAACAAAAAAGCAGTTCAAATGGATTTGCTACCCTGGGAAATAATCGCAGGCGTGTACTGATAATGGTGGAAAGTGAGAATACGATGTATTTGCCTGATGAGCAATTAAATTTTTTAATGGGAATTTTAGCAGCCTGCAATTTAACCATGGAAGATGTAGCTATTCTAAATATCAAAAAGAATAAATTTGTTACTTATAAAACTGTGGAGAATGAATTAAAATCAGAAAAAGTATTTTTATTTGGCGTATCGCCCAATGAAATTGAATTACCAATCGATTTCCCAAATTATCAAATTCAGCAATATAACAATCAGGTTTATTTAACGGCGCCTACACTGTCCCAATTCCAAGCCAATAACGTTGAAAAAAAGAAACTTTGGAATTGCCTGAAACAAATTTTTTCCATATAATTTTTTATGAATACACTCATTTTTGCCACAAATAATCAGCATAAAGTTGATGAGGTAAGACAGGTTTTAGGAAGCCTGTTTGATATCATTACCCTAAAAGAAGCCGGAATTGATATTGACATACCTGAGCCTCATGAGACGCTGGATGCCAATGCTACAGAAAAGTCTACTACTATTTTTAACCTAACCCAACAAAACTGCTTTAGTGAAGACACAGGGTTAGAAGTAGATTACTTAAATGGAGAACCCGGCGTAAAAAGTGCCCGGTATGCAGGCGATGAAAGATCCTTTAAAGCAAATATTGAGAAATTACTTCATAAAATGGAGGATGCTGGAAACAGAACGGCCCGATTTAGAACCATTATCTCATTAATGATGGACAAGACGGAATACCAATTTGAAGGAATTTGTGAAGGGACAATTATATTAAAGGAAAGAGGTAACGAAGGATTTGGATATGACCCGGTATTTATTCCAGAAGGCGCTCATCTAACTTTTGCTGAAATGTCTATTCGGGAAAAAGGCGAATTTAGTCATCGAAAAAAAGCAATGGACAAACTTATTTCATTTTTACAGTCGAAAAAATAATTTGTAATAACCAAGCTGATGGCCAGAATAAAAATTGACATACCGGATAACGAAATTGCAGCGATTCAAATAAGGGTTCGAATTGGTGATATCAACTATGGTAACCATGTTGGTAACGACGCATTTGTTGCAATTATTCACGAAGCCCGCTTACAATGGTTGCAACAAAATAGCTTTACCGAAATGGACGCTGGCGGAACTGGCCTGATTATGAGCGATCTTGCCATTGAATTTAAAAATGAATCTTATTATGGAGAAGAAATTTCGGTTAAAATTTACTGCGGAGAAATTGAAAGGGTAAGCTTCGATTTGTATTATCAACTTACAACACCAAGAGACAAGCAGACCGTTTTACTAGCTAGGGCAAAAACAGGAATGGTTTGTTTCAACTATCAAATAAAAAAAGTATCTCCTGTAACCGCCGGATTAATAAAAGTATTACATCCTGCTTAATCTATTCCTCGTTCCATATTTTCCAACTTGCCTCTGCCTGTATCAACAGCATTTCATAACCATTTTCAATGATAGCACCCATTGCCTCTCCTTTTTGCAAAAATAAAGTTTTGGCAGGTTTGTAAACAAGGTCGTACAAATAATGATTCGTGGTTATTAAATAATAGGGTAATTCGGGAGTTGCGTTTTCATTCGGCGACATTCCTACTGGTGTACAATTAATAATAATCCTGTTTTCATCCATTACTTTTTCGTCAATGGCACTATAATTTATAAATCCCTCGTTCAATATCTCATTTCGTGTAACCACCAAATATTGGATTCCTAATTTCCTAAGCACGTACTGCACTGCCTTTGATGCACCTCCGGTTCCCAACACGAGCGCCCTTGTATGAGATGGCTGTAAAGCTTTAATAAAAGATTGCTCAAAACCAATGATATCGGTATTGTAAGCAATCAGCTTTTTACCGGTGATCTTTATACTATTTGTAGCCCCAATAAATCGTACTTCTTCTGATAGTTCATCTACAAAAGGCAGCACCTGTTCTTTGTATGGTATAGTAACTCCCAATCCTTTCAAATCCGGATTGGTATCTAATACATTATTAAATTCAGTAATTGTCTTTATTGGAAATGCATCAAAGAAACAATCCTTTAAGCCTTCCCGCTCAAATTTTTCAGTAAAATATTGTTTTGAAAAAGAATGCCCCAAAGGATAGCCTATTAAACCATATAGTTTCATTATGCCATTTCTTTGTTGAGATATAATTCAAATGTATCACCTCTTAAACCAATTCGCATTGTCTCTAATGGGATTACTTCCGTGGGAGCAATATTTCCGAGATTGACATTGCAACCTATGAGTTCTAAAAAGTAAAGCTGCTGGGCCTTTTGCGGAGCTTCCCATAATATTTTTTCTTCCGGAATCTGGGTTAATATTTCCTGCACCAGTCCTTCTCTAACTTCACCTGTTCCCCGGTAAATACCAACAGTTCCAGCTTCCCGGGCTTCTGCAATCACATAAGTTGAGCCAGCTTCCAACTCTGCTTTCATCAATTCAATCCATTTGTACGGAGGTATTATGTGAGCAGCATCTTTACTGCCAACTTCACTTAAAACAATACCGTGTTTGGTTAATTTTTCAATATAACCGCACTTTTCAGCATGGGGAATAGAAATAGAGCCATCACTCACCTCCATATAACTAACTCCAAATTCCTTACACACATTGATATAATCTTCAAATTGATTTCTTACTAAAAAAGCTTCAAATAAAGTGCCTCCAAAATATACGGGGATATCGTAAGATCTGTAAACTTCCAATTTTTCTTTCAGCGTGGGAGTAACATAAGATGTACCGAAACCGAGTTTTACAACATCTACATGAGGATAAGAAACACTCATGAAATTTTTTGCTTCCTGAACACTTAACCCCTTATCCATTACCATAGTTATACCATGTTCACGTGGCTTTATAGTACGTTCGGGTATCTGCGTTAAATTGAAATTCATAATGGTTATTTTTTGATGGCGCAAAGATAACCATTGAGGGCTAATGTAAGTCCCGAAAAAAGGGAATTTAGAAAATGGGAGATTATATAGATTTATTTCGTTTATAACGGGCAATAACATCTACAACCAACTGACTTTGTAGTATGGAAGGATTTAATTCAATTAATTTCTTTAACAGCTTTGGATTTTTACTCATACCGTCTTCTAATTGAAGGATACCCTCCTTTATTTTGCCAAAAGCCAATAAAAAAGCACTCTTATAAAAAATAAAAATTACCTTACTATTAGTATTAGAAATTGCATGTTCAATATATTCCAATCCTTCTTCAAAACAATTGGCCTGATAAAGACACTTTAAAAGTTCCAACCATCCATTGGCATTTTTAGGCTTAGAGTGTACCACATTTCCAAAATATTGAATGGCCTCTGTGGTTTTGCCCTGTTCCATAAAACATTGGCCCAAAGCAAGATTGTATTCAGGCTGCATCCGGTGAATTCTTATTGCAATTTGAAGATTCTTAATGGCACTTTCCCAATGCCCCTCATTCATATAAGTACAGGCTATTTTGTAGTACAATTGGGTATCTTCCGGGTTGAGATGAGTGGCTTTTCTATAATGAAATCTTGCCTGGGCATATTTTTGAAGCTTATCAAAACAATGACCGATAGCCTCATAAATAACGTCTTCTGGTCGGGCAAGCTCCAGTGCTTTTTGCAAAACCTCAATTGCTTCTTTATATTTACGGAGCCTCAAATAGGCATCTCCCATATTTCGCCAGGCATAATCAAACTTTTCGTCGATAGCTACTGCATATTGGTAGGCATCAATGGCTTTCTCATATAATTTAATTCCCTGGTATGCAGCAGCCAAATTGAACCAAGCCAGTTCACTAAAGGGATGATCCTCAATTATTTGTTGATGCAGCCTGATCCCCTCTTCATTACGACCGGTGAAGTCTGTCCAAAAACATACTTTGTGCAAGGCTTCTTCATTATTCGGATCAATTTGCAAAATTAATTGCAAACAATCAAAAACCTTATCAAAATTTTCATAATCATCATACACATCTGCTAATTCAAAAAGAAGTTCTACTTTTTCATCTCCCTCAAAATAATGTAAAGCCGATTCCAAAACAAGTGCTGCTTTACCTTGCTGATCCAATGCCAGATGGGCCTCCGTTTTTAAAATGTAAAGGCTTATATCACTACTATCAAGCAATTCAACCTGGTCCAGAAAATAAAGTGCTTCCCGGTATTTTTTAGTGGCAATTAGTAAGTCGCATTTTCGTAATAAGAGAGTAGATGAGTACGTATATAACTCCACAGCAAACTGTGCAGCTTCCAGTGCCTTGGCACTTTCCTCCTTTTCTTCGAAGTAATCAATGATTTTTTCGAAGGCTTCTTCTTCGATGAAACTGTGGCTCCTGCCAGATTTAAGATTGTCATATTGTTGCAACAATTCTCTTAATTCTTCCCGGTCTTGACGGTAGGGGTATTTACTCATTGGCTTTTAGGTTAGTGTAAACTACAAAAAAAATTGAATAAAAAGCACATAAATTGTAACATTCTTCAAACCTATACGTTAAATAAAAGTCAAACTAATGTACGAACGGTTATAGAATACACAAATAAAAAATATATCTTTATTAAATCAAATTAATTGTAATGAAAACATTGAACAAATATTTGCTGGCTTCTTTTATACTTTTTAGTATAGGAGTTGACGCATGGGCCGATAAAGGCTTTGGGAGAAACAATAAGAATAAGGCTACCTTAAATATAATTGCTACATCTGGCATTAGAAATTCTATTGCATTTAATTTAAAATCGGGCTTGAGTTATAAAGGGAGTTTTTTAAATACACGTAAAAATTTAGGAGGAATGGTTATAAATACTTCTATTGTTACCTATCAAAAGGGTAACTCAACCTACATCGTGCCTTATAAAACTAAAATAACAATTAGCGAGATAAAACAGGGTTACACAGGCTTAAAGGTTATTATTAGAAAGAAATAACTTGGTATATCCTTTATAAATAAAAAAAACTGCCATTAATGAGAGGTTTTTTATAACAGGATATGATGTTAAATCATTAGCTCTTTCTCGGAAAGAAACAGCTATTATTGAATTCATTTCAGGTTAACTAAATTTCTTTATAGACTTTCTGTTTTTCCCAATTTATTTTCATCATAAGTCATAACTCTGTATCCTGATTTCGGAAAATCAAATAATAAGGATGATAGGGGATTAAAGTCAATACTTGAAAACTGGTATTTAATAATTAGTTTTTCAGTTTCAAATTCATATTCTATCGGAAATCCCGGCAAATTTTTAAATGCCTGGTTGTATTCTCTATTTATAGGCGTTAAAGCATTTGTGTAATAAACTGAAATAGTTGATCCATCATTTAATTTCGCAACCGATTTTTTACATTCATATCCCTCTATAAACCTAATTTCAGAAGTATTTTGGTAGGTAATGCCATCAAATTTTTTGTTGCTTGCCAGCCAGTTTTCCTTAGTAAGAGTAATCATCAGCTTTTGACCACTATATTCTTTCAGAATAACGGCATTGCCCATTTTTGCATTGAAAATCGTTTTCTCTGTTCCTAACGAACTCGTCATATCTGTTCTACTTAAATTTCCTTTTAAATATACAGTTGACTTTGCACCTGCTAATCCTCCGTTGACCTTGGTTCCATTATTTTTCGGTTGAATAAATATGTCGTATATAATGATTCCTTCTGAAATAGTTTTTTGAGCATTTGAGCCAATACCAGATATCAATAGAAAGCCGAATGCTATTAACCGTTTAATCTTCATTTCAATTTGTTTAAATAAAGATAACAAAATCCCATGTCAAAGTGAATAGAATTAAAAAGGCGTGTTACGTTTTTACACGTACCAGACCTTTCCATTTTAACAAGAAATTTTAGTTAGTCTTTTTAGATTTAGTTTTTGAATCCTGTACTTTTTTATTGGCATCCTGCATTGCCTGTATCCTTTCCTGAAGTTTACTTTGTTTAACAGGCTTTTTCCTATTGATTTCTATCTGGGCTAAAATTTTATCGTGATCAATAATATATTTCTGAATAACTATTTGTAAGATAAGTGTGATAGTGTTCGATACCGTATAATACCAAGTAAGCGCTGCTGGTAAATTATTGAATACGCCTAACAACATAACCGGGAAAATATAAGGCATATATTTCATCACCGGGTTAGAATTATCCTGCATGCTACTCATACTATAGATTGATATCACTAAACTAGTAATCGTAGCAGTTATTGTAAATAAACTAACGTGATCTCCATAAAAAGGAATTGAAAACGGAAGGTTATAAATACTATCATAGGCGGCCAGATCCTGTGCCCATAGGAAATTTTCACCTCTCAGTGAGATATTACTTTGAAAGAAATAATACAATGACATAAAGATGGGTATTTGCAGTAATGCAGGCAAACAACCGCCCAGAGGACTAACTCCTGCCGACTTCCAAAGCTTCATTTGATCCATGCTAAATGCTTGCTTATCTTCACCGTGCTTCTCTTTTAGCTTGTCTATTTCTGGTTTTAAAGCCTTCATTTTAGCTCCACTAACATAACTCTTATAAAGAATCGGCGAAGTAAGCAACCGTATAAAAAGTGTAAGTAATAAAATTACTATTCCCATACTTACAACATTCTTGCGTAGCAAATCAAAAACAGGTAATAGAAAATACCGGTTAATATATTTTACAAATGCAAAAACGCCACTACCATAGGGTACAATATTTTCCATTTGATTATTATAACCCTTTAATATGTTGTAATCACTAGGGCCGTAATACAATTGAAGTGGAATTTGTGTTGATTTTCCAGCAGGCACTTCTACCCTGCAATTCGCTACTGTTTGAGCAATTACATGTATTGAAGTATCTGTTGGTACTGTCCATTTTACCTCAGCCGAAGGGAATTTATTCTTATTAATGAGAGTAGTAATAAAAAACTGCTGCTTCAGGGCTATCCAATCAACTGGCTTTCCAAACTTTTTAACATCTCCAGAGCCAACCATTTCGAAATCAAAACTACCTTCACTCACCTGGCAAATATGTGATTGTTGCTTCTCATAAGTAATATCCTTTTCAACACGTTGGGTTTCTGTTTGCCATAGCAGATTTATAGAGTTTTTCGTAACTAATCTGTCTGCGCCTTCGAATACAATTGAAAAATCAATCATATAATCTTCCGGTTGCAATTTGTATCGATGAATTACTTCTTTCGTACCGGTTGAATCCTTGATACTAAAACTAAGAGTTTGGCTTTTATCAGCATTTACAACTAATGATGGCAGACCAAAAGTAAGGTCGCCAGTTTGAGCCGTTTGTTGACTTCCTGAATTAATTTCATAAGAAATTTTATTAAATTCCCCACTTTGTAAAACCACTGTCTTTCCATCAAAGGTTTTAAAGTCTTTTAATTCAACAATTTTAGGTTGAGCACCCTTGTTAGTAAAAGTTACTTTCATTACCTCATTCTCCACCACTGTCAACTTTTCAGGTAAATTGATAGAAGCTTGAAAGCCTCCGGCCGCTTGATTTCTACGAATAGTATCAGCCATTAATGAATCTCTAACTAAGGCAATCGTATCTACTTTAGGCCTTGTTTTTGCAAAAGAGTCTTCTATTCTTTTTTGTTCAGCCAAATAAGCCTGGTTTCCGGTACTGTTAAAATAAAACATTCCAATTAAAAGCATTCCAATTAACACAAATCCAATAACCGTGTTTCTATCCATTCCCATAATTATAATTTAAGTGTGCAAATGTAATTAAAGTTTGTAGTTAATGGTTTGTAGTTTAGTTTAAATAAAAAAGCCCCGAAAATCGGGGCCCTCCTTTTATCAAATATTTAAAGTTACTTTTTTGCAGCAGGAGCGGCGGCTTTCGCAGCAGGAGCGGCGGCCTTCGCAGCAGGAGCGGCTTTGGCACCAGGTTTAGGCGCTGCAGCTTCTTCTTGTTTCAACTGACGTGTCATCGTGATTGAAGCAATTGGAATACGTGGAGAGTTCATGATTTCCATATTTTCTGCCTTCACATCCTGTACCCTTACATTCTCATTTAACTCTAAATTAGTAATATCTAATTCGATGTTTTCGAGTAAAAACTTCGGAAGCAATTTTACCTTGAGACTTTTAATTTTAACAACCAGCTTACCGCCCGCTTTTACACCTACTGGCGCTCCGGTAAATTTAATAGGTAAGGTAACCGTTACTTTTTTATCTTCTACTAATTCTAAAAAATCAACATGAATCAGTTTGTCACTTACCTTATCAAATTGTAAATCTTTTAGAACACAACGATAAGATTTTCCATCAATAATAGCTTCGACTACATTGAAATCTGGTGTGTAAACTATGTTTTTAAAAGCAGTAGCAGGAGCAGCAAAATTGATCTCCGTAGCACCTCCGTAAATTACAGCTGGCACTTTTTCCTCAAGGCGAAGTTGGCGGGTGGCTGACTTGCCAAATTCGGTCCTGATTTGTCCTTCGATTGTAATTGTTTTCATTTAATTATTTTTATTTTAATGAGGCGCAAAGGTAGGGAATTAAAGAATATACATTACATCAAAAATCAATAATTTTTACATCCGGAATAATCGGCATCTATTATATCCAAGTGCCTGATTATCAAATATTTTTATTGGCCATCCGGCTTCTCAAAAACAAACTATTAATACTTTTATTTTCCAGTGCATTTCGAATTGCAATAGCAAATAACTCAGCAGTGGAAACTACTCGTATCTTTCCGTTCAAATGTTTTACTGGAATTGTGTCACATACAACCAATTCCTCCAACTCACTATTTTCTATATTCTCGTATGCTTTCCCGCTGAGAACAGGATGAGTGCAAAATGCCCGTACACTTCTTGCACCCTTATCTTTAAGTAATCCTGCACTTTTTGCCAGTGTACCACCAGTATCGCATATATCATCTATCAATACAATGTCTCTGTCCTGAACATCTCCAATTACAACCATACTTGCTATTTCATTCGCTCTTTTTCGATGTTTATCACAGATAACCATTTCACTTTCAAAATATGAAGCTACTTCACGGATTCGGTTTGCACTTCCAACATCTGGTGCGGCAAAGGTCAAATTCTCAAGTTTCAAACTTTCAATATAGGGGATAAAGATTGCCGAGGAATCCAGATGATCAACAGGAATGTCAAAATACCCCTGAATTTGTGGGGCGTGCAAATCCATTGTCACCACCCTATCTGCACCAGCAGCTGTCAACATATTTGCTACTAATTTTGAACCAATTGCTACTCTAGGCCTATCCTTTCTATCCTGTCGGGCATATCCATAATATGGTATTACAGCAATAACCTTGTAGGCGGAAGCTCTTTTTGCCGCGTCAATCATAAGCAACAATTCCATCAAATTGTCTGTTGGTGCGAACGTGCTCTGTATTAAAAAAACAAATTGCCCCCGAATGCTCTCTTGAAATTCAACCCCGATTTCTCCGTCACTAAATCGTTGAATATTTACTTTGCCCAGAGGTTCCCCAAATTTTTTCGCAATCTCCTCAGATAGATAATTGGAACCCGTACCAGAAAAAAGCTTTGCATTGTATGACATATTATTTATATTGGAAGATGAATTATTTTAGATGCTGCAAAACTATCGTTAAAAAACCGATGTTTAAATTTATAAAATGGAAAATATCAACAAACCTTTCATCTCAATAAAGTACTGGGCAATTGATGACCGTCCGAGAGAAAAGCTACTATCAAAAGGCGCCAAAGCATTAAGTGATTCAGAACTGTTAGCAATACTAATTAACAATGGACACAAAGAGAAATCTGCAGTTGATATCTCAAAAGAAATCTTAAGTATAGGGAGCAACAATTTAAATGAATTGGGAAAGCTCTCTCTAAAGGATTTTCAAAAAATAAAAGGCATTGGAGAAGCAAAAGCAATCACTATAGCAGCCGCCCTTGAACTTGGCCGCAGGAGACAATCAGCTACCTTTCTTGAAAAACCAGTTGTTAGAACGAGCAATGACCTTGCACAGTATTTAAGGGTAAACATTAAGGACTTTAGCTATGAAGTATTTGGCGTTGTATTTTTAAATAAAGCGAACAAGGTGAACCTTTTTGAAATTATTAGCCGCGGCGGAATTACAGGTACCGTTGCTGACCCGAGAATCATATTAAAAAGGGCATTAGAGGAAGATGCTACATCTATAGTATTATGTCACAACCATCCTTCTGGTAATTTAAAGCCGAGCCGGGCAGATGAAGAACTCACAAAAAAAATTAAAGAAGCAGCAAAATATTTTGATATTTTAGTAATGGATCACATTATAGTTAGCGAAGAGGGATATTATAGTTTTGCAGACGAGGGAATACTTTGATAATAGCGCCAACCAAATCCTGTTTACTCCGTTGTACTTTGCGCATAAAAAAAGCCTTTACAAAAAGATGTAAAGGCTCATTTAAATGAATATGGCAGCTACCTACTCTCCCGGTTGGAATACCAGTACCATCGGCCATAAGGGGCTTAACTTCTCTGTTCGGTATGGGAAGAGGTGAACACCCTTGGAAAAACCACCATAAGACGGTCTGGGGTTAAAGGTTAATGGTTAAAGGTTGAAGGTTATTATTCCTTATACCTTACGCCCTATGCCTTACACCTTAATAATGTACATATTGGGAAAGTTGTTTTTTTGAGTAAATCATTATTATCATACTCGTTCCTGGTTCCTGCCTTTTCACCCCTTTAGGGGATGGGGGCGGGGCGGAGGGGGTATAATAAAAAATAAAGCTTACGGGTAATTAGTACTACTCGGCTTCGATGTTACCACCCTTATACCTGTAGCCTATCAACGTGGTAGT
>Ga0105045_10001367_pt1 | contig 19821 bp, 15 predicted proteins | sample MAT02_FD_78089 | JGI IMG/M metagenome (GOLD analysis project Ga0105045, IMG submission 78089) | Freshwater microbial communities from Lake Fryxell liftoff mats and glacier meltwater in Antarctica - MAT-02 (megahit assembly) | ecosystem: Environmental > Aquatic > Freshwater > Ice > Liftoff... | reverse complement strand
AGGAGCTGCAAAAACAAGCCACCGCCCTGGCCGAGAAATTGAAGGACGCCGCTGAGAAACATGAGGCCGAAAAACAGCAGTTGCAACAACAAATCGAACAGGCCGAAAAGGAAGGTCGTTCCGAAGAAGCCCAGAAATTGCAACAACAGATGAATGATTTGCAATCCAGAGATGAACAAATGCAGCAGATGCAACAGATGGCCCAGTCGATGAGCGAAGCGGCGCAGTCGATCGCTAAAGGTGACTCCGAGCAGGCGGCCCAGGCGATGGACGAGATGGCTCAGCAAATGGAAGAAATGGAGAACGCAATGGAGCAGTTGCAAGACATTGAAGAGACGCTTGACACATTGTCACAAAGCAAAGATCAAATGAGATGCAAGAACTGCAGCGGCAATGGTTGCGAAAAATGCAAGGGCAACGGCCAAGGCGACGGCGATGCCAAAGACGCGAACAATGGCAAAGGTGGGTCCAAGTACGGGCTCGGCAAAGGTTCGGGGCTGAGCGGTCCGGAGGACAACAGCGATGGCGACAAGTATGAGTCGCAGGTTCGTGGCGAACCCAAACGTGGCCGCGGTTTAAATTCCGGCTACGCCGATGGCCCCAACCGAAAAGGCGTCACGCGAGAAGACGTCAAACAGGCGGTGCTCAACGCGATCAGCGACGAGAGTGATCCGCTCGAATCACAAACGCTGCCCCGCGCCGAACGGGACCACGCAACGGAATATTTCAATAAACTTCGTGGCTCGAAGTGAATGGAGATAACGGTGTTTGGTCGCACCTTCTTGCGAACCGGCTTTCCCCCTAAAATTCCCGGGCATCTTCGTTCGCGTCCCCCACCTTTCTTGCTTAACGACATCCCGGCCCATGCCCCGATACAATCCCGCCGAAATCGAACCGCGCTGGCAAACCTACTGGGCGGACAACCACACATTCAAGACGCCTGATCTGCATCCCGCGGGTGGAAAGAAACGATACATACTCGATATGTTTCCCTACCCCAGCGGTGACGGATTGCACGTCGGGCACCCCGAGGGATATACGGCGACGGATATCGTTTCTCGATTCGCGAGAATGAACGGCGAAGCGGTGCTGCATCCGATGGGCTTTGATTCCTTCGGTTTGCCGGCGGAAGAACACGCGATTCGCACCGGTGAACATCCCCGCGTTCAAACCCAACGCAACATCGATAACTTCACTCGTCAATTAAAGATGCTCGGTTTCAGCTACGACTGGGACCGCATGATCGCGACGACCGACGAGCAGTATTTCAAATGGACCCAGTGGATATTTTTGGTCCTTTATGACACCTGGTTCGATCCGCAAACGAATACCGGTCGGCCGATCGCGGAGTTGCCCATTCCCGATACGGTGCGTGCGGGTGGCGATGATACGGTGCTGCGATATCAGGACCAACATCGACTCGCGTACCAGGACCATGCGCTCGTCAATTGGTGCCCGGCGCTGGGGACGGTGCTGGCCAACGAAGAGGTCATCGACGGCCGCAGCGAACGCGGGGACCATCCCGTGCAGCGCATTCCGCTGAAACAGTGGATGCTGCGAATCACGTCCTACGCCGAACGTTTGATCGACGGGTTGGATGATTTGAATTGGCCGACCGGCATCAAGAAACTTCAGCAAGACTGGATCGGTCGCAGCACCGGCGCCGAGGTCGACTTTTACATCGGCGATGACACGACCAGCAACACCGGCGGTTTGACCGCATTGAAGAAAGCTCGGGCGACATCCGGGTTTCCTGCGGTCCCAACGAGCGATTGTTTACGTGTGTACACGACCCGGCCCGACACGTTGTTCGGTGCGACTTACATGGTCATCGCCCCGGAGCATCCGTTGGTTATGCGTTTGACGACGGCCGCGCAGCGTGAAGAGGTTGAGGCATATCGCGCGAAGGCGTCGTTTAAAAGTGACCGCGAACGGACCGAAGGCGAACGTGCGAAGACGGGTGTTTTTTCTGGCAGCCACGCGATCAATCCAATCACGCAAAAGCCAGTGCCGATCTGGATCGCCGATTATGTCTTGGCGACCTATGGGACCGGTGCGATCATGGCGGTACCGTCACACGACGAGCGAGATTTCGAGTTCGCGGTCCAGTACGATTTGCCGATGGTTGCGGTCGTTGATCCGCCCGCCGATCTGGGGAATCGCGACGAGGTGCTGGCGGGAAAGGCGTGCTTCATTGGAACCGGCATAGCGATCCACAGCGGCGAGTTTGATGGCCAACCAACCGATCAGGTCATGGCCGCCGTGACGGATCGCTTGGCGAAGGAGGGGATTGCGAAAGCGGCGGTCAATTACAAGCTGCGTGATTGGTTGTTCAGCCGCCAGCGGTTTTGGGGCGAGCCATTCCCGATCGCTCACGAAGTCGACTCCGACGGCAACTTGACGGGCATCAAGCGAGCGATCCCGGTCGATCAATTGCCCGTTCGCCTGCCCGAGCTCGCCGACTTTAAGCCTCACGGACGCCCCGAACCGCCGTTGGAAAAAGCGGCGGACGATTGGTTGTACGTCATGATCGATGGCAAACGTCACAAACGCGAGACAAACACGATGCCCCAGTGGGCCGGCTCGTGTTGGTATTATCTGCGTTACATCGATCCGCGAAATGACCGTGTGCTGGTCGATCCGGCGAAGGAACGCGAGTGGATGCCCGTCGACCTGTACGTCGGCGGCGCCGAGCACGCGGTGTTGCATTTGCTGTATTCGCGATTCTGGCACAAAGTGCTCTTTGACCGAGGGCATGTCAGCACGGCGGAACCGTTTGGTCGGCTGATCAACCAGGGCATGATCCTGGGCGAAGTCGAATTCACGGGCTACCAAACGACCGACGGCAACTGGATCTCGTCGAATCGAGTTCGCAAAGATGCGGACGGCAATCGCGTCGACGACAAGGGCAATCCGGTTTCAACGGTCACTGTCGCCGAAACCGATGTCGTTAAATCGGGTGACTCGTTTGCGCTGCAATCCGATGGCTTGATTCGTATCGACAGCCGCGCCTTCAAGATGTCCAAGAGCCGCGGCAACGTCGTCAATCCTGATGTGGTAGTCCATGATTACGGTGCCGACTCGCTGCGGCTCTATGAAATGTTTATGGGACCGCTCGAAGCGACGAAACCATGGAGCATGACGGGGGTCAGCGGCGTGCGAAACTTCCTCGACCGCGTTTGGCGAATGATTGTTGACGACCGCGCCGATGCGATGGAGTTGTCGCCGGGAATCGTCGATACGAAGTGCGATGAAGAACAATCGCGGATGCTGCACAGCACGATCAAACGAGTGACTGAAGACACGGTGTCGATGAGTTTCAATACGGCGATTGCGAGAATGATGGAGTTTACCAATTTCTTCACCCGCTGCGAAACCAGGCCACGTGAAGCGGTGGAGACGATCGTGATCCTCCTGTCGCCCTATGCACCGCACATCTCGGAAGAATTGTGGTTGTTGCTGTGCGGACATGATGTCGTGTCTCGGGGTTGCGCGTCGACCCAGCCTTGGCCGACGCATGACGAATCGGCGCTCATTCAAACAAGCATTGAGTTGCCGGTTCAAATCAATGGCAAGAATCGTGCAAAGATTCATGTTTCGCCCGACGCGGATGATGAAGCGGTTTTGGCGGTCGCGATGAATGATGATCGAGTCAAAGAACTCGTTGTCGGAAAACAGATTGTCAAATCGATCGTTGTGCCAAAGCGGTTGGTGAATATCGTGGTCAGATAAATCCCCTGCGTTTTAAAGTTTGTTGATATGCGTTGTTTATTAATCGTTACCTGGATGGTGTTTGGGTCTTCGGCTTGCCTGGGAACCGAACCGACCGACCCGTCAAACGGTGTGTCCGCCGTCAGCGGTGACGCGTGGACATCCCTGCGCGGCTCCCTTGGGCACGGTCATGCCGACGGAACCTTGCCGGATTCATGGACCGACGCGGAATATGCGTGGCGGATTCCGCTGGGCCGGCGTGACGTCGGGTCGGTCGTGATCGCAAACCAGCAGTGCTTTTTCCTGGCTCACGACGCAACGAAGAATTCGATATCGCTGCGCTGCGTTTCGATGAACGACGGGTCATCAATTTGGCAACGATCGTTTCCCCTGGGCGCCTATGCGATGCACGCTCGTAACTCGTATGCGGCGAGTACCCCGACGATCTCGGGCGACAAAATTTACATTGCCTACGCGGATGACCAACACACGTACGTTCGTTGTTTGGACCTAGAGGGCGGCGACGTTTGGGTCCGTGATTTTGGCCCTTGGCAAAGCGATCACGGCTTCAGCACATCGCCCGCGATCATTGATGGTTTATGTGTGTTGTATGATTCCCAGCAGGCCGACGAGTTGCCGCCTGGAAAGCAACCGAGCCACGAGCGGATGATTGCCGTCGATGCGCAAACGGGCGACGACCGATGGATGACGCCGCTGACGGCAACGCGGACGTGTTATGGCATTTCAAGCGGCTACGAATCGCCCGAGGGATCGACGCAGGTGGTTAATGCGGGCACGGGTGATGGCATCTTTTCGCTGGATGCACGAACCGGGAAAGTCGCTTGGTCGATTCCCGTGTTTGATAAACGCATCGTCAGCAGTCCGATCGTCGTGGGTGACATCGTGCTGGCCGCGTGTGGCAGCGGCGGCGGGGGAAATGCGATCGTCGCGGTCAAGATGCCCGGTCGTTCGAGCGACGATCCACAGGTTTTGTATCGCATCGAACGCGGCGCCGCGTATGTGCCGACGTGTGCGATCGATGGCGATCATGCGTTGATGATTTCTGACAACGGAATCGCCACACGATTTCGCATCTCCGATGGGAAGATCGCCGCCAGCGGTCGGATCGGGGGAAATTATGGCTCGTCACCCATCGTTGTGGGGGACAAAGTACTGGCAATATCGCTGGACGGCGTGGCGACAATCATGAACGCAACCTCATTGGCAAAACGGGGCGAGGTCCGTCTGGGTGGACCCGTGGGTGCTTCGCCCGCGTTCGCCAACGGGCGGTTAATTTTACGTGTCGACGACGAATTGAGATGTTTGTGGACCGGTGCTGAAATGTGACGTCCCGTCCCACTCGACCCTCTCGCGTGATTTGTCATAATTCGGCTTCAATCACCACGTTGCCCTTCACCCATCGTGTTTCTCCTCATGCCTGTACCGCGTCAATGCTGAATCGACGCTCTTTGTTTAAAAGTGACCCGATCGGTGCGCACGGTGGAGCGATCTCGATTGGCAACTTCGATGGTGTGCACCGCGGACATGCGGCGCTGATCACGAGGCTGCGAGCGATGGCGGATTCCATCGGTGGACCCGCGGTCGCCGTTACCTTCGATCCATCACCGGCGGCCGTTCTTCGGTCTAGCAACGTGCCGCCCCAATTGACGACCATCGCTCGGCGAACGGAGCTGTTGCGGTCGTGTGGTGCCGATCTTGTTCTGGCTTGCCAAACGGACGCGGACTTGCTGAGTCAATCCGCGGAGGATTTTTTCCGCCGCTTGGTCGTCGACGAGTTGCGGGCGCGGGGCGTGGTGGAGGGGCCCAACTTTTTCTTTGGCAAGGACCGGCGAGGCAATACCGAAATGTTGATGCAGCTTTGCGAAACCCATCGCATCGCCATCGAGATTGTGGACCCACGATTGGAGGGAGACGCGTGGGTTAGCAGCACGCGGATTCGCGATTTGATCGGCTCTGGTGATGTGATGAAGGCGAACGCATTGCTGACGTCTCCGTACCAGATTCGCGGCACGATCGTTTCCGGCGCCGCACGCGGACGCCAGATCGGTTTTCCGACCGCGAATTTGGAATCGATCGGGACGTTGATTCCAGGTGCAGGCGTGTACGCGTGTCGTGCCTGGCTGGATGATGGCAAGCTCCATGACGCGGCGACTCACATCGGTCCCAATCCGACGTTTGGCGACAAAGCGGTCAAGGTCGAAGTTCACCTGCTCGATTTCTCCGGTGACCTGTACGGCGACGACTTAAACGTGCAATTTTTGTCACGGATTCGCGGCGTTGAGCGGTTTGCCTCGACGGAGGCGTTGACGACACAACTGCGACTGGACATCGACGCAATTCGCGATCGTCTTCGTCGCGGGTGATCGTTCTTTGGCCCCGCGTGATACGACGTCGCGAAATCGATTTCAAATCCGGCTATACTGCCCGCTCGATTTCTGAGCCTCCTTCGGTCCCCTCCACTGACAAACCTTTGGCCATCCATGAGCGTTGATTGGAAAGCATTCGTCCGCCAAATCAGTCACTACGAATCGTTTGTATTGACCAGCCACATCCGGCCTGATTGTGACGCGTTGGGAAGCGAACTCGGAATGGCTGAAGTGCTTCGCGCGGTTGGCAAGAAAGTTCGCATCGTCAACGCGCACCGCACGCCGCCGTCGCTCGAATTTCTCGATCCGGCGGGACACATTGAAGTCTTGGGCGACGACGTTCAAGCCGAAGAGGTGACGGCGGATTGCATCATGATCTTGGACACCAGCGCCTGGGCCCAGCTCGGTGACATGGGCGACGTGATCCGGGCGTCGCGCGCCGATAAAATGGTGCTGGATCATCACGTCGGTGAGGACGCGTTGGGCGCGACGATGTACAAAGATTACGTCGCTGAGGCGACCGGCCATTTAGTGGTTCAAGCCGCCGATGCGTTCAATGTGTCGTTGACTCGGGCCATGGCGGTGCCGATCTTTGCGGCGATCGCGACCGACACCGGATGGTTTCGTTTTGGCAGCGTGACGGCGGCAACTTATCGCGTGATTGCGCGATTGCTCGAAGCGGGCGCCGTGCCTTCGGAACTGTATGGCGACCTTTACGAACGCGATACGCTCGGACGGTTGCGGCTGAGAGGCCTGATCCTGTCTCGCACCGAAGCCGAGATCGAGGGCGCACTCGTTTACACGCACGTCTTGAAAGAAGACTTCGAGGCGACCGGGGCGCTGCCCAGCGATACCGAGGATGCGATCAACTTGACCCTGACCGTCAATGGGACCAAAGCCGCCGTCATCTTTGTCGAGCAGATGAAAGGCGGATTCAAATTGAGCTTTCGCAGCCGATGTGCGATGGATTGCAACCAGGTCGCACGGATGTTTGGCGGCGGCGGTCACAAAGCCGCTGCGGGTGCATTTCTCGAAGGGACGCTCCGGGACGTCCAATCAAAAGTGCTGCCGATTGTTCGCGAAGAGGTCGAAAAAGCGGTCGGTCATGAATCCAAAACATGATCGTTTCCGCAGCATCGACAACAGTCATCACTTCTGCAAAAAACCGTCCAATTGCCACCCGTCGGGCATCGTTCGGACGTAGGTTCCGGCGGGACGAAAGTACTTTTCGACCGTTTCCATGGGCGGCAATTTCTTAGCGGCCAACGGATCGTCATTTTCGTCAGTCTTCTTGTCGAAGATGCGACGGAACAGCGAGGAAAGCAAAGAATCGCTGTCACGCAATTTCCCATCGCGAAACAATTGATACTTCACGCGAAGCGACAAATCGGTCCGGACCATCCGCTTCATCGAGAACTTGTCGCCGTCGATCACGATTAATTTTTCTGCGACCGCCTTGATGGCGTCGGTCTGTCCTAACCCGGTCGCCGGTGTGTTCATCATTCGCTTTGCGGTTTCGATCAGCAATTCGGGATGCGACGAGAACAGTAAAAAGCCTGCGGGTTTGTCTTTGGACTCGATCACCGCAATCGCCCACTGGTTCAGCAGTGGCTTTGGGGCATCCGCATCGGGTTGATCGTCGAGGCCAAGATCGTCGAACAGCTCGCCTTCAAAATCCGACGGTTCTTCGCTGCGGCTGACCCGAAAGACGTCCGCGCCCTCGACGACTTCGATCAACGTCGCGTCCGGTTCCACTTCCATCGCCCGCTTGACCGCTTCGCGGACCACGGCAGCATTCTTCAAGTCGATCGCGAGCAGCAGGCGTTCGCTCGTTTGGGTGGCGGGCAATTGATTGTCCGTCAGCATGACGAGGTGATCGCCAAGATTGGGGATGACGTTCTTGGCAACATCGATTCGTGGGCCATCCTCGTCATCGCGAATCCCATCAAAAATGTCTCGGAAGATCTCGTCGCCAAAAGCATCATTGACCAATGTTTCGGCGGCCCAAAACGCCTCATCCATTCGCCAGTTTAATCGCGTGTAGCTGGCGATATTCTCGCCCACCCACGTTGGGATCGGCTCAGTTTCGGAATTAGGAAACTGCAACATCCGAGCGGCCAATTTGTATTTGCTCGGTTCGTCGGTCACTGGCGGCGCCAAAACAAATCCTTGATGCAACAAGTCGTAATCGGCGTGGCCAATCGTCAGCCGACCACCCGCGGCACGGATCGCGTCAAAGCCTTGACGCTCCAGCAATGCGACGACGTCGACTTGTCGCCCACGATCAATCCCGATCGCATCCTTGACGATTCTTGCCATCGCCAGTGGTCTCGCGAACCAATAAAAACCGACGACGCCATCCGCTTTTGCAACGTTCTCAGTATCCGCTTTCGCGTCATTGTCAGTATCCGCTTTCGCCGGATCGTTGACATTAATTGCGGGTCGGTCGTTGATTTGTTCGTTGACGCGAACGTAATCGGGCGAGTCAACGAGCAATTTGGTCTTTGATTTCCCGGCTACCTGTTCCAACACGCCCATCACGACGGAGTCACGATCCGAAGCGATGATGCGATCGTCGTTGAGACAGATTGCGACTTGGTCGAGATTCAATTGTCCGGGTTTGGACTTGATCGCGTAAACGCGAACGGTCTCGTCCCCGTATTTAACATCGGTGCGTTTGGCGCCGCCAGCGATTAGGTCCTTGTCGACTTGATCGATCGCCGCTTCGGCTTTCTGCTTTAAGCCACGAATGTCGGCGATGACGGCAATCGAGTACGGGCGTTTGGGATCCTTAAACGGCAACCAAGCCAGCACCGCTTCACCCGACGCGATCTCCAGCAGGTCACGAAGCTTGATACCCACCTTTAAGTCCGCCGCCAACAGTTCTTGTTCGGCGCGCACTTTCTGTGCCTCCACAAATGGCTGCATCGCGGGATCCTTGCCGAACGCGGACACCGTCGTCATTTTCCAAGCGGCGCAAAATTCGGGCACATTGGGAACGCGAACCGCACCCGCAGCCGACTCGGGGATTAACCTAATCGGATCGATCGGTTCGGCACCGCGGACGAAGAAACTGGAACCGAAAACTATCCACCCACAAACCGCAATCCGGGGGTTAAACGCACGTTGGATAAACCGCTTAGTATTCAAAGGAACCATTCCTGCCTGGGCCATTAAGTCACATTAGTGGGAAATTTCGTCGCCTAGTCCGTCGGCAAACGCGTCCCTATGTTATCGCATCGGTTTTGTCGCCGAAATGCCGCTGTCGTCACCGCAATTCCCGCGAAAGTTAATTTTCGCGGCTGTAATGAACGTTTGTTATGGATTCTTCACCAGATAGCACCTATCAAAATCCTCTGATTTCTCGATACGCATCCCGCGAAATGGCAACATTGTGGGGTGACGATCGTCGTTTTCGTACCTGGCGGCAATTGTGGGTCGCGCTCGCTCAAGCCGAACATGAGTTGGGACTTCCGGTCACACGGGACCAGGTCGACGAGCTGCGGCGGTTCCAATCGACGCTTAATTTAGACGTCGCCGCGGCTTACGAGCGGAAGCTGCGCCACGATGTCATGGCTCACGTTCACGCCTATGGCGACCAGTGTCCACTCGCGCGACCGATCATTCACCTTGGCGCGACCAGTTGTTTCATTACCGACAACGCCGATTTGATTCTGATTCGCGATGCGTTAACGATGGTTGCCACGCGGATTGCCGGTGTGATCGATCGTTTAGCGCGGTTCGCCCAAACCCATCGTGACTTGCCTTGCCTGGCATTCACACACCTGCAACCCGCCCAGCCAACCACGGTGGGCAAACGGTGCTGTTTATGGATTTATGATCTGGTGATCGATCTGCACGAAATCGAGCATCGCATCAGCGGGCTCAAGGCGCGGTCGACAAAAGGCACGACGGGAACGCAAGCCACTTTTCTGCAACTTTTTGATGGAGACCACGAGAAAGTTCGTGAGCTCGAACGCGATGTCGCGACTAAAATCGGATTCGATCAAACCTACGCCGTCACCGGCCAAACGTACCCGCGAAAGATCGACAGCCAAATCATCGACGCGTTGTCCGGGGTCGCCCAAGGTTTGCACAAAACGGCAACTGACCTTCGCATCCTGGCAAGTCGAAAGGAGATCGAAGAACCGTTCGAAGTCGACCAGATCGGCAGCAGCGCGATGGCGTACAAACGCAACCCGATGCGCAGCGAGCGAATCTGTGGCCTCGCGAGGTTCGTCATGAGCCTGCAATCCAGTGCCGCGTCGACCGCGGCGGTCCAGTGGCTCGAACGGACACTCGACGATAGCGCCAATCGCCGCTTGGTCATCCCGCAAGCGTTCCTTGCGATCGATGCGTGTTTGGTCTTGATGCAAAACATTGCCGAAGGCTTGGTCGTTTACCCGAAGACCATCGCAAAAAATCTCGCTGCCGAGCTGCCCTTCATGGCCACGGAAACCATCCTGATGGCCGCCGTTGCCGCCGGCGGTGATCGACAAACCTTGCACGAGTCGATTCGCCAGCACAGCCAAGCGGCGGCGCTCCGCGTCAAGACCGAAGGCGAAGCCAACGATCTGCTGCATCGCCTTAAACTCGATCCCGCTTACCACGCGATCGACATCGATTCCTTAACCGACGCGAGTCACTTTGTCGGACGAGCCCCCGAGCAGGTCGATGATTTTATCGCCGAGCAAATCCAACCGATCCGAGCGCGTTATCCCGATTCGGGTCTGACCGCCGAAGTGAATGTGTGAGCGTCGCGATGCGCTATTCCGCGGCGCGGGGTTGGTGCGTTTCAAACGTCGTATGGCCGCTCTGCTCGGCGCGACGTCGTGCCGCAACGGCTTGATGGTAAAGCACCGATTGGGCCTGAAACGCGGGGCGTTTTTCCGTTGGCTTGAGCCGCTCGTAGGCACCGCTGGATAACAATCGCCACGCATTCGTGTTGTCTTTGAAATAGGTATGGAGCGTCGATAGCAGCCGTTTTCTTAGTTCGGGCTTCAACACCGGAACAAGCAATTCGATGCGGCGATCGAGGTTTCGCGGCATCCAGTCGGCGCTGCTGATGAACAATTGCTCGTCGCCACCATGCTTGAAATAAACGACTCTGGCATGTTCCAGAAAGCGATCGACGATCGATATGACCTCAATCGATTTGCTCAAGCCGCGCACGCCGGGCACTAAACAGCACACGCCGCGAATGTTTAACCGGACCCGAACCCCGGCGCGGCTGGCATCATAGAGCGCGTTGATGACGTCGGTATCGACGAGCGAGTTCAGCTTCGCGATGATCTCGGCTTCCTGGCCCTCAAGGCATCGCTTGGTTTCCGCTTCGATTAAACCAAGCAGCCTGGCTCGCAACGTCGTCGGCGCGGCGGCGAGATGCTGCATCGCGTTCGGCTGGCTCGCACCGGTAACGGAGTTAAAGAATTTCGTCGCGTCCTCGCCCAACGCCTCGTTGCATGTCAGCAACGAAACATCGCTGTAGATCGCCGCGGTCACCTCATTGTAATTTCCGGTTCCAAAGTGCATGTAGCGGACGATCCCTTGCGGCTCGCGGCGAACGATGATGCAAACCTTCGCGTGCGTCTTGAGACCGCGCACGCCATAAATGACCTGGACGCCGGCCTGTTCCATTTCGCGAGCCCATTCGATATTGCGGGCCTCATCAAAACGTGCCTTCAATTCGACAATCGCGGTGACGTACTTGCCCCGCTCGGCGGCACGTTTCAATGCTTCGATGATCGGACTGGACCGGCTGGTCCGGTACAACACCTGCTTGATCGCTAATACGTCGGGATCCGCCGCCGCCTCTTCGATCAACCGCAACACCGGATCAAATCGTTCGTAAGGATGGATCAGCAAACAATCGCCACGCGCCATGTTGCTGAACATCGTTTCCGACGGCTCGATGAAGGGGCTGCCCTGCGGCGGCCAAGGCTCGCTGCGTAGCGAACGAAAACCCTCCAGCGAGACGATCTGGAAAAGGTAGGTCAGATCGAGTGGTCCGTCGACGCGAAACAGGTCTTGGTTCGAGATGCCCAGCGTCTCGGTCAGGAACGCGATCGTTTCGTCACTCGCCGTGCTGCCCAGTTCCAATCGCACGCATCGCGATTGGCGACGGCTTTCCAGCACCTCTTCCATTCCGACCATCAAGTCCGGAGCCGCATCCTCACGGAGTTGCACGTCGGCGTTACGAGTAATGCGAAACGTAACACAATCGAGTACCTTTCGCCCCGGGAACAACTCGTCAATGTGCTCGATCACCAGATCCTCAAGCAACACAAACCCGTACCCGCGATCGATCGGCAACGAGACCAAACGGTTTAGCACCCGACCCAGCGGAATGACCGAAAACTGAAATCCGACTTTATCATCCGGCTCCTCGCCTCGACGTTTCGCCGCGCCGCGACGTGCCGTTCGCTGCTCGTCGGTTTCCTCCAAGCGGACGCAGAGGTGCAACTGCAGACCTTGCAATAACGGAAACGGTAAGTCGTGGTACAGCGCTTGTGGCGACAAAACCGCCAACACCTCGTTTTGAAACCACTGGTCGCCGGCCTCGCGAGCCCGTTGGCCAGCGGTGTCCAGCCGTATCCGCCGAATGCCCGATTCCGCAAGCGCCGGCTCCAACAACTCGTTCAGGATTCGGTACTGGTCTTTCTGTAATTGATGACACCGCTCTGAGACGGCGTGCAATTGTTCCCCGATCGTTAAGCCCGCCGGATCACGAAACATCGGGTTGCGGTCGTATTGCATCTTCAGCCCGCCGACGCGGACCATAAAGAACTCGTCAAAATTTGAACCCGTGATCGCCAAAAACTTGGCCCGCTCCAGCAAGGGTTGCTCGATCGATTCGGCGTGTTCGAGCACCCGTTGATTGAACTCCAACCAGCTAAGTTCACGATTAAAAAAACGGCTCGGTATCGGATCGCTGGCTGGCACGAAAAGATCTTCCTCAATAATGGAAACGCGGACGCTTCAGCGATTCCGATCGCAAACCCAAAGGCGAGCGTCAATGTTGCTCGCCGGTGCATACAAGATAAGCATCGAAGCAGGAATCGGGTATCGCCATCATCTTTGTGCGTCCGCCTTTCCAGGCTGACATTGCCAAAGACAAAATCAGCATGGAAAGGCTGACGTACTTTATTTCAGGACAGTTTCTCAGTCGCTGCACATGAATTCAGCACCCGATGCGCAATCGGCTTGCATGTTTAAAAGCGGTGAAGACGCCAATTACCTCAAGAGTTAATTTTTTTCCCTTAGCGGTATGGTGGCGGTCGTGTGACGGATGGCAACGAATGCCCCGTTGCAAATGGCACTTCGTTCGCTTCGCGGAAACTCAACGAGGTCGATCATCGACGATCGGCCCATTTGCTTAAGGGGTCAACCACGCGTGGGAGTCGCACATGGACACGATCTTGTCCGCTGTCATTTTTTTCTCCGCAGCCATCGTTTCAACATCTCAACCGTCGGTCATCAAAGACACCGTCGACCTCGTGGAGGTCAATCATTACCACGACGCTCGTGGGGAACACGTCTTCGATCAATTGATTTTCTATGATTGGAGTCGCCAGAAACGACGATTCCAAGTCCGCGCATGGCGTTTGATCAAGAGCGAAAGCCAAGTCCCGCAGCGAGATTATCGACTAGGCAATTGGTTGGTCCGGTGGCACGATGACGGCATCCTCCGCGAAGTCACCGCGACCAGTCGCCGCGAAACCTGGACTCAGTTCGACCCGGAACTGATCGAACGCGAAAACCTGCCCCAGGAACATCGCCTTGACCTCACCCCGGTACTCGCCAGCGGACGTTGATATCGACGCTGACGCCGAAGTCGATGACAAATCGATACACCGGCGCCCGCCCTATCGCCATCATGCGTTAGCCGTGATCGGTAGCTCGGCGTCGCGTTTGATGCCTCGCATCATCGTTGGGAAGACGAGAAAATGGAGCGGCCAAACCATCCACCAGTACACCAACCCGAGCAGGCCACGCGGTCGAAAGCGGGCCGTTTGGATCAACCGAGATTCACCATCACCCGAACCCGTCGGTTCGACCCGGAATTGCAATTCCGCTTCACCGGGCAACCACATTTCGGCTCGCAATTGCAATAATTGATTCGACTCAAAACCACTGACCCGCCAAAAATCGATCACCTCGCCAAAACTGGTCTTCTCGGGATGCCGGCGACCACGGCGCAGGCCCGGTCCACCCACCATTTTGTCCATCCAACCGCGGATCTGCCACAACCAATCGGAGCCCCAATAGCCATGGTTGCCACCGATCCGGCACACCGCACGAAACGTTGCCTGCGGCGACGCCGCGATGATCATCTCGCGCTCGTCTTTGAACGTCGTGCCCCCGGACCATGACGGATCACCGGGCAATTCCCCCGCCGTCGACCAGCGGGTTTCCACATCGCCGATGGCGAGTTTTCCGATCGCGGCGTCAATTGCAACGCGAACACCAAACAGCGGCCCCGGCATCAACTCCGCGGCTCGATTGTCGCGGCAGACGGTCGGGTTTTTTAAACCTTCGGCAAGCGGACGAGCGATCTTGCCGGTCACCGGAGTCACCAATCCAATCCATCGCGAACTCAGCCGCGGCGTCAAAATTGGTAGTTCCAAAATCAGGCGTCGTCTCAGCCCCACCTTGTCGCACATCATGTCCATCATCTGGCGATACGTAATCACGTCGGGGCCACCGATGTCGAGCGTTTGGCCCGTTGTTTCCTTAGCTTTTAAACAGCCAACGAGATACCGGAGCACGTCGCGAATCGCGATCGGTTGTGTCGGTGTTTTAACCCATCGCGGCACGATCATGACGGGCAAACGATCGACCAGGTAACGCAAGATTTCAAACGACGCCGAACCGGAGCCGATGATCATCGCGGCGCGAAGCACCGTCGTCGGAACACCATGTTCCCGCAGCACCGATTCGACTTCGCGGCGGCTGCGAAGGTGCTTGCTCAGTCCCGCGCCGGTCTCACCCAGGCCACCCAGATAGATGACCCGCGACACGCCGGCGGTCTTCATCGCCTTCGCAAAACTCTCGGCCAATTCGCGATCTCGTTGATCATACAAAGCCCCCGCACTGATCATCGAATGAACCAGGTAGTACGCCGCATCGACACCGACGGCCGCCCGTGCGATCGCATCCGGATCGCTGAGTTTGCCCTCGACAATTTCTAGCCCCGGATCGTCTCGCCACGGATGAACATTCAACTTTTGTGGCGACCGAGCAAAGCAGCGGACGCGATACCCGTCCTCAAGCAACCGTGGCACCAAGCGACCACCGACGTAACCGGTCGCGCCGCAAACCAAAATCCGGCTCCCCGGCAAGATCGCAATCGGATCGATCGGTGCGTCGTTCACCAACGTTTGACCTGAATCGGACACTTAAACTCTCTTTCTGGATTACCCGCCTGAACCGCGAGTGTTCGTTACCACGATCGCGAGAGACTGTACAGCTCGCTGTAAACCAGGCACAATGAAATCGCTGCGTTAAAATTTCAACATTTTTATTACACAAGAGACTCAACCGATGAGTGAATCCTCCGAGACACGCACATGGCCTGAACTTGCGATCGGGTTGTACGATAAATTGACCGGTCGTAACGCGGAAATCACTTACGAATTTGAAAAAATGGAAATTCATATCCCCAGTTCCACGGCGGCCAATGCCGAGCACGCGGTCTGGAAACTTGACGGAACCGTCAAGATACGGACTCGCGATTTGGGCAAGTCTTGATGCCGCCCGACTCCCGCGAATCGGCCCCGACCCGGTTGGAGGTGACCGGATCGTTGACGCTCCAGCGGCTCGGGAAAAATTCGCGAACCGTCGGGGACGAAAACGCGGTCATGCGGATCGATCTGAGCACGGGCGATGACCACACCATCTTTGTTGATCTGTCCCAACCGCCGCCGATCAAGCGTATTGGCCCGCTGACTAAGCGGTTATGGGGATCGCGTGCCGGTTTGGCGACCTGGTTGATCAAAGTGAATCAACCGGTTCGCGTCCGAGTCGCTGGCAAGACTTGGCTGAGCATCGATATCGCACCCTCACGACTCGGTCGATTTCTCAACATGCCCGGTCTGACGCTACATGTCGCCATCGCAAGTTTGCTAACCCAACGCTTCCGAAAAACTCGCCCAGGCAAATAATCCTTAAACAAGGATTTTCCTTTTTACCGACATTTCACTCCTACGGAGCATTTCGTTATTGCTGGCGAGGTCGGTCCCAAACACTGCCCGTTTCACTTGGTGTTTCATTTGCATCCGCGTTTTTCCTACCATGCCGCTCGTCATAGCTGATCGAGTTTAAATACAACCGCTCAACTTTTGCTCGCGCCCAGTCCGTCTGCCGATGGAATTTCAAACCGCTGTTGATGCTCAAGTATCGATTTCAGCGTGATGCCATGCAGCGGATTATTGGGCTGGGATTCCTTCATGATTTTCCTGAGGACGATTTGCTAAATCTGTGATGCGGCGAAGCGACGAGTGGCTTCAGTAATCTCAAACTCTCTGCGACCCTGCCACGCCAACCGCATTGCTGCGGCCAAATCCTGGCCGCTTGTAAACCGGACCGCGTCCGGTCAAGTCCACGCCATGAGGGTTTGCCTCCCCAGTGAATACGCTTTGACGCTAGATCGCGGGTTCCTCTGGAACGCTCCCACCCGCGTGCGGACGAACCAACGACGCACGGGATCGATAATGATAAGATTGATAGTCGACCGACCCTCATCCTGCCATCACGAAGCCCGAATCGATGTTGCCCCGAAACATTAACATCCTGTTCATCGCCATCGGCGTTTCGATGCTCTGTTACGCAACGGCGGCGCGGGCGAGACGGGCGATCATCGTGGGCGAAGCGATCACGCTAATCGATGAATTTTATGTCGATCCGGTCGACGATCAGGCGCTGGTTGAAGCCGCGATGACGGGTCTGACGTCGAAATTGGACGAGCACAGCGAGTTCATTCCGCCACGGATGTACAGCGTTTTTAAGGACGTGATCGAGCAGGAATTCGCGGGTGTCGGGATCCTCGTCGAACAACCCAAGAAGCTCGAACCCGTTCGCGTCCGCACGCCACTGGTCGGTTCTCCGGCGCTGGATGCCGGATTGCTGCCCGGCGACGAAATCATCAAGGTCAACGGCGAGGACGTCTCGCGAATGGAAATCGGTGACGTCAGCAATCGTCTGCGTGGACCGCTCGATACCGAATTGACCGTCACCGTCCGTCGCAGCGAAGACACGACGGACCCGAGGGAATTGGATATCGTCCTCAAGCGACAAACCATCGAACTCGAATCGGTGACGGGCGATCACCGCGACGAAGAAAATCGATGGGTCTATCGACTGAAATCCAATCCCGAAATCGCCTACGTGCGGCTGACCAGCTTCGGGGAAAAAACGGTTCGCGAGCTTAAAAATGTGCTCTTAAAATTGGACAATAAATACGAATCGTTGATCCTCGACGTGCGCGCGAACTCCGGTGGATTGCTCAATGCCGCCGTCGATGTTTGTGATGACTTTCTTGATTCAGGCTCCATCGTGACGATCAAACGTCGTGGGGGAGAGATCGATTCGGAATTCCAGGCGACCCCCGGAACGCTGGTTCGCATGGAGATCCCCATCGTCGTGTTGATCGATGGTAACTCGGCGTCGGCAAGCGAGATCGTGGCGGCCTGTTTGCAGGACCATGACCGGGCGACGATCGTCGGTTCGCGCTCGTTCGGCAAGGGCACGGTGCAAAACGTGCTTTCGCTGGACTATGGACGCAGCGCCCTGAAGTTGACGACCGCGCGGTATTACCGCCCCAACGGCCACAACATCCACCGCTTGCCGGACGCGACGCCCGAGGACGAATGGGGCGTCTCGCCGGATGACGAAAACCGCGTCACGATCGACGACGAAACTTACATCAAACTGATCCAGCAATGGGAACGGACGACGTATCCGATCACGAAAGCGGCCAACATGCCACCGCCAACCGCTCCCGATGCGATCGTCAATGACGTGCAATTGGAACGCGCGATCGAGGTCTTGAAGGCACCCGCGGCGTCCCAATCCGCTGAAAATGAAGGCCGCAAAGCCGCATAATCGCGACGTTTGGTACCGCTCGCGGTTTCTCAGGCCCCGCGACAGGAATATTTCGTTGTGAGTGCCGATCGCGCGAATTATTATCGGGGCTTCGTCGAGTCCCTCATTTGCATCTTCATCGGTCGGCCCGCCGGTCGGCTTCGAGCAGGAAAATTGCCATGTATCGTTTGTGCGTTCTCGCTTTCTCTGCGGTTTGTTTAACCGTCACCTCGGTTCAAGCGCAGGGCAACGTGCTGGCCGAATTCTACGGACGCGGCGTTCACGCCTATTCCAACCACGACCTGATCCCGGCGTACGATTTCTTGACCAAAGCGATCGACAACGGGATCGAAGATCCGCGGGCCTATTACTTCCGCGGGTTGACCAGCATCGCGTCGGGACGCGAATACGAATCGGAATCCGATTTCCGAACCGGTGCCGAATTGGAAGCACGCGGCAATTTTGGCCCGTCGATCGGCCAAGCGTTGACGCGAATCCAGGGCAGCCAGCGGGCCCTCATCGAGCATGCTCGCCTGCAGGCACGGCTGGATCACGCGATCATGTTAAAAGCCAAATCCGACACCCGTTATGGCGATATCGAATCGACCGAGGGTGACGCGCTGGGGGAAACCCCCGTGCCACGTTCGCGACCCCTGCCGCCGACGCCGCCCCGCGAAAACGTAGACACGATGATCGACGATTCGCCGGTCGGTAAAGCCGAAGTCGAATCCAAGGACGTGCTCGAAGGCACCGACGTCGACCCGTTCGCTGACGACGCGGCTCCGGTCGCACCTGGCGCGGATACCCCGGCGGCAGCGGACCCGTTCGGCGGCGATGCACCCGCGGGCAACGACCCCTTCGGGGCCGATGATCCCTTCGGCGGCTGATACCGCGTAAGGGACGAGCGAGAATAGTCCGAAGGCGAAAGCCTTTGGATCACCAAACGACGCTATCCGTTCGCGCCGCGGCGGTCGGGGCGATATCCGGTCGTCTTGCGATCTCGCTTTTGCTTCTTGCTCGTCTTGGACTGTATCGATGCTGCTTCGCCATCGCCGTCCGCGGGTTTGGGGATTGTGTGGACGTAGTCGCCTCGGAATCGTTTGTTGGCGTCTTCTCTGCGTTTGACGACCGCTTCGCGAGGTGGACGTGAGGGGATCAACCCATCGCAACCGTCGCTGACCAAATCCATCCGACCGACTTCACGCAGCGCCTCGCGGACTTCGAAGTAATTCTCGGGCTTGAAGAATTGCATCAGCGCCCGCTGCATCTTTCGCTCGCGCATCGCTTTGGCGATGTAGACGGGTTTTTTGGTAAACGGGTCCATGCCGGTATAGTACATCGTTGTCGCGACATCGAGCGGCGCGGGGATGAAGTCCTGGACGGCGTCGGGTTTGTATCCGTTTCGTTTCAGGAACAGGGCCAGCTCGATCATCGCGTTGACGTCGCTGCCGGGGTGGGAGGCGATGAAATAAGGGACGATGTATTGTTTCTTGCCGACGCGTTTGGATTCCTTTTCAAACACTTCGGTGAAGTGCTCGAAGTCGTCGTTCTTTGGCTTTCGCATTTTATTCAGCACGCCGGCGTCGACGTGCTCCGGTGCGACTTTCAATTTTCCGCCGACGTGGTGAGCGATTAACTCTTT
>Ga0105045_10001364_pt1 | contig 19840 bp, 16 predicted proteins | sample MAT02_FD_78089 | JGI IMG/M metagenome (GOLD analysis project Ga0105045, IMG submission 78089) | Freshwater microbial communities from Lake Fryxell liftoff mats and glacier meltwater in Antarctica - MAT-02 (megahit assembly) | ecosystem: Environmental > Aquatic > Freshwater > Ice > Liftoff... | reverse complement strand
CGACGAGTTGCGCGAGCATGTGGCGATGAAGATCGGTGCGCTCGCACGGCCGGATGACATTCTGTTCAGCGCGGATCTGCCAAAGACGCGCTCTGGCAAGATCATGCGGCGCCTGCTGCGGGACATTGCCGAGGGGCGCGCTTTGGGTGACACGACCACGCTGGCCGATCCGAGTGTGGTGGCGGGGCTCAAGGATCAGTACGAGGCGCAAGAGTCGTAGCGCCGCCTTGGCAAAACGACCGGCGGCGATTGTCTCACGTGAGACAATCGCCGCCGGTCGCGTACTGGTTCAGTGCACTCTGCGTCGACTACTTCGCGACGGCTTCAGCTACGGGCGCCGCGGGCGCGATTGCGCGCAGAGAGTCGACGATCTGCTTGATCTTGTCGAACGTGAGACCACCCGGATACACTCGGTCGCCGATAATGATCGACGGTGTCGAGCTCACCCCGCGCGCAGTACCGGCCGCCGCATTGGCCTGGATCCTCGCCACATGTTTCTGTGTGTCGAAACACTGGCCAAACGCCGTCATATCGAGACCAAGCTGCTTGGCGTAGCCATCGACGAGCTTGCGCGGGTTGGTGGTCGCCTGCGTGCTCCAGTCGTACTGGCCGGCGAACAGCGCGTCGTGCATCTCCCAGAACTTGCCCTGATCGTCAGCGCAGGCGGCCGCGAGGTGCGCGGACATGGTGTTGGCGTGAATCGACGTGAGCGGGAAGTCGAAGAACCGGAAGTTGGCGAGGCCGGCATCGACGATCCGCGCCTTGATGTCCGGGCCCTGCAACGTGGCAAACTGTCCGCAGCCGGGGCACTCGAAATCGGCGAATTCCATGATGGTGATCGGCGCGTTCGGGTCACCACGCAAATAGCCCTCGGCGGCTGGCAGCGGTGTGCCGGGCGCGAGTTCGATCGGCTTCGGCTTGTTCTGCATCGTGGTCCAGATGCCAGCGCCACCGGCCACGATCACCAGACCGATGATGGCCAGAAATCCAGTGTTCGACTTCTTTTTCGGGCTTGCCTTCACCACTCATTCTCCTCGTCGCCCGGCTTCCAGCCGGTAGTTGTCCAGGGATGCTCGTCCGTGCCACGCGCCTCCTCCACGAGCCGCCGATGTTCGGCCACTTCGGGGGAGTCAAACGTGCAACGGACCTCGTAGTGGAACAGTTCGCTGCGCACATCGCCGATGAGCTTCATCAGCTCGCCGCCATTCGCCAACAGCTGGCCGCTGGCGTCGAGCGCTTGGATGCGGTTGGCGAGGGTGCGCAGCATTTCGCGCAAAATCTCTGCCCGTCCGTCGTCGTACACCTGCTCGTCCGCCATCCCGTCTCCGTGGCTCGTCTGCTACAGCTGGTAATTCCGCGGTAAGTTATCGGGGACCCCACGGCTGGCGCTATCCTGCCCAGCGCCGACCGGAGCTCGCTGCGGCTGTCGAGGGCGCGCACCATCGGACGGTCGGTCGGAAACTTCCGGGCGCGCTCAGCGTTTTTTGTCCGGTCCGCGTAATTAGAATAGCGAGCCTTGTTGACTCGTCGCGAGGCGCCCGAATGGCCAGCACTAGGAATCGGGGTGTCTCATTGGTTAGATTTAGAGGCTGGCCGAACCGTCGGCCGCGTTGTTCGACGTACTTCCCAGAGGAAATGGCTAAACCCAAGCTTCGTCCGCGTCGTGACTCCATGGTGCCCTCTCCGTATCAGGAGGCCCGTGATGAGCTCTTTCAGCAGATCATGCAGTGCGGTGTGATCGGGTGTCATCCCGAAGACCAGAAGGAATGGTTCGATAGCACGGTCGAGTATCTCAGGGGCCGGTATCCTGAGCTCAAGGCGCCCGAGTTGATTGAACTGCGGACGCTGGGCGAGCGGTTTGCCCAGCCGACCAAGAAGCAGGTGCAGGAAGCGGCTGCGGTCTGATCCACGCATGATCGCTTAAAGTATCGATGCAGCATCGAACGCCTCCATCCGGAGGCGTTCGTCGTTTCCGGCATGCTGCGCCTGCGTAACGGCCTACTCTGGCTCAGCCGCTACGGCACCACCACATCGCGCGCCCGCTCGCGCCAGAGCATGAGCGTGTAATCGACCGTGGCGGCCAACCCCATGACGCCAATGAGAAGGACCAAGGCGTCGACCCATGCCGGTACCAGCAGGACGGCCAGAAACGTGGCCAGCTGCACGCCGGTGACGAGCTTACCGATCAGGCGTGCTTTAAAGGTGATTGGGCGCAGCCAACTCACGTTGCGCGCCACGAACCAGCCGATCACCGACATGACATCGCGGAACATGATCACCACCGCTTGCCAGGCGCGAAGTTCGCCGCCGATGACGTAGCTGACGACCACGCCGAGCACGAAGAGACGATCGGCAACCGGATCGAGGAGGGCGCCAAATCGCGATGTGCTGCCGGACCGGCGCGCGAGCCACCCGTCAAGCAGATCCGTGACCGACGCGATCCCGATCAGCGCCAAGCGAGCGGGCCCGGAATCCCACGCCAGAAACACCATCGCGAGCAGCACGCGCGATGACGACATCAGGTTGGGCAGTGTGACCAGCGACGGAGACACGGTGCGAAGGGCCATGATGGAAACTACCCGCGCTACCGGCTGGGGTGCCAGCGACGCGCCGCGCGCGTTAACGTGCCGGGATGGACGGGGCAGCACATGGTGCGGTGGTACACTTGCTCGCGGAGTTCACTGGCGTTTCGCCGGCGGCTCTTCGTGATGCCGCGCTCCTTGGCGGTGTCCTCATCGCCGCCGTCGGTGCGGCGGGGCTCCACACGGTGGCCCGCCCTGTGCTGCGGGTAGACGACACGCGCGGTGCCGACGCGCTGCTGTTGCTCGAAGGCGGCCATGCCGCGCTCCATGCCTACGTGCCGCAGCAGATGCTGCTCGTGGACCTGCTCGGACCGGAGCCGGCTCAACTCGCCACGGCACTGGAGGTGCTCACGCGCAGACTCAAGCCGGTGGCGGTGTCAGCCGAGCGTCTCGTGCGATTGGGCAGACCGGCGTGAACGAAACCTTGACGCTGGTGATCCCGGCGCTGTCGTTGGCCATTTTGGTGTGGGACATTACCCTGGCCGGTTGGATCGCCACGCGCCAGCAGGCGCCGACGCTGTTCACCCAGCTCACCGTGTTTTGTGGGCTGTTGATCGCGCCCGCGCTGCTGGTGGCGATTGCGACGGGCACCGAGACGGGCGCACGCACGATCTCGGGGATCGCGTGGCTCCTCGCGTTGGTCACCACGGCGTTTGCCTTGCAAGTGGCGTACGCGCTGGTCGCGCGGCTGCTCTCGCCACTCATTGCCGTGCCACTGCTGTTGTACAACGTGTGCGTGGCGGCGATCGCCATCGGGGACTTCCTCGTGTCGCTTGAAGGGATAGCGCCCGAGCCATTGCTGGCCGCAGTGGCCGCACGCGACGCCATGGCCGGTATTGCCACGGGACGCGCCGCGCTGGTGTCGCCGCTGGCGCTGCTGGTGCCGATGATTGCGCCCGCCTATCCGGCACGCTGGGCACTGTCCGGCGTAGCACGCGCGCTCTTGGTGTTATTCGCCACGGCGCTCACGTCGCTGTTCGCGGTGCAGTGGCCCCGGGGGGTTGCGGCGCTGCGCAGTTACGATTCGGTATCGACGGCCCCATTCATGGCGCGGGCCAACGGCGCCTTTGCGCTCGGCCTCCGGTATCTGCCGCCGCTCGATGGCGCCCCGTCGGCGCGCACGGTGGTGGCCGACGGCCGCTTACTCGCCGCCGTCCGCCCGAACCTGGTGCTGCTCGTGCTCGACGACGACGGCACGCGGCAGTCCGCCCTCGATTCCCTGCGACGTGTGCTGGAGCCGCTGCGGGCCGATAGTGTCAAGGTGGCCGTTGCCCTGCGGATCGGCCTCGACGTGCCGCCAGCTGCCGACGAGCGGCGCTTGGTGGCTCTCGAGCGGGTATTGGTCACGATCAAACCCGACGTGGTCTTCCCCGGCTACCGCGACCCAGTCCCGTCGCCGTTCGGGTCGGGAACGCCGTCGGAGAACTGGTGGCGGGCCACGCTGCTGTACAGCGCCCGCGTGATCGAGCGCGTGCGTCCGCGTACGCAGATGGGCTGGGCCGCCGCTCGGCTCGATGCCGCCGACAGCGCGCTGTACGTGTGGGCGGTGACAGCGGGGTCCGGGGTGGAGGTGGTAGGCGCGGTGGCCTTCCCATCGTTTTCCGGCCTTCCTGGACTCGACGCGCGACTGCGCGCCTTTGAGCGATGGCACGGACAGGCGGTTGCGCGAGCGGAGGGAACGGAGCCGGGCGATGGGCGCGTTCTGCCGCACTGGGTCGTGACCGCTGGAGGATTGCCGCATGCGCATGGTGACGCAGGGCAGACGGCGGCGATTCAGCACGTGCTGTACTGGTCCCTCGCGCGCGACTGGATACGGGCAGCGGTGATCGGCGAACCGTCCGATTACGATGCATGGCTGGGACTCCGCGCCGCCAACGGGCGCGAGCGCGGCGCGGTGACGGCGCTGGAAAATGCGTCGCGGCAGTTGCGCGCAGCGCGTGGTAGTGCGGGGGCGCGCGAGGACTAAGGTCGAGAAGCGCTCGACACCCCGAACAGCCTGTTCAGCGCATCACAACGACACGCGCCCGCGCACCGCCCCCTCAATGACCCGCGCCGGATCGAAATACCGCTGCGCCAACCGCAGCACATCGTCGGCCTGAACCGCGGCGATGCGCGCCTCTTCCTCGAGACGCTCCTGCAGGCCGGTACCAAAGAGCCATGCGTCCACCATCTCGCCCAGTACCGAACCACCCGACTGTTGCGAGATCGCGTGGGTGCCGATGAGATACCGCCGTGCGCGCTCCACTTCCTCCTCGAGCGGCGCGGACTCGCGCAGCAGCGCGAACTCCCGAAGGAGTCCATCGCGGGCTTCGTCTTCACGCGCGGGCGAGGTGGCAATGTAGGCGGCAAACAGACCGCCGACACGACGTTCGATCGGGAACGCGCTCACGGTGTACGCCAGGCTTTGCTTGTCGCGCAGTTGCTCGAAGAAGCGACCACCCAGGCCGCTCACGATGGCGGCGAGCACATGGGACGCCGTACGATCGGGGTCGTTACGCCCCGGACCCGGAAAGAGCAGCGCGAGTGCGGTCTGCTGCTTATCGCGCTCCTCATGCACGCGAGTGGATGCGGTTGGCCACACCACCGGCGGCGGCATCACATCGTCGCGCCAGGTGAGCGCGTCGAAATGCCGCCCCACCAGTGCGGCCGCCTCGTGGGGCTCCACATCGCCAACGATCGCGATCACCGACGCACCGTCTCGGATGTACTCCGCGTGAAACGCCCGTGCGCTGTCGGCGGTAATCATCGCCAACGAGGCGTCGGTGCCGAGCACCGATCGCGCATACGGGTGCGCGCCGTACGCGGCCATCGTGGCCAGGCGCATGGGCCATCGGGACATGTCGTCGCGCGCGCGTGCGAGTTCGGCGATGGCCAGCGCGCGTTCGGTATCCACGCCCTTTTGCGGGAACACGGGCGCTTGCAGTACGTCGCCCAGCAGTTCGATGGCGACCGCGAGATGTCGCGTGGGCACGGACAGCGACCAGCCCAGACTTTCCAACGCGGCGCTCACGCCGATGCTGCCGCCAAGCGCTTCGGTGGCTTCGGCAATCTGCGCGCCACTCCGTGTTTCGGTGCCCTTGAGCATCACTTGCGCGGTGATGCGCGCCAGGCCTTCGTAGTGCAGCGGATCACGCCCACTGCCCCCGCGCTGGAACACGCCGATGTTTACTAACGGCGCGCCGGGGCGCGGTAGCACGAGTATCGGCACGCCATGCGCGGTATGGTATACGGAGACGCCGGCGTCGACGCGGTCGCGCGCTGGTGCGATGTGAATGGCGGCTGTCCCAATCGTCGGCCCATACGACGGGGTGGGTGCATCGGGCGCGGGCAGCACACGACTACCGAGCCCCTCTTCGGCGTGCAGCAACGCGCGCAGTGCGTCGGCGTCTTCGGCCAAGGGCTCGGTGCCATGTGGCCGGTACGACACCACCGACACGAGCGACGGATCGAGATACTGATCGAGTGCGGCGCGCAGCGCTTCGGGCTGGAGGGCCAGCATGGTGTCGTAGTACTGGCTCGCCACTCCGATTCCTCCTTCGGCTTCCCAGCTGGCGAGGTACGACGCCTGCCCATCCATGCTCTCCAACTGGCCCAGCCAGCGTGCCTCGATGATACGCTGCGCGCGCACCACTTCACTGTGCCGGAACCCGTGCAGGCGGGCAGCATGCAGCTCGCGCCAGAGATGCTGCGCTGCTTCGCGCGCGCGATGCGGCGGTGCTTCGGCGTGGGCCACGAACACGCCGACATCGCCCGTGGTGTAGTCCCACGCACTCACCGATGACGCGAGCTGCCGTTCGCGCACAGCACGATAGAGTCGCGATGCGCGCCCGGTACTGAGCGCCATGGCGGCTAAATCGAGCGTTGGCGAATCGGGATGCTGCATGGGGGGCACACGCCAGCCAAAGGCAATCTGCTGTTGCGCGATGTCGCCGCTCCACTCGCGCACGCGGAAGGACGGCGGTGCCGTTTCCACCGGACCGCGCTCACGCGGCGCGACGGGCGACGTGAGTGTGCCGTAGCGCGCCATCACCTCACGACGGACTTCGTCCGGATTCACGTGGCCGACAATCGAGAGAATGGTGTTGTCGGGGCGATACCAGTGGCGATAGAATCCCACCAGCTGTTCGCGCGTGAACGCGCGGAGGGCGTCCTCCTGACCAATACGCCAGCGGCGGATGCGATGCGCGTCGTACAGCAGCGCATACAGCGACTCGATCGCTACGGCCGACGCGGTGTCCCGTTTGCGCTTGACTTCCTGAATGATGACCTCGAGCTCGCGCGCGAGTTCTTCACCGTCGATGACGGAGCGGGCGTATGCATCAAACTGAATTTCCAGCCCCTGCACGAACGACGCCGACGGCAGCACCGTGTAGTAGCTGGTATGGTCGTAGATGGTATGCGCGTTGAGGTACCCGCCGTTGGCCTTGGTTTCACGCGCGATCTGTCCTACGCCGCGCGTTGGCGTGCCCTTGAAGTACATGTGCTCGAGCACATGGGCGATGCCGACCACATCATCACTCTCGTCGAAGTAGCCGGCCTTCACGTGCGTCACGATGGCCACCACCGGCGCGGAGACATCGCGGCGAATGAGCAGCGTAAGCCCATTGGGCAGGACCTCACGGATAGTCTCGTGATGGAGCGCGAGCGCGTCACTGGGGCGCATGGACAGCGTAGTCATGGCAACGACGGAGTTGGGGGAACGCAGGCGGACCAATCGCCGGGACCGGCGCGTGTGAACCAGCGCTGCGCTTCTTCGACGCGCCGCAATTGGAGCAGTGCGCAGCCGAGGAAACCCTGCGCCACCCGATCGGTGGGGTCGAGTTGCAGCGCGCGCACATAAAAACGGCGCGCGAGTTCGGGCTGGCGGTCGGCGAGCAAAGCCGCCGCGAGTTCGCGAGCCGCGAGCGCGTTGGATGGCTCCACGCGAACCGCCGCATCAAGAAACCTACGCGCGCCGGGCATGTCGCCCTCCTCGCGTGCAAGACGGCCAAGAAAGATCAGCGGCCGCGCGTCGGTTGGTGCCTGCTCAGCGGCGCGCGCAAACGCGGTGCGCGCCACTTCCCGCGCGCCGCGGCTGTACGCGGCCACACCCTCGGAATAGTTGGCGTCACTCCGCCCGCGAGTGGTAAACCATACAGCCGCCACGATGATCAGCAGCGTGAGGAGTACAAGGGCGATGATCAGTGTTCTGCGTGGTCGTGCGGGGACCTTCGCCTTTACCGTGAATGGTCCGCCCGGCGACACGTTGGCCGTTGCGGCGGGCGCGACTGACTCGACGGTGCCTGGTTGCGAGTTTGCGACTGACCGAGCAGCCGGCGCCGGTGGCGGGGACCACGCCGACGCAGACCGGGCACTGCCTGAGGCAAGTCCGGCCGCAGCCCCGGCGGCCGGCGGCGCAAACGACGACACGGGCTGCGGCGGCGCACCAAGAGAGGGCGCACCAAGAGCGGTCGCGGTCGCTGCCTGCGCACGCAACACGGCGATCTGCGTGGCCGCGGCGTGATCGATCGCCATCCACGACGTACGCAGAATATGCGAGTCCGCTTCCGACGTGACCGGGCCGTCGGCGCGATCAGCGAGCGCGTTCAGTGCCACGAGTGCGTCGGCGTCGGAGCTGGTGATGACCTCACGGCTCCGGGCCTCGACGACCAGCGCCTGTCCTCCGAGTTCCGGACGCATCAGCACGGTGCGTAACAGTCGTTGCGCCGCGCTCCACACGTGGGTGGGCATGGCGCTCTCGGCGTGGTCAAAGACGACTCGCGCCGCGTCAAGCGCGGCGCGAATGGCCATCATGTTGGAATCACTCACCGGAACCACTGTTTTGGAGATGCACCCGTCATGACCGGCTCACCCGGTGCTCACCGCAAGATACGGAGCATCCCGGCGTCGGCACTGCTGCGCAGAAACGCTTCCGGTGCATCCGAGACGATCCGTGCACCGGTGGCTCCGTAGAACCGGCGCGCCTCGGCCGTCATATACTCCTGGAGTGGCCGTCCTGCATCGCGGGCGTCGCGCAGGGCGTGGACGATCTCCTCCCACGTGCCTTCGAACATGCTGCCATCTCGCATGACCACACGATGAGAGTTTTCGTCCTCCATCACCTCGGTGGTGGCGGATTCCGCCGCAGGTTCGCCCTGCTGCTGCGTCACCAGCCCGCTGAGCAGGGTGCCCAGCGTTTCGAGTTGCCCCGCCGCCTTGGTTTCGGCCGCATGTTCGGCTTCCATCATGGACTGCTCGACTTCGGCGAGCAGATCGTCGATGGCGTCGGGTTCGGCGGCCAGTTCAGCGAGTCGGGCCTCCCACGGTTTGAACTCCGGGTCGTGCTCGTCCAGCTTGTACAGCGAACGTTTGAGTTCGATCAGCCGCCAGATGCCCAGCTCGTCCCAGTGATCTTCGGGCTCCGTCTTTTCAAACTCCGCCAACGCGGCATCCTGCTGGCCGATGTCATACAGCATGTTGGCGAGGTACACGCGCGCCTCCACCTGTCCGGGATCTATCGTCAGCGCTTCTCGCAGGGTGGCGAGCGCCGCGTCGTCCTGTTCGAGCCGGTGCTGGGCGTAGCCCACACAGGCGATGGCCTCAGCGGAATCGGGGGCATGCGCCACAGCACGCTCGAAGAAGGAGAGCGACTGCTCGACCATCCCCTCGCGGAACAACGTGCGACCGATCTGGAGCATGAGCTCAATATCGTCGTCGTAGCCCAGTAAAACGGTGCGATCGAAGGACCGGATCGCCTCGTCAACTTGCCCGAACTTGAGTAGCACCTCGCCAAATCCGGCCAGCGCATCCTCGTGATCGGGATCCAGCACCAGCGCTTCGTCGAAGCTCCGGCGCGCCCAGGCGTACTCTTCCCGGGCGAGTCGCGCGTAGCCGACCCCCACGTGCAGGGCCACCGCACTCGGATAGACGGCAACTCCCTCCCGGAGGATCTCCAGCGCCTCGTCGTACTTGCCCTCGTCGTACAGGGCGTGTGCGCGCTCGTCGTACTCCTCGGAACTCAGGAACGGCGTGGGCATCAGTTGTCAGGCCTCCGGAGCGTGCGGGTTACGTGATAATACCATTTGCGGCTCGGTTCGTTCACTCGCGAGTCCCCCAATGTTCTCCCGTCAACGCGGCCGCCTGCAGCGCGGTTGCAATCTGCCCCGCCAGTGCCGCATTGTTTTCCAGCAGATCGAGGTTGGCGCGCACCGACTTTCCGTTGGTCCGCTGCTGAATCTCGGCCAGCAGGAACGGTGTCACCGCCGCCCCACGGATGCCGGCAGCGGTGGCGCTGTCCAGCGCGGCGGCTGTGGCGGTGGCGACGAGTTCCGGCGCCAGCGCGCTGGCGGCCGGCGGCGCTTGCACCACGAGCATGGCGCTGGTGCGACCGAGCGCCCGATGAGCGCGCCAAGCACGGGCAAGCTGCACGGGGGTATCGGCACGGGCCGTCAGCGGCAGGCCGGTGTGCTCGGTGAAGAACCCTGGCAGATCGTTGGTGCGGTAGCCCACGACCGGCACGCCCAGCGTTTCCAGTCGCTCGAGCGTGGCCGGCAGATCGAGGATGGACTTCGCCCCTGCGCAGACCACCATTACCGGGGTCCGGGCGAGTTCGACCAAGTCGGCCGATTCATCGAAGGGTGCGTTGCGGTGCACCCCGCCGATACCGCCGGTCGCGAAGACCTCGATGCCGCCGAGGGCGCAGAGCGCGAGCGTGGCGGCCACCGTGGTGGCCCCGTCGGCGCCGTCGGCCATGCAGACCCCGAGATCCCGTGCAGACACTTTGCGCACGCCATGGCGGGCAAGAAACCGCTCAAGATCTTCAGATTCGAGCCCGAGGGATGGGACACCGCGCACGATCGCGGTGATCGCCGCCACGGCGCCCGCCGCTTCGACGGCGGCGCACATCCGTTCGGCGGCTTCGCGGTTGTGGGGCGGCAGCAACCCCTGGGCGAGCACGGAGCTTTCGAGGGCAACGACCGATGCCCCGCGAGCGATCGCGGCTGCAAGACCAGCGGTGCTGCGAGGGCGCACGGGGCTCTCAGGCACCCCCGATTGTACAGCGCGCACCATCCTGATGCAACGGATGGTGCGCGCTGAGTTTCGGCGAATCGCTGACTTAATCCGTGGCGTCGTCGAAGGCGTCGCTTTTTTTCGTTTCCACCAGTTCCCAATCGCTGGACGTGGGATCGAACACGGCCATGACCTTGATGGACTCGCCGGACCAGACGTCGAACACCTTGCCCGTGTTCTGATAGATCTTGATCTCGTGGCCGTCCTCAAACTTGAGGACGATCAGCGGATGGCTGTTGTTGACGTACTGCTTGCGCAGCTTCTTCGGCGGATGATTTGTGGGCGCGTTCATGGTCTCGGGGTCAGGGGTCACGAGGCAACCCGCGCAACATGGGGCCTTGGCGGCCGGAGCGCCAGCCACCGCCGCAGCCGTGCTCACCCGCTGACTTTGGCCGCCTGTCGCGTCGCCTTCCGGCGTTCCCGCCGGTCCTCCATGGCCCGATACAGCACCGGAAGCACGAACAGGGTTAGAATGGTGCTGGTGAGCAAACCGCCGATCACGACGCTCGCCAGCGGACGCTGGACTTCGCTGCCCGGACTGGTGCTCAGTGCCATGGGCACGAAGCCGAGGCTCGCCACGAGAGCCGTCATGAGCACCGGACGGAGTCGATCGGTTGCTCCGCGCCGCGTCCGGGCCAGCACGTCATGCCCTACGTCGTCATCATGGCGCAGGTGGTTGAGATGCTCCACCAGCACCACGCCGTTGAGCACCGCGATGCCAAAGAGGGCGATGAACCCGACGCTTCCCGACAGGTTGAGGTTGAGGCCGCGCAACCAGAGCGCCGCCACACCGCCCACCAGCGCGAACGGCACGTTGGAGAGGACCAGCAGTGCCTGCCCGACCGACCGAAACGACATGTACAACAGCCCGAAGATCAGCACGAGCGCGAGCGGCACGACCAAGGTGAGCCGCGACATCGCGCGCTGCTGGTTTTCGTACTGGCCGCCCCACTCGAGAAACACGCCGGGCGGCAGCGTCACGTCGCGTGCGATGCGGGTTCGTGCCTCGTCCGCGAATCCGCCAAGATCGCGCCCCCGCACATTGGCCAGCACCAGCGACCGGCGCTGTGCCTCCTCGTGACCGATCATTTCAGGACCGGTGGTTGCCAGTACGTCGGCCACCGCCGACAGCGGCACCAGCGCGCCGCCGGGCGCCCGGATCATGAGTTGCGACAACGCGCTGGCGTCGGCCCGTGACGCTTCGGGAAAACGTACCACAATGCTGATGCGCCGGAACCCATCGATGAGTTCTGCGGCCTGCTGCGAGCCCATCGCCATCTCGATCGCGTCGCGCACGTCGGCCACCGAGAGGCCAAACTGCGCCAACGCCTCGCGCCGGACCTGCATGCGCACCTGGCCGGTGCCGTCGGCCACTTCCACACCAACATCGGCGGCGCCAGGCACCGTCACGAGCACACGACGGATGCGCTCGGCGATCGACGCATTCTGCTGCAGATCGGGGCCAATCACTTTGATACCGAGATCGGTTTTGATACCGCTCTCCGCTTCGTCGAGACGCATCGCCAGCGGCTGCGTGAACGCGATCTCCAGCCCGGGGATCACGCGCAGCGCAGAATCGAACGCCGCCACCAGCCCGTCGCGATCCTTCGCCGATGTCCAGTCATCCTGCGGCTTGAGAATGACGTACACGTCGCCCTCGAAGAGCCCCATGGCCTCGGTGGCGAGGTCCGGGCGTCCTTCCTTGGTGACGACCGTGACCACTTCAGGAAACCGCTTCACGATGCGCTCGACAGCGGTGGAGAGGCGCGTCGCATCATCCAGCGCGATACTTGGCAGTCGTCGCGTGGTGATGAGAATGGACCCCTCGTCGAGCTTCGGCATGAACTCGGTGCCGATCCGCGTGAGTGAACCCAACGCAATCACCACGAGCACCACAGAGACCGTCACCACCAGCGTGGCGTGCCGCATGACGCGGTCGAGCATCCGCCCATACCGCTGGGTCAGATTGGTGAGCCACGCGGCCGGTTTCGCGGGCCCCGCGCGCAGCGCCCACGACGACACGGCCGGTACGTAGGTGAGGGCAAGAAACAATGAGCCGAGTACCGCGCAGACTACCGTGAAAGCCATCGGCTTGAACATCCGTCCTTCCATGCCATCCAGTGTGAAGATCGGGATGTACACGGCCACGATAATCGCGATACCAAAGAGGATCGGTCGCCCGACCTCGATCGCAGCTTTCTCGAACAGGCTTCGGGGGTGCTCCGCCGTACCACTGGCAGGTTGCTCTTCGATACGTCGAATGAAGCCCTCGACCATGACCACCGAGGCGTCCACGATGAGGCCGAAGTCGAGCGCACCGAGGCTCATGAGATTGGCCGAGTACCCAAAGGCGGCCATGCCGATAAATGCGATCAGCATCGAGATGGGAATCACCGACGCGACGATGAGTGCGGCCCGCACGTTCCGCAAAAACAGAAAGAGCACCGCGATGACCAGGAGGCCACCCTCCACCAGATTCTTCACGATCGTGAACGTGGTGCGCCCGACAAGATCCGTCTGATCGTAGAACGGTGTGACCAGCACCGAGGCGGGTAACGATTTCTTGATCTCGTCCATCCGCACGCGCACGTCGGCCACCACGCGCTTGGAGTCGGCGCCCTGCAGCTTGAGGACCATGCCGCTGACGACCTCACCTTGCCCATCCTTGGTCACGGCGCCATTCCTCGGCAGCGCGCCCCGCTGCACCGTCGCCACATCGCCCACACGCACCGGCGAGCCGTTGTGCGACCCGACCACCACCTGGAGTACGTCCTCGTCACTTTCCACGCGCCCAAGGCCGCGCAGCGTGTAGCGTTCACCGCCTTGCTCGAGGTAGCTGCCGCCAAACGCCATGGTGTTGTTGGCGAGCGCCGCGTGGACATCAGCCAGCGTGAGCCGACGCGCGGCCAGCCGAATGGGATCCACCGTCACCTCGATGCGTTCGGTGAGGCCACCCCACGAATTCACTTCGGATACGCCGGCCACCGTCCGTAAGCGCGGCCGGATCGTGTAGTCGTTGATCGTTTTCAGTTCGGTGAGCGATAGCGAATCGCTCGACAACACATACTGATACAACTCGCCCATGGGCGTAGAGACGGGGCCGAGCGCCGGTTCGATGCCCGGGGGGAGTGCGCCCTTGGCGTCGTTGAGCCGCTGCTGGACGAGCTGTCGCGCGAAGTACACGTCCACGTGATCCGGGAACGGCACGGTCACCAGCGAGAGCCCGAACTTGGACACCGAGCGCACGCCTTGCGCATCGGGCACGCCCATCAAGGACGACTCGATGGGATACGTGACCAGCCGTTCCACTTCCTCTGGTGCCATCCCCGGCGCCACCGTGATGACCTCCACACGGGTGCCGGTCAGGTCGGGGAAGGCATCGAACGGGATGTGTTGCAGCGCGTACAATCCGGCCGCCATGATCACGAGCACGGTGGCCACCACCACGCCGCGCCGATGGAGCGCAAAGTGAATGAGTTTTTTCATGGGGTTATTCCCCAGACCCACCGGTGCGCCGCTTCAGGAGTTCGGCTTTGGCCACGGCCGCGCGCCCGACGATGACCTGTCGGCCCGGTGCCAGCCCCGACGTGATTTCCACCAGATCCGCCGCTCTTCGCCCGACGCGCACGGGGATGGCTTCCACAAAAATGCCCTCCCCCCGTGGATCCGCCGCCAACACCACCGTATCCCCTTCCATGGCCTGGACCGCCCCTGCAGCGATCACCACACTGGGCGCACCGGCCGTTCCGGAGATCTCCGCCTGCGCGAAAGATTCCGCGCGCCCTACGCCGCTGCCGCCCGACGGCTGGGCGATCACTTCGATGGTGCGCGTGAGCGTGTCCAGCGTGGGCGCAACGCGTGTGACCACGGCGTTGTAGCGAGCGCCCGGCTCCGCCGTGAGCGTGAACTGCACCGTGCTCCCCACCCGGACACCCGCGGCCGCAGTTTCGCCGAGTTGCATCTGCAACAGTAGACGGTCGGGGTTGCCCACCGTAATCAGCGGGGTGCCGGGCAACACGACCGTTCCCGGTTGTGCCTCGCGCGCCGTCACCACACCGGCGATCGGCGTCCGGATGAGCACATCGTGAGGATCGGCATTCGCAAATGAGGGCCCCTCGCCTTCCAGATGATGCACCAGCCCCTCCGCGCGCTGGTATTCGGAGATCGCCTGCGCGTACGCCGCCTCGGCCATCACTTGCGCCGTCTCCGCACGCTCCACGTCGGCGCGCGACATGGCTCTCGCATCGAGCAACCGCCGCGCGCGTCCCAAGGCCGTCGTGGCCAGCGTGCGCCCGGATTCCGTGGCGGTTCGCTGCGAGATCGCGTTCGCCAGTCGGCTGCGCGCGTCCATGATCTCGTGGCTGTGAATGGTTACCAGCACCTGCCCCGCCTGCACGCGATCGCCCACGCGTACCAGCACTTGCGCAATGCGCCCCTCGGTGATCGACCCGATCGTTTCGAGGGATGAGGGATCGAGCATGAGACGGGCCGGAGCACGCGATATTGCGCGCCACGGGACCGTACGTGAGGTGTCATACGTGAACTCGGCGATCTGGACGGCTTCCGCCGAGAACGTCGCCGTATCGGCGCTTGGCAACGCCGCCGTCGCCGAATCAGGCGCCGGTTCGGAACCACAGGCGAGGAGCAACGGGAGCATCCCCGCGAAGACCACAGGAGAGGCGCGCATGATCAGGAGCCCGACGTGAGAAGCGAAGCCAACAGCGGAAGGTCAAGCGGTCCATCGGCATCGAGGCGTGCGCCCAGTGCCCGTTCGAATTCCAGGCGCGCCAACCAAGCCTCGGCGGCCCAGCGCAAATGCATCGTCATGGATTCCGCCGCCGCCCGTTCGGCATCCAGAAGCTCAACCAGACTCGCCTGCCCTTCGCCATAGGCGACGCGCGCAATGGTGGCCACTTCGCGACCGCGCGTACTGAACGACCCTGCCTGAGTCACGGTACGACGGATCTCCGCGTACGCACTCCACGCCGCCACCACGTCGCCGCGTACCGCCAGAAGCGCATCGTCGCGCAGCGCCAGCGCTTCCGCGAGTTCACCGCGACTCCGCTGCCGCGCCCCTTCATTGCGATTGAAGAGCGGAAGCGGGAGGGCCACGCCGATCTGGCCGGTGAGAAAGCCACCGGTTTCCTTGCTGCCACCCTGCAGCTGGACATCGCCAAGCATGCCGCGCTGTTCCGCGCGGGCTTTGGCGCGGGCTTCCTCGAGGGCCGCTTCGCGGGCGGCCAGTTCGGGGCGGGTAGTGCGCACCAACTCGCGTACACGACTGCTGTCCGGACCCTCTGGCAGGGCTGGGGCGGCGAGCGGCGCGAGCAGGGGGAGTTGGTCATCAGGGACGCCAAGAATCCGCGCGAGCTCGGCCCGGGCGCGGGCGGCCTCACCGGCGGCGGTTGCGACGGCCACGCGGGCGCGGTCGGCTTCCAGCCCCGTGCGCAGCGCCACCGCATCCGCAATCACGCCTTCCTGGAGCCGCGCGGCGTCCACGCGGGCGATCTCCTGCATCGCATCCCGCTGTTGCCGCGCAATCTGCACGCTGCCCTCGGTCAATGCCGCCCGCAGCCACGCGCGGGCTACCAGCAACTCCGCGTCGCGCTGCTGGGCGAGCGCATCGGCGCCAGCGCGGGTTCGTCCGGCTTGTCCCGCGCGACGCAGCGCGAGCCGTCGTCCGGTGAGGTCGAGTGGGATATAGGCGGTGGCGAAGATGTCCGGATCGAGTGCACTGCCGAGATTCTCCCGGCGCCATTCGAGGGTCGGATTGGGATATTGCGTGGATTCGCGGGCGCGGCCCACGGCGGCGTCGCGCCGCGCCTCGACCACGCGCGCGCCCGGTCCAGAGCGTCGGGCCAGCTGCAATGCGGCTGCCAGATCGAGCGGGAGCGGCTGAGTCCTCGGCGACTCCGCAGCGGTTGGCGGCGATTGAGAGGCGGCGGCTCGGGCCGTCAACGCGGAGGTGACGCTCAGCAGCAGCGCGAGGGTCCGCAGAAACGAAAAGGTCATTCTGCACAGTAGCAGCGTTCCATGAACGCTCTGTGAACGTGCCGCAGCGGGCACCACCGTTACGGCGTTCGCTTCTTAGCGATTTCTGTCACCATTCCCGTTTAAGTCGGGCCAACGCCGAGCCGATGAGTTAGCCAGACGCGGAGTGTCCGCGTTGTGGTGGCCCCTAAAGCACAACGAGCCGTGTACGCACCAACGCCTCTTTCCAGTATCGCGGTGATCGACGTCGATCGCCAGGCGCCTGACCCTCTCCGCTGCCTGGTTCGAGCGTATGACCGCGCCATTCGGGCGTGCGAGTCGTTCGACCATCGCCAGGCACAGGAGGCGATCCGTGTTCTGCGCGGTGCGCTCGAGCTCGACACCCCGGCGTCGCACAGCTTTGACACGCTGTATGTGTGGTGTGAAGAGGCTGTGGATATGCGGGACTACATCGGAGCCGCCCAGTGCCTGCGGGGGCTGCGGGACGCGTGGCGCCGTGCAGCAACGGCGCCGATACGTGTGCGCCGAAATCTGCCAGTGTCGTAGCGCGTCAGCCGCGCGCGATCGGGAGGTCGACGGTCATGCAGGTACCGCGCGGCGTGACGTTCGACACCGTGATGGATCCGCGATGGCGCGTTGCGATCCAGGCCGCAATGGCCAACCCGAGTCCGCTGCCATCGGCGCGCACCTTGCGTGCTTCGTCCCCGCGAAAAAAGCGATCAAAGATGCGCGTGTGCTCGTGGTCGGGTACACCGATGCCATCGTCTTCGATCTCCAGTCGCGCCATCGCGCCATGCGGGGCGACGCGCACGCGCACGTGGCCGTCCGCACGACTGTAGCGGATCGCATTGTCCAGCAGCACGCTCAGGAGGCGCCGCAGGAGGACGGCGTCGCCGACGACCGCCGTTTCCTCCAGCACGTCATGCGACAGCTGCACGCCCACTCGCTGCGCTTCCGGTTGCCAGCGCGGGAGTTCGTCGGCCACCAGATCGTCGAGGAAGAAGGGCTCAAGCTGCAAGGGGACATCGTTGCCGGCGGCATCGGCGCGCGCCAGTTGTAGCAGTTCATCTACCTGGCGAGACGCCGCCACGAGTTCGTCGCTGAGTGCGTCCACGAAGCCCGGCGGCGTATCGTCTCCGGAACTCCGCTGTTCGAGCTGCGCAACCTCCACACGGGCTCGCATGCGCGCGATCGGCGTGCGGAGTTCGTGCGCGGCGTCCGCGATAAACTGCCGCTGCTGCGCGAGCGCGCGGCTCACGGGGCGCAGCGTGCGCCCAGTGAGCCACCATCCCACCAGCGCCGCAAACAACACCAGGATCGGGATGCCGAACGCAAACCAGCGATCGATGCGCGCTTGCAAGGCGCGCACGTTGGCAGCGCTGGCATCCACCTCAATTTGCCAACCGGGGGCGAGCGATGGGTCGAGCGGCACCTGCACGGTTTTCAGTGGCGTCGGCAGCGGGGTGCGCGAGCGCACCACCGGCGCGCCACCAACCCGGAAATACGTCCCATCGGGACGCCGCATGCGGATGGCACGCTCCTCGAAGACCAACTCACCGGCAATATGCGTGAGCGTGGCGTCGATGGTTTGATACTCCGCGATCTCCGCGCGGAAGAATTGGCTCACCAACGTCGCCGATGCCGCCACCGACTTGGTGAACTCGCGCTCCAGCACCGCACGAAGGGCAAAGCGCAGCGTCCCGGCGGCGGCGAGCAACACCAACAGGAGCGTGGTGGCGTACAGCGCCGTGAACTGCAGCCGGATCCGCGGCAACCCGTCAGCGCGCCCCACGGGCATGGTCAGTGTCTCCCGGGGGTGCCGATGCGATAGCCGGCCCCGCGCACTGTCGCCAGCAACGGCGTCTCGCCGGGACCGTCAATTTTCCGGCGCAACCGCGCGATGTACACGTCGATCACGTTGCTGAACGGATCGTAGTTGTCATCCCAGGCATGCTCGCTGATGTGCTCCCGGGTGAGTACGCGGCCCGCAGCGCGCATGAGGACCTCGAGCACCGCAAACTCTTTGGTGGTCAGGGTGATTCGCCGCGTGCCGCGTCGTGCTTCCCGTGTACCGGTATCGAGGATCAGCGTCTCCAGCTGCAAACGCGGCGGCGCAGACTCTTCCGGGCGACGCAGCAGCGCCCGCACCCGTGCCACCAGTTCCCCCAAAGCGTACGGCTTCACCAGGTAATCGTCGGCCCCGAGATCGAGCCCGGCGATGCGGTCCTCCACGCCATCCCGCGCCGTGGCCATGAGCACGCGTGGGGCCGGGGTCCGGGCCCGGAAGACGGTGCACAGCGCGAACCCGTCATCATCCGGGAGCCGGGCGTCAAGAATGACGGCATCATAGGGGCTGACGGCAGCGAGTTCGCGCGCCATCTTCCCCGTGGAGGCCGTGTCCACGGCAAATCCGGAGGCGCGCAGATACGCCGCGGCGCTTCGTTGCAGGGTGTCGTCGTCTTCGACCAACAGGATACGCATGGGTGCAATGTACCGTCGTGGGCGATTCCTGATGACACGGACGCGACGCCAATGAGCGACGCACCCGACATTGGACCGGCCGGCCGCGTCGAGACCGCCACGGGTCCGCACGCCGAGTCTGGCACCGGATCGCGGCCCCGGATCCGCCCGCGCATCGGCGTCGTGCTCGGTGGCGGCGCGCTCAAGGGGCTCGCCCATGTCGGGGCGCTCCGTGCCATCGCCGAGGCCGGGATCGTGCCGCGGCTGTACGCAGGATCGAGCATTGGCGCGATGATCGCCGCCGCTGCAGCGTCTGGCCGCACCACCGACGCGCTGCTCGAACGCGCCATGCGGTTCCGCCGCCGCGATCTGTTTCGTATCAATCACCTGGGCATGTTGATGGAGCGGATGCTCTCGCGCTCCATCTACCTCGAGGCGCCGCTTCGCGACCTCTGCGACGAACTGGTCGGCGAGGGCACCTTCAACGATCTCGTCACGCCGTTGCTGGTCACGGCCGTCGATATCGAGCACGGGATTCCGGTCGTGTTCGGCCGGCCGGGCTTCCGCGACGTCCGCGTACGGGACGCGGTGTACGCTTCCTGCGCGCTGCCGGGCTTCTTCCCGCCCGGGGTGGTCGGTGACCGCGTGTGTATCGACGGCGGCACCACCGATAACCTCCCGGTGGATATCGCCTCCATCGGGATGGACGCCGTCATCGCGGTGGACGTGGGGATTGCTGATGTCCCACTCGCCACGGG
>Ga0105045_10001363_pt1 | contig 19845 bp, 18 predicted proteins | sample MAT02_FD_78089 | JGI IMG/M metagenome (GOLD analysis project Ga0105045, IMG submission 78089) | Freshwater microbial communities from Lake Fryxell liftoff mats and glacier meltwater in Antarctica - MAT-02 (megahit assembly) | ecosystem: Environmental > Aquatic > Freshwater > Ice > Liftoff... | reverse complement strand
TATTTTGTCGCCACCGGGTCAAACTGTCTGAAAACCGTCAGGATGGTCGCCGGTGGCCCCCCCGCCTGTGGCCACGCCTGTGCCCCCGCCCTGTGGCCCGCCCTGTGGCCCGCCCTGTGGTCGGGTGGGCTGCTGGTGTCCGACCACGGCGGGCCTGTTCGGGCGCTTTGGTTCGTCACATTTCGGGCACGGGCGGCAATGCCGCATCCGGCGGCGGTCGGTCAGGCGATGGCCTGCCTGTTGCCGCCCTTCAGGCGATCTGGGCGCGGGCCTGGGCCACGATGTCCATCCCGACCAGATCGCTCCACGCGGCCAGAAGGCGGCGGGTAACAGGCCCCACCCGGCCATCGCCCACGGGCAGAAAGTTGAACCGGGTGGCGGGCATGATGCAATAGGGGGTCGAGGTGAAGAACATCTCGTCCGCCGTGGCCAGATCATAGGGCAGCAGCGCGGTTTCCTGCGTGGGGATGCCCAGTCGCGCCGCGAGGTCCAGCGCGGTGGCGCGGCTGACGCCTGCCAGACAGTTGACGGTGGTTGGGGTGCGAAGCACCCCGTCCGTCACACAAAAGATGTTGCCGCCCTTGTTTTCGGCGACATGCCCGTTCAGGTCCAGGATCACGCTTTGCGCCGCCGGATCGGCCTGCTTGGCCTCCATCTCGGCCAATGTATAGGCCAGGCGGCTGCAGTTCTTGATCCGGGGGTCAAGCGACTGGCTGGGCACCATGCGCAGCACGGGCGTCACGCCGTGGCAGCCATCGGCATAGAACCGCGCCCAGGGCCGAAGGTCCATGAACTGGGTAAAGATCATCACAGTCGCGGCCCCGACCTGCACCGTGGGGTCGGCCCCCGCGATCGCGATCCCGCGCGAGATGTTGTGCACGATCCAGGCATCGTCATCCGGGCCATAGTTGTCCAGATTGGCCTCGAACACGTCCAGCGTGGTGCGCAGCATCTGGGCTGCATCCATGCCGGGGTCGATGCGGGTCAGCTTGAGCGACTGGCAGAGCCGCGCGATATGCTCGTTCAGCTTGAAGGGCTTGTGCCGGAATGTGCGGGTGGATTCCGTCACCGTGTCGGCCAGCATGATCGCGCTGTCAAAGATCGAGATCCTGGCATCCGGTTCCGGGACCATCCGACCCGAGATATAGACCTGCCGCACGATGACCTGCCCCCTGTCAGCCGACCGTCAGGATGATCGGTGCGGGCAGGTCGTGCACGATCCCGTCGTCGCCCGCATCCGCCCGCCACATCATCATCGCGAACTCGGCCGGGCCGTCCAGCACGGTCAGCCCGGCATGCCAGACATTGCGCGCGATGCAGATCGCGTCGCCGGGGCCGGCCAGAAAGGCGCGGGCCGCGTCCGTATCAGGCAACCCGTCGGGCAGGGTGGGTGCGACCAGCACGATCCAGCGCCCGGCCCGGATCGGCAGGAAGGACTGGGTGGAATGGGGATGACGTTCAAGGCTGGCGATGCTGATATTGCCCGGCGGCACCGGCTGCGGGCACAGGATGGCAAAGGCGTGACGACCCGGCGTGTCGCCGGGTTCCAGCACTTGGGGGAAATCGGTGAACCGGCCGTCCTGCGCGCGCAGCAGCAGCGCAAAGGGGGCAAGCGCGTCGGCGGTCAGTGGCGGCAGGCGCATGGCGGTCCTCAGTTCAGGCGGGTGAAACCGGAATGGGCGACCGGCCCGTTCAGCAGGCCCGTCACGTCGCGCCCGTCCTCGCATTCGCGGATCAGGGCAAAGACGGGGTCAAGTGCCGCAAAGTAATCGTCCACGATCTGCGGCGTGTGTTCGGTGCAGGTATAGACGGCTGTCGCAGCCAGATAGCCTCTGGCCAGCATTTCCTGCGTGATCAGGGTGCGATAGGCCTGTGCGTGCGGGCTTTTGAAGCCAAAGCTGGTCAGCGCCGGCACCCCGGCGGTGGTCAGCGGCAGGCCGTGTTTGCGCCCCAGGTCCTGCCAGCGCCGGGTGATGTCGCGGCCCGTCTCGGTGATTGTGTCCCAGGATTTTTCCCGCTCCATCACCGCCAGGGTCGCCACACCGGCGACCGATCCGATCCGTTCGGTCCAGAAGGTCGACGAGATGAAGGTGTTCTGCGCCGCCTGCATGATGTCACGCCGTCCCAGCACGGCCGTCACGGCATAGCCGTTGCCCAGCGCCTTGCCGAAAACGGCCATGTCGGGGTCGATGCCGTAAACCTTGTGCAAACCGCCAAAGGCCTGCCGGAAACCCGATGTGCATTCGTCAAAGATCAGGATCAGGCCATGTTCATCGGCCAGTTGGCGCACCCGCGTCAGGAAATCGCCCGTCGGGTCATGGTTGCGCGACACCTCCATCTTGATCGTGCCGATGTCTTCGGTCCGGACCAGATGTTCCAGCCGGTCGAAATCGTTGTAGGCAAAGGGAAACACCGACCCGCGCAGCGATTGCGGCACGCCGTTGGGTTCCAGTCCGGGCAATAGATGGCCCGCCAGTTGTTCCTGATTGCCCAGATTGGCGGCCAGATACCAGTCGTGCCAGCCATGATAGCCGCACAGCGCCACGCCGTCCCGCCCGCTGGCCGCCCGCGCGATGCGGATCGCGACGGCGTTCGCCTCGCCTCCGGTGCGGGCAAAGCGGGCCATGTCGGCCCAAGGGTGAATGTCGATCAGGCGCTGGGCAAGTTCGACCTCTTCGGGGGCGTTCAGCGTGGCCATGTTGCCCAGATCGACGGCGCGGCGAACGGCCTCGTCAACCTCGGGGTGGCCATAGCCCAGCGTGTTGCAGCCGATACCCATGATCGACATGTCGATATAGTCGCGCCCGTCCAGATCCCAGACCCGGCAGCCCTTGGCGCGATGGAAATAGGCCGGCCACTGATCGGGCAGGAACATCTCGGGCCGTTTGGACAAGAGCATGTTGCCGCCTGCGATCACCGTCTTGGCGGTGTTCCACAGTTTCTGCCCCTTGCCCATGCAAACCCCCGACAGCGTGGCTGATCTTGTGTTGACTCAAGATCTATCTGGTTATCAGAATAACACAATAGCCGACGAATGCAGGATGGGGGGGGGGCGCTGATGTCGTTGCCGATCAGCTGGCAAAAGGAACCGGGCTGGCGCGTGGCGGGCACGCGCGATCTGGATAGATGGAAGGTGCAGGCACCCTGCATCATGCGGTCTGGGGATGGCCGGTGGCGGCTGTTCTATACGGGTGTCGGGCCGGGCAAGCCGTTTGCCGATTGCCAAGGCTATGTCCTGAGTGCGGTGTCCGACGACGGCCTGCATTTTGTGCCCGAACCGGGGATACGGGTCGCGCCGCAGCCGGACCTGCCGCAGATGGCGCTGCGTGTGCTGGCCCCCAGCATCGCCGCCCGGCCCCAGGGTGGATGGCGCATGTATTTCGAGGCGCGGGGGTCTGCTGATGTGCCCACCGCGATCTGCAGCGCCGTGTCGGATGACCAGATCAACTGGACGGTCGAGCAGGGGGCGCGTCTGACAGCGCCCGGCGGGATGAGCGGGCCGCGTTTCGTGCCGCTGGCCGACGCGGCAGGCCGCCTTTATTGTGTGCAATCGCATTACGATGCGCGCGGACCGGGCCACGGGCCCCGGATCCGGCAGACCCTGGTCAGCGCCCTGACCGAGGATGGCCTGACTTTCGTCATGGAACCCGGCGTGCTGCTGCCTGCCACGGACTCGGCTTTGGAAAACGCCGGTATCACGGCGGCCGTCGTCCTTGCAGGCGCGCCGTGGCGCATGGTCTATTCCGCATGGCAGGATGTGCCGCCCGGTACCCAGGTTCCCCTGCACCCCAGCGCCGATCCCACCGCACAGACCGGCGGTGGCAGCGCCAATTTCGCCGCAGCCTCGATCGCGGCCGATATGGCGGGATACCGGTCGCGGATTCTGTCGGCCCGGTCCGATGACGGCCTGATGTGGGACCGCGAGGGGGTCATCATCGAAGGCGACGGCTATGGCGGCCGCGATATCGACGCCGTCCATGCCGAGGATATGTCCCTGATCCCGTTGGGCGACGGGCGGTGGCGGATGTACTATGCCGCCTGCGACGCGCAGGGGGTCTGGCGGGTAGCCAGCGCCATCGGGGCCTAGGGCTGCGGCAGCCAGTCGGGATAATCCGCGGCCAGCGCGTCGCGGTAGGCTTGGAACATCGCGGGCGTGGCGGTGTCATAGGGCGGCAGCAGGGCCAGCGGGAAATCCGGCTCGGTCAGCCGGTGGATCGCCTTGTCATAGGCCCCGTCGATGAATCCGGTGCCCGCCGCATCCAGCAGGGCATGCAGCACGCCGCACAACTCGCGGTAAAGCCGGGTGAAGGTGGCCATGTCGCCCTGCGCCCCGGCGTCCAGAAACTGCCGGGCCCGCCGGGGGTTGCTGGTCGAGATCGACCCGAGCAGCGCACATTCGCCCAATGGCGCGCCCAGATAATAGCCCTGTTCGGTCAGGAAATGGCGCAGTTGCGGCGCGTGGCGCAGCAGGCCCGAAATCATGTAGGGATCGCCGCCGCCATATTTGGTGGCGACAAGGTTGGGGTGACACGCAGCCAATTCGGCATAATCGCGCGGCTGCACCAGACGCCCGGTGCGCATCAGGTTGTAATGCAGGAACCGGCAGTCGGGAAAGCGGCCGCAGACCGCGTCAAAGACCTGCCGCATCTCGGCATCGCTGGTGACGCCCCAGTTGGGCAGCGAAAACTGGAAGGTGTTTATGCCCAAAGTACGGCAGAACGCGATCCGTTCGACCATGGTGGCCAAGGATTGGCTGACCACCCCCACCATCGGCGCTGCTCCGCCCGCGTCGCGCATGGTTTCGGCAAAGATGGCGGCAACATGGCGGAACATGGTGTCGGTCATCGCGTAACCTTCGCCGGCTGTGCCGAAAATATACAGGTCGGGCAGGCCGTTGGTCACCAGGTTGCGGATCGTGCGGCGAAAGATCGGCTCGTCCAGCGTGCCGTCGCTGCGCCATGGCAGACAGACGGTGCCCAGAACGGTGCGGGGATAACGCGTTGTCATGCGGACGCTCCTGTCGGAAAATCGATCCGGACGCGGTCAACCTCGACATAGCCCTGCCCGATGCTGGACGGCCAGATCGGATAGTCGCGCCCGGCCCGCAGCAGATGCGGATCGCCACCGATGCGCCCCATCGGGCGGGGCATCACGGGAAACATCAGCAGGTGCAGGTTGATGCTGACGTCCTGCAGCACGCGCAGGAACGGCTTTTCGCCATAGGTATCGGTCCGGTCGTGCCGCGACCCAAGGCTGGTCCAGCGGGATTGATCGGGAACACAGGTAACGGTCTGTTCGGTATGATCGGGCGTGACGGCAAAGGTATCGCCGGTCAGCGCCCAGCCCGAACAGATGCCGTCAACCGCGCCCTGCAGCAGAACCGTCAGGCGGGTGCCGGCGGCCTCAACCTCTCCCCTCAGGCGCAGGGTGATGCGGGCATTGGTGAAATCGGTCGGATATCCGCCCGCGACAAAGCGATTGGGGCCGGCAACATCGCGCATGGCTTCGCCGGCTGCGCCGCGCGTGACCAGACACATCAGAAGCTGCAGATATCCGCCACCGGGCGGCGCATGGTTGTAATCGACCCACCACGGCCCCTGACAGCGCACGGCACCATCGCGGATCGGCAGGGCCGCAACCGGCGAATGGTTGTCCACCACCCGCATCCAGCCGCCCGGGCCATCGTCGAAATCCTCGACATACTGTGTCATGGAAACCCGCCCGTGTTGACCGCAATATTATCTTATCATTATAACCATAATGACGGTCAAGGGGGATGCCGATATCATAACCGGATCGACAGTCAGCGCAGGTGGCGGGTCACCGGTCGGGGCCATTGTGGCCAAGCCGTTGCAGCGGCCGCTGCCCTGTCCCTTTCTGCCATTCAGCCAGCACCGGAGCACCCGCCATGAGCCATCTTGACCTGACCGATCTTGATACCCGCATCTGGCAAGAGGAACTGGACACGTTCGTTCCCGACAGGGTGCTGGATGTCCATACCCACATCTATCGCTGGGCGTTCGACCTTGATCCGGGCAAGGCGGGCGGGCCGTTTGCGGCCACCATCGGCAAGCTGTTTCCCGAGGTGACCTGGGAATTGGCCGATCAGGTCGACGCCGCGCTGATGCCGGGCCGCCGGGTGGAGCGGCTGGCGTTTCCGTTTCCGTTTCCGCATCCCTGCGATTTCGATGCCTCGAACGAATATGTTGCGGCAGAGACCGCCAAGGGTGCCAATTCGCGCGGGCTGATGCTGGTTCATCCGGGGATGAGTGCTGCGGATATCGAGCGCACGATCCGGCGGACCGGGCTGATCGGGCTGAAGCCCTATCGGTGGTATGCGGCGAGCGGAGATGCGGTGCAATGCGGGATCACCGATTTCATGCCCGAACACCAGATCGCGGTCGCCGACCGGCTGGGCCTGATCATCATGATGCATGTGTCCAAGCGCGACGCGATTGCCGACCCCGACAACATCGCGCAGATGCGGCGCCTGTCGGCGACCTATCCCAATGCCAAGTGGATCCTGGCGCATTGTGCGCGCAGCTATTCCGCCTGGGCCATCGAAAAGGCGGCGACCCAACTGCGGGGGTTGCCCAACGTCTGGTACGATACATCAACCGTCTGCGATTCCGATGCGCTGGACGCGCTTTATACCGGTGTCGGTGCCGACCGGGTGATGTACGGGTCCGACGACATGATCGGGCCGATGCGGGGCAAATACATCACCTTTGGCCGGGCCTGGGCCTATCTGTCGCCTGACAACCACGCGATGAGCCTGGCCCATTGCGATGGTCGCATGACCTTTGTCAGGTATGAACAGTTGCGCGCGATGAAGCGGGGCGCGCGGCAGATCGGGCTGACGGATCAGCAGCGCCGCGCCCTGTTCCACGACACCGCACGGGCATTGCTGGATTCGGTGGTGGTGGCGTAGTTCCCGCGCAATTCAAGTTCAGCCCCTCGAATTGAATTCGGGTGCGTTTCGTGCCCGCAATCAAGGCCCGCAGGGCCGTCGGGCAGCGCCTGACCGCCCACTCGGACTGGCGCTTTTGCGACGTTTGGATGGGGAAATCCGTTGGGATGCCTGGCACTGTCAAGCGCCAGGCTTTTGCCGCAGCAGCGCCGATCCGGCGGTCGGGCGCTGCCCTGCTGTCTTGCCGTCGGTCAAAGCCTCAGCCAAGGTCCGCGTCTGTGGTGACGTTGCGGGGGCTCAGGGCGGTGATGTCGGTCTCTCCCATCAGGCCAAGTGCGCTGTCGGCCTCGGCGCGGAATATCTGTAGCAACCGGGTCACCCCGGCCTCTCCGGCCACGCCAAGGGCGTACAGAAACGGCCGCCCGATGAACACCGCGCGCGCACCCAAGGCCAGCGCGCGCAGCATGTCCTGACCCGACCGCACCCCGCCATCAAGGTAGATCTCGCATTGTCCGCCCACGGCATCGACGATCCGGGGCAGGGCGCGGATGGTCGAGGGCGCGCCGTCCAGTTGCCGGCCGCCATGGTTGGACACGATGATGGCGTCGGCCCCGTGGGCCACAGCCGCGCGGGCATCGTCGGGGTGCAGCACGCCCTTGACCACCAGCGGCCCGCCAAAGCGCGCCTTGATCCAGCGCAGATCGGCCCAGCACAGCGTCAGGTCGTCCTGTTCTGCCATCCATGCGGCCAGCGCGGCGGGGTTGGGGGCGGCGGTCACATGGCCTGCAAAGTTGCCAAAGGTGCGCCGGGGCGTGCGCAGCATGGCCAGCGACCAGCGCGGCTTGCGCGCAAGTTCGGCCAGAAACCGCGGGGTGTATTTCAGCGGCACGGTCAGGCCGTTGCGCACGTCCTTGTGGCGCTGGCCGTATAGCTGGCAGTCCATGGTGACGACGATGGCCCGGCAGCCTGCGGCCCGGGCGCGGTCGATCAGGCGGTTGTTGAAATCGCGGTCCTTGCGCACATACAGTTGAAACCAGAACGGCGCGCCGGTGGCTGCGGCCACGTCCTCGATCGAACAGATGCTGACGGTGGACAGGGTAAAGGGGATGCCGAAGGTTTCGGCCGCACGGGCGGCCTTGATTTCGCCATCGGCGCTTTGCATGCCCGCCGCCCCGGTCGGGGCCAGCCCCAGCGGCAGGCTGACCGGGTGGCCCAGCATGGTCGTGCCCAGATTGCGGACCGATACATCGACCCCGATCCGCTGTTCCAGCAGGATGCGGGCGAAATCGGTGCTGTTGGCGCGGTAGGTCGCCTCGGAATAGGCGCCGGAATCGGCATAGTCGTAGAACATGCGCGGCACCCGGCGTTCGGCCGCGCGCTGAAAATCCTGAACGGTCAGATAACGGTCAAGGCGCATCGGATTCAGCCCCCGGTGATGAACCACCGCATCGCACAGCGGGTCGCGCTGCAGCGAAAGCCGGGGTGGAAGGATCAACCAGCCAGCACTCCGGCTGGCCGTCGCTCCGGGCCGGACCGGAGTCCGGGCGATGGCGCAAACCAATGCCGAAACCCGCCCCGATGTCGGCTCCGACACTGGGCCCGACACCCGCCCCGATGTCGGCCCCGATGTCGGCCCTGACGATGGTGGCGGGAATTATTCCGGTGTTGGCAAAGCCCACTTTCTTATCTCCTGCAGATACCAGCCAATGAAATCACGCGTAGCCGTCTCGATGGTCGAATAGGGGCCGGGCTGGTAGCGCGAAGAGTTGACCCCTTTCTGGTTGTTCTCACAGATTGTCTTGTCTTGTGCGGCGGTGGTGCGCCAGAGCCAGGAAAGCGTCATCGGATCGTAGTCCACACCGGATTCTGCATCCGCCCGTACCAGCCAGGTGAATTCCATCTCTGTTTCCATCGGGCCAATGGGGGTGATGCGCGACAGCATGGCATGATCATTGCAGGCCACAAACCAGTTTATCGGATAGCTCATGAAGGCAGTGATGCCGCCGTCATAATCAGAGAATTCGCCCATCAGAGGCGCCACCGGTTTTCCTTTTTCGCTTTGCGTGAGATAGCCGGGGCGAATGGGGGTTCTGGTCACAAAGTGCTGACCGCCTTCGGTAAAGCGATCGCGCCCGCCTACCAGATAGCCGCGGCGTTCGGTCTCTTCACGCCAGGCAACCTCGAAATCCGCCCGTTCTTTCGCCAGCGCCGCAGAGTCGTGGGCATAACTGTAGGACATGACCTGGCTGAACTCGGGGTGGGTGGGGCCGCAGTGATAGCACTCCCAGAAGTTCTCCACGACCAACTTCCAGTTGGCGCGCGTAAGATGCCGCTCCACATGGCCGATCTTGGCCTTGCCAAGTTGATGGGGGGCAAAGAAGGCCGCGAGATCCCCGCCGACCTGGTCAAAGAGGGGCGCTTGCGGCGCCAGACAGACGAAGATCAGGCCTTCGACAACCTGGACATGCACGTTGTGCAGTCCGTAGCTGGTTTTGTCGAAATCGTCAGGCATGTGTCGTGCTGCCATCAACGTCCCATCGGTCGCATAGACCCAGGCGTGATATGGACAAATGAGTCTTTTGGCAGATCCCTGCTCCTCCAGACAAATCCGGGAACCGCGATGACGGCAGACATTGTACATCGCCCTGACCGACTGATCCGGCTGGCGGATCACGATGATCGATTCGCCCGCAATGCCATAGAGAAAATAGTCACCCGCGTCGGGAATGCGGCTGCAGTGACCGGCAAAGAGCCACTGACGCAGATAGACCCGCTCCATGTCCAGCGCGAAGATCGCCGGATCGACGTAAAACCGCTGTTCAAGGCTGAACCCAGGCTGCTGACGTGCAATCGATGCCTGCAGATCGGATGTGAAGCTTGTAGAAATGGTCATACCGGACCTCCATCTGGATTACTGTGGACGTGTGGCAGGGCGACCCGATCCAAGACCGGGCGGGGCGCGCAGATTGGTCGTGCGCCGAGTGCCTTTGACTGTCAGAAGGCAGAAGCGGGCGCATTGCATTCAGCCTCCGGCGATGAACCAGCGCATGGCGCAGCGGGTCGCAGAGCGACCGAAGGCCAGCGTTTGGGGATCGACCAGCCAGCGTTCCAGATGGCCGTCGCTGCGCGCCACGAACCAGCCGAAATCCCAGCCCCGGCTGCCGTATCGCAACGGGACCGCGGGGGTCAGCCGCACGGCCGGATGGGTGCCGGTGATGAACAGGTTGCTTTCGGTGTAGTAATAGCACGACCCGGCATGAACGAACACCTCGTGCGGGGGCACGGGCAGGCCGGGCGGCACCAGATCGGCGCACAGATCGCGCAAGGCGACCTTGATCGCGCAGCCGGCCAGGAACGCCTGCCGCAGGGCGGCAACCGTGCCGGACAGGACATGGCCCTGCGCGTCGTGGGACAGAACCTCGGTCCAGCGGTCGTTCACGACGAAACGGTAATAGTCGAAATCATAGACAAAGTTGTGGGCGGGCGCGTTGGTGCCGGCGTCGATGCTGTCGAACTGGTGATAGCGCGGCATGTCGGGCCAGTCGCCGCCGGGCCCGGTGCCCGGTTCGCCCTGTTCGCCCTGTACGGGCAGGCCGTCCAGATAGGGCCGCGCGATGGCCTGCGTGCCGTCCTGATTGTACAGAAAGAACGACATCGACGGCCGGGGGCCGAACCCCTGCGGCAGGTCGACCGGCACCCGCAGAGTCATGATGCCGGCGGCCCAGCGATCCTCGATCAGCAGCGTCTCGCGGAACTCGGCGACCTCCTCGATCGGTTCGGCGCTGGGCGATGCCGGGTCGATATGTTCGTTGTGGCGAAACGCAGTGCCGATCCGCAGATCGGCCCCCCGCCGGATCGCATCGGCCAGCGCGGCAGGGCTGCCGCCCGTCACGGCGCGGGCGCTGTCCAGTGTCAGAACGGTGCGGACCGTGGCGGGCGGGGGCAACGGGGCTGCCTTATATTGCGTCCAGAAAGGCGACGCCGGTCAGGTTGTGCTCGTCGCGCAGCCTGCGGAAATCGTCCTTCAGTTTCGTTTCGGCCGCCGCGTCCAGATGGCTGCCCAGCGGGCGGCGCGCATACCCCGCATCGCAGCCCATCCAGGCCATCGCCCGTTTGATGCAACCGACCACGCCCCGGCTGATCGAGAAGAAGATCACGGTGTTGCCGATGTCCTGCAGGCGCTTTGCCTCGGCCATGTCGCCGCGTGCCACGGCATCGCGCAGGGCCAGCCACACCTCGGGCATCGAGTTGTAGAACGACCCGATCAGGCCATCGGCACCGAAGGACAGCCCTGACATGGCCATTTCGTCCGCGCCTGAAAAGACGACGAAATCCTGACCGATCTCGTTCTTGATGCGCATGATCTCGTGGTGGGTGGTGGCGGTGTACTTGACCCCGATCATCCCCTCGATCCCCGCGATGCGTTTGATGATGTCAAAGCCAAGTGCCGCCATCGGCACGTTGTAGGCCAGCATCGGCAACGAAGTGGCGGCGGTGACATCGGCGTAATAGCCGTGGATCTGATCGGGTGAAAACCCCCAGTAGAACGGCGGCACGGACGATATGGCGTCCACACCTGCGCCTTCGGCATGGCGGGCCAGGTCGATCGTGCTGTGCGTTCCGATCGCGCCGATATGGGCAATCACCGGCACGCGGCCCCGGGTCTGCTGGACCGTGATTTCGACCACGCGCTTGCGTTCCTCGGGGGACATGAGGAAGGATTCGCCGGTCGACCCGGTGATATACAGCCCCTCGACCTTGCGCTCGATCAGGAAATCGACCAGCGCGCGCAGACGGCCTTCGTCCAGCGCCTCGTTTTCGTCAAAGGGGGTCACCATCGCGGGGTAGACCCCGGAAAAACGCGTGAACTTGGGCAATTTCTGCTCCCGTCAAGAGGCGGTCTGCGCAGGTGCAGCCGCTTGTGGTGCGTCGATAAGGTGGCAGGCGGCCATATGGTCGTCGCGGCCGTCGATGGCAAAGCGCCGCAGGGGCGGCGTGTCGGTGGTGCAGACCGGCTGGCGGAACCGGCAGCGCGGATGAAACGGGCAGCCGGGGGGCGGGTTGACAGGGCTTGGCACGTCGCCTTCCAGCACCACGCGGTTGCTGCGCTTGTCCAGATCCGCGACCGGGATCGCCGACAAAAGCGCCTGAGTATAGGGGTGCAGCGGGCGGGCATACAGGTCCTCGGAACGGCACAGTTCCACGATGCGGCCCAGATACATCACCGCGATGCGGTCGCAGATGTATTCGGTGACGCTCAGGTCGTGGGTGATGAAGATGTAGGTCAGGTTCCGTTCGCGCCGCAACTGCATCAGCAGTTCCAGAACCTGCGCGCGGATCGACACGTCCAGCGCGCTGACCGCCTCGTCGCAGACGATCAGTTCGGGTCCCACGCTCAGCGCTCGGGCGATGCCGATTCGCTGGCGCTGGCCGCCGGAAAATTCGTGCGGATAGCGGTCCATGTATTCGGGCCGCATGTTCACCGCTTCCAGCAGGTCGGCCACGACCTTGCGCCGCGCGGCCCGGGTCGGCACGCCGTATTTCTTCAGCGCGTCTTCCAGCGACCCGAAGATGGTGAAGGCCGGGTTCAGCGACGAATGAGGGTCCTGAAACACGATCTGAAGGCGGCGGCGGTAGGGGTCGAAGTCGTGGTCGCTGAGCGTGGTCAGGTCGGCGGATTCGGTCCCGGTGTGATAGATGATCTGGCCCGCGCTGGCCCGCACCAGTTGCAGGATCGTCTTGCCCAGCGTGGTCTTGCCGCAGCCGCTTTCGCCGACCAGACCCAGCACCTCGCCGCGGTGGATGTCGATGTCGATGCCGTCCACCGCCTTGACCTGACCCACCGTGCGTTGGAATACCCCGGCCTTGACGGGGAAATACGCCTTTACGCCCCGCAGGCTGAGGATGATGTCCGTGTCAGCGGGGGGCATGGGCAAGCTCCTCGTGGCGCCAGCACATGACCCGGTGGGTGGGCGTCATCTGCGTCTCGGACGGCATCTGGTCGCAGGCGTCGATGCGGTATGTGCAGCGTTCGGCGAACTGGCAGCCGCGCGGCCGGTCCAGCGGGTCGGGGGTCGATCCCGGGATGGCGCGGACCGACTGGTTCTTGCCCCGCCCCAGCACCGGGACCGAATCCAGCAGGGCGCGGGTATAGGGATGGGTGGGGCGGCGCAGCACGTCATCGACGGTGCCGGCCTCGACGATATTGCCCATGTACATCACGGCCACGTCGTCGGCCAGTTCGGCGACCACGCCCATGTCGTGGGTGATCAGCATGATCGCGGTCCCGTGGTCGCGCCGCAGCGTTGCCATCAGGTCGAATATCTGGGCCTGGATGGTGACGTCCAGCGCGGTGGTGGGTTCGTCGGCGATCAGGATCCGGGGGTTGCAGGCCATCGCCATCGCGATCATCGCACGCTGCCGCATGCCGCCGGAAAACTGATGGGGATACTGCCTTACCCGCCGTTCGGGCAGCGGGATGCCCATGTCGCGCAACAGGTCGATGGTCTTGTCGCGCAACTGGCCGCCGCGCAGGGCTGTGTGATAGCGCAGGTTTTCCATGATCTGGAACCCCACGGTGAACACCGGGTTCAGCGCCGTCATCGGGTCCTGAAAGATCATGGAGATGTCCGCCCCCCGGATCGCACGCATGTCCGGGCCATTGCGGGGCAGGGTGTCGATGCGGATGTCGCCGCGTGCGCTGTGGTAGATGATCTCGCCTTCCTCGATCCGCGACAGCCTGGGCAAAAGCTGCATGATCGAGGCGGCGGTCACGCTTTTGCCGCAGCCGCTTTCGCCGACGACGCACAGGGTCTTGCCCTTGCGGATGTCGAAGGAGACGCCGTTGACCGCCTTGTTGCAGCGGTTGTTGGTGTAAAAGAACGTCTTGAGGTTCCTGACGCTCAGGGCGATGTCGTTGTCAGCCATGCCTAGCCCTGCTGCGTCGGGTCGGTGGCATCGCGCAGCCCGTCCCCGATGAAATTGACGCTGAGCACGAAAAGCGAGATCACGACGCCTACCGGCAGCCACAGCCACCAGTTGTTCTGCAACACCGACAGATCCTGCGCGACATTCAGGATGTTGCCCCAGGTCGGGATCGACAGCGGCACGCCCAGACCCAGAAAGCTGAGCCCCGCCTCTTGCAGGATGAAGGCGGCGGTGGACAGGGTGATGTTCACCATTACCGGTCCCAGCGTGTTCGGCAGGATATGCTTGAAAGTGATCAGCCCGCGCCCCAGGCCGAAGGTTCGCAGGGCCTGGACGTATTCCTCTTCGCGCAGCGACATCATCTGCGCGCGCACCAGCCGGTAGATGCCGCACCAGCCGCCCAGAATGAAGATCAGCATGATGTTGACCAGCGACTGGCCGACGATGGACACCAGCATCAGCACCAGGATGATTTCGGGGAATGCCATGATCGCTTCGGAAATGCGCATCACGATGGCATCCAGCCAGCCGCCGACATAGCCCATATAACAGCCGATCACGACACCGATCAGCGCCGAGGCAAGCGCGCTGCCCAACCCCACCAGGATCGAGACCCGCCCGCCATACAGCAGGCGGGAAAAGACGTCGCGGCCGGTCTTGTCGGTGCCAAGCCAGTGGTCCCAGGAGGGCGGCTGGCTGATGGCGCGCAGGTTGATCCGGGTGGGGTCCCATGGCGTCAGCAGCGGCGCCAGGACCGAGGCCAGGAAGATGACGCTGAACACGATCAGACCAAACACGGCCAGGCGGTTGTTCATGAACTTGCGCAGGGCGCGGCTGCCGGTGGGTGTTGTCAGCTGCCCCGCCTCTTCCAGCGCGCGGATGCGGTCGAAACGGCGGTCAAGGTGGCTGCGATGGCGCACGATGTCGGACAGGGCCACGGTCAGGTTCCCAGTCGCACGCGCGGGTCGATCAGCGCGGTCAGGATGTCGATGATCAGGCTGACGACCAGCACCAGGATTACCGTCAGCAGGGCGATGGTCATGACGACCGGCAGGTCCTTGTTGCGGACGGACTGCACGAACAGGCTGCCCAGCCCCGGCCACTGGAACACCTCTTCGACGATGACCGACCCGCCGATCAGGATCGGCAGGCGAAACCCGATCAGAACGATGACCGGCGTCAGCGCCGACCGAAACCCGTGCAGCAGGTTGACCCGCCATTCGGGCAGGCCCTTGGCGCGGGCGGTCTTGATGAATTCGCGGCTGAGCGCATCCAGCATGGCGGTGCGCGCATACCGCATGACGCCGGCGGTCATCATGATCGACAGCACCAGTGCCGGCATGATGATGTTGGGAAGATGGTCCCAGTAGCTGTCATAGGTGGGCAGCAGCCGCCCGCCGACCGGCAGCCATTGCAGGTGCAGCGCAAAGACCACGATGGCCACAAGGCCGAAGAAGAACTCGGGAATCGACACGCCGATCATCCCGCCGACGGTCAGGATGGAATCGGTTGCGGTGCCGCGCCGCAGGGCGCTGATGGTGCCGAGGATCACCCCGACGATGCTGGACAAAAACAGCGCCACGACCGACAGTTCCAGCGTTGCGGGCAGCCGGTCCAGCAAAAGCCGCGATATCGGCACCCCGCCGGTCAGCGTGTTGCCAAAGTCGCCCCGCACCACTCCGGTCAGCCAGATCCAGTAGCGCACCGGCATCGGCGCATCCAGACCCAAGGCCCGGCGCATCTCTTCCAGGCGCGCGGGGTCGGGCGTGCGTTCGGGGTTCAGCATCCGGGTGACGGCGTCGCCGGGCGACAGGTCCAGCGCCAGGTAGATGACAAAGCTGATACCGATTGCCATGGGCACCATGATAAGCAGGCGTCGGACAATGAATGTCAGCATTCTGAGGTCCCGGACCTTCTGCGTTGGGGCAAGGGGGGCGCCGCGACAAGGGCCGCGGCGCCCGCAGGGTGTGCGCGCCTACTTGTCGTACTGGTTGATCCACATCATGCGCGTATAGGGAACATCCATCGGCACCAGCCGCATGAAGTCCAGGGCCTCGATCGCCTCGATGTCGCTGACGACCTTGGTGATGGCAAAGTCGATGCGGTTGGCGATGGCGTTGCGGACCATGTTCACGTCACCATCGGCGCTGGCCCAGGCGACGACCTGGTCGATCTGCGGCGCGCCTTCCCAATAGTCTGCGAACGGCACGAACGACACGAAGTCGCCGAAGTTCGCTTCCTCGACCATGAACGGGCCGGACCCTATGGGGTTCTGCCAGAACGGGGCCTGCTGGATCAGCGCCGGGTCCACGCCTTCGAAATACGTCATCGGCAACGGCCCCCACTGGGTAAAGGCGATCAGCGTGTTCGCGTTCGGGGCTGCAAACCTGATCGTGATCGTGTTGCCCTCGGACGAGATGCCCGAGACGCCATCGGCTGTGCCTGCCAGATACTCGGCCGCGCCTGCGATGTTGTTGAACGCGCTGGCCACGACGCCGTGCAGGTTCGGGGTCTTCAACGCGAATACCAGGCTTTGTGTAACGTCATCGGCGGTGATCGGCGTGCCGTCATGCCACATGATGCCGTCGCGCAGGGTCATGGTCAGCGTCAGGCTGTCCTCGCTCATCTCGTAGGTCTCGGCCAGATCGCCGCCCGTCACGCCATCCAGGAACGGCGTGGCCCCCAGCATGTGCGCCCACAGGAACTTGTTACCGGCCCACAGGCCCAGGTTCACCCAGGGCTGTTCGAAATAATCGACCGGCGCACCGTTGGTGTAAAGAACCTGGTTCCCATCGGCGTCTGGGCTGACGGTCCAGTTGTGCACGTTCCAGTCGTAGTTGAACTGTTCGTTGCCATTGGGTTCGCCGTTGCGGTCCAGACGGTTGCTCTCGACGGTGTACATCTGCTGATAGTACAGCGGCAGCGTGATCATGTTGGCGTCGATATAGTCGTCGATCTGCATCAGGATCAGCTTGGCAGCCTCGGGATCGGTCTCGGTGTTAGACGCGGCGATCAGTGCGTCCAGTTCCGCGCTGCCGGGAAAGCCGTCGGCGCTGGCCTTGCCCGTGCCATAGTCGTTGAAATATTCCTGCATGACCATCGCCGCGCGGGCACCATAGGCAAGATCCCAGGTCACCACCGACATGCCTGCCGGATCGTCGGGGATCGAGTTCAGCGATGCGGCGACATCACCGACCAGCAGCCGATAGGTGATGTTGATGCCCACATCGGCCAGTTGGGCCTGCAGCACGGCCATCAGGTCGGCGGTGATCTGGTCGTCATAGTAATAGACCACCTCAAGCGTCCGACTGGAATCCCAGCCCGCCTCGGCCAGCAGTTCGCGGGCGCGCTCGGGATCATAGGAGTAATCGTCAAGATCGGGGCTTTTGAACGGCCCGTTCGGCAGCAGGCCCGAGGCCGTGACCGCATAGCCGCCAAAGATCGCATCCACGATCAATTGCCGGTCGATCGCATGGGCGATGGCCTGCCGGACGAGGACATTCGACAGCGGGTTGCCGTTCAGGGCCTCGGCCTGCGCCAGTCCGCCCATCGACCCCTGCAAAAGCAGTGCCACTGCGGCAGTTTTCAACATCTTCATATTGCACCTCCTTGTTGTTGCATCGCCAAGTTTTCGCGTACCCCTTGCCGGGGTCTTTGCTTTTCGAACCGCGTGATCGCGCTGCGGGGGCATCCGGCGGTGCGCGGGCACCGCAGCGTGCCGGCCTGCCGCGTCACAGGATACCGTTCCGTGCACCGATATCGCCGGGCGCAGCGCCTGTGCGGATCGTGCGGATCGTGGCGCGCGCGACATCCCCGTCGGCAACAGCGTGCAGCGCCTTGCCGGCAACCGGCCGCCTGACGGACGCAGACACGATCACCGTGCCGCCCACAGCGCCCCACATCGCCGGTAGCAACCGCGCGCGGCATTCCGTCACAGGGGCGCTGATGTCGTTCAGGTTCAAATCGGCATCCTGGTCTGGCGGGGTAAACTGCTGCGGGCCGGGGCCCCGTTATCAGGCAAGGGTTGCGGGGTCGAAACCGTCCGAACTGCCCGTCGGTGCCCAGCCCAGCACCTGCCTGGCATGGTCGGTGTCACGCCACCGCCGCGAATTGTCCGAAATCGCATCAAAGATGTCAAAGCGGATGCTGTCGGGTGCACCCAGGCATTTGTCGACCATCTGCACCGCATCGGCCTGCGCCAGATAGCCGGGCAGGTGCCGCACCAGTACCGGTTTGTCGTCGGGCAGTACCGCGCCCAGCCGGATGCACAGCACCGACATGCCGTAATGGTCCGAAAACAGCCGCCCGGTATTTTCGCCAAACAGCTTGCCCACGCCGTAAAAGCTGTCGGGGCGGGGCGGGTCGCGATAATCCAGCATCCGCGCACCTTCGGGCAGATGGTCGTATTCGTTGGCGGCAAGCGCGCCATAGGGCGAATTGTCGGACCATTCATAGCCGCACATCGTGCTGCCAGTGCTCATGAACACGACGCGCTTCACGCCAGCCTCTTGCGCGGCGCGGAACATCGCCAGCGTACCACCGATGGTGATCTGCATCACGCGGTCCCAGTCGTCGTAATCCTGCGTCTCGGCCGCCAGATGCAACACCATATCCATGCCCTGACAGGCGCGGCGCAGGGCGTCGATGTCGGTGATGTCGGCCTGTGTATGCGGGATACCCGCCACGGGCCGGCGGCTAAGCCCGCTGAATGCGTACTTGTCCGACAGGTCGCGCAGGACCAGTCCGCCGATCAGGCCGCTGGCACCGGTGATCAGGACTTTTGGTCTGGCAATCGTCATGTCTGCCCCCCACGCCACACCGACAAATTGGCTATATTATTAACATAATAACATGCTTTGGAACCTGTCAAGTTCTGTTTTCCCCCGCCGTTCCTGCCGATCCGGACACTGCTGGTCCGCCGGGCCTTTGGTCTGATCGTCATCGCACGGGGCTGCCTATTGACAGGCATAGGTATCCCATTATCATGACAACATATAGACGCGCGAAATCGATCGGCCTGCGGGCCTGGCGCGCCGCAGTTGCGGGGATAATCGCGTGAAGCGTGTGCTGATCATCGGCAGCGGCGGGATCGGTGAGCGGCACCTGCGGGGCTACGGCCAGACCGGCCGGGCCAAGATGGCAATCGTCGAGCCGCATGCCGCCCGCCGAGAGGCCGCCGTCGCCCGGTTCGGCATCACGCAGGCCTTTGCCGATCTGGCCGAGGCCGACCTGACCCGCTTTGACCTGGCGGTGATCTGTGCCCCCGCGAACGCCCATGTCGGCCTGATGCGGCGCTGTGCGGCGGCGCGGCTGCCCTTCATGGTGGAAAAACCCCTGGCCGTCACGATGGAAGGCGTCGATGCTGTACTGGCCGAGGTCGCCGCCACTGGCATCGTGGCGCGGATCGGCTATGTGCGCCGGATCGCAGAGGAGGTGATCGCGCTGCGCGAGCAGATCAGCGCAGGCAAGATCGGCCGGCTGCGTCTGGCCTATCTCAACAGCTCGCAGGAGTTTCCCAAATACCGGCCCGATTACCAGTCCACCTATTATGCCCGCCCCGAGATGGGCGGCGGTGCCATTCTGGACGCGGCCAGCCATCTGTTCGACATGCTGATCTGGATCATGGGCCGGCCCACGGATGTGTCCTGCATGTTTGACCGCCTGGTGCTGCAGGGAACCGACACCGAGGATACCTGTCTGGTGTCGATCCGGTTCGACGGCGGCGCGATGGCGAACGTGACGATCAACCAGTTCCAGAAACCCAATGTCGCCCGGTTCGAATTCATCGGCGAGGCAGGCAATCTGGTGATCCACCATTCCACACTGATGTTCGCCGATGATGACAGTGGCCAGTGGAAGGAGCGGCGCAACTACATGGAAGGGCTGGTCCCGGTCGAGGCGCATCAGGCCCGGTTCCGGCTGCAGGCCGATGCCATGCTGGACGCGATCGAGGGCAAACCCTGCGGGCTGGCCACGCTGGACGACGCGCGCACCAATCTGCGGCTGGC
>Ga0105045_10001360_pt1 | contig 19912 bp, 16 predicted proteins | sample MAT02_FD_78089 | JGI IMG/M metagenome (GOLD analysis project Ga0105045, IMG submission 78089) | Freshwater microbial communities from Lake Fryxell liftoff mats and glacier meltwater in Antarctica - MAT-02 (megahit assembly) | ecosystem: Environmental > Aquatic > Freshwater > Ice > Liftoff... | reverse complement strand
TTTACGCACGCTGCCAATGTAAAAAAACAAGAGCGGCGCACGGATTAGAGTTTTTTCATCGTTAGAAGTTTTAAAAAGTGATAAATTTACGAGTGGAAAATTAGTTATACAGACACCAACAAACCAAAGAAATTAAACGATACGTTACTCTAAAAGATTTGGAGTAAAATCTTACCGAAAGCCTCCATAAAAAATTTCAATTCGAAAAATTACAACTCAAAATGATTACATTTATAGCATAAAAATAATTCTATGAGGCAAATTCTGTTTTTTTCTCTATTCGCATTGAACTCACTTATAAGTTATGGTCAAAAAGCGGACAGTACCCTTTATAATCTTCAAGATATTCAATTTCGTCAAACAAACTTCAATAAAATTGCAATGATATCCCTGAACTCATGGGCTGTAGGGAATATCGCTTATGGTTCGATTGCAATGACGCAAACAACTGGTGAAGCGAAATATTTTCATCAAATGAATGCTGGTTGGAACTTGGTGAATCTGGCAATCGGTGTGCCGGGAATAATTGGTGCGTATAAAAAACAAGATTCGATGAATTTTGAAAAACTTTACAAGAATCAACGCAGTATGCAAACCATTTACTTGTTTAATGCAGGGTTAGATGTTGCATACATGACTGTTGGATTAGCGATGCGGCTACATGGAAAAAACGTTACTGGTGAAATGAGTGCGCGGTGGAAAGGTTTTGGATCGTCGTTGATTTTCCAAGGTGGTTATTTGTTTTTACATGACATTGCAGCGCTCATCATGTTCAAAACAAATACAAAATTGCTAGATAAGGAATGGGGTAAATTGACTTTTACTGGAACGGGAGCCGTTTTAGAATTTAAATAAGTTAGAAGCCTTTTGGAAAGACTGAACAAAGCTTAATTTCTATACATCACAGCTTTCACTGCTTTCACCAATCTTTCAACATTTGGCAAAGCCTCATTGATTAAGGTCGGTGAAAATGCAAATGGCGTGTCTGTTTGAGTTACGCGCATTACTGGCGCATCTAGATAATCAAAAGCATATCGTTGCAGGTGATAAGCAATTTCTGAAGAGATTGATGCCAAAGGCCAAGATTCTTCTAAAACAACACAACGGTTTGTTTTCTTAATAGATTCAACAACAGCTGGATAATCGATTGGTCTGATTGTTCTCAAATCAATGATTTCTGCATCGATTCCTTCTTTTGCCAAAACTTCCGCCGCCTCATAAGCTACTTTAATGATTTTTCCAAAAGAAACAATCGTAATATCCTTCCCTTTTCTTTTTATGTCGGCAACTCCGATTGGAATTAAATATTCTCCTTCAGGAATTTCGCCTTTATCGCCATACATTTTTTCTGATTCCAAGAAAACAACCGGATCATTATCTCGAATTGCAGCTTTCAATAATCCTTTCGCATCATACGGATTTGAAGGAGTAATTACTTTCAATCCAGGAACATGTGCGTAAAAAGCTTCAAAACTTTGCGAATGCGTTGCGCCTAATTGACCAGCTGGTCCATTTCCCCCACGAAAAACGATCGGACAACCATATTGTCCTCCAGACATTTGCAACATTTTTGCTGCGCTGTTGATGATTTGATCCGCTGCCAAAATCGCAAAATTCCATGTCATAAACTCAACAATTGGACGTAAACCATTCATAGAAGCACCAACAGCAATACCAGTAAAACCAAGCTCAGCAATTGGCGTATCAATAACACGTTTTGGACCAAACTCATCCAACATTCCCTGCGAAACCTTGTAAGCTCCATTGTATTCTGCAACTTCCTCGCCTATCAAAAAGACACTTTTATCTCTGCGCATTTCCTCAGACATTGCTTGTCCTAATGCTTCTCTAAACTGAACTGTTTTCATCTATTTTCGATTTACACCTATTTGAAAGGTTGCCAAAAGTACAAAATAAGTCAAAAAATCAAGCCTATTTCTAGAAAAAAGATTACTCCCTCACTAATTTTACTTTTCTTAGTGTTTGCGCATTTTTCACTTCGTAAATAAGCAACTTTTGATTTGATGGAACTTTAACGCTAATTGTATTCGTTCCACTTTGAAAATTCTGTTGTGAAAATAATTTTCCTTGAGCAGAATAAAATGAAATTTGCAACGCAACTCAAATTTCTTCGAATTGAACCTTAAATACATCTTTAAGCGCATTTGGGTAAATATTCATAGTTGAAACCATCTTTATTTCTGAGGTGTTTAAATTTTGAGACGCATCAATTTGTCCAGCCAGATATCTTAAGAGCCACAAGCACCTAGTGTTTTTGCCACTACTCGGGCTAATAGAACTTGAGACTAAAGGCAAATCAGAATTCGAGTTTCCATAAGGAACACAAGTCAAGAAATTATTATTATTGCCTCCGTATGCAGATTGATTGATAACGTTTCCTTCCGAGTCTAGAATCAAAATCCAAGTGTCATAGGTTGATAATGTTTGAGTATTAAAATTTGGGGAAGTTTTATTCCCAAAAATTCCAAACTTAGAGAAACAGCCAATAACAATTTTACCATTATTGTTCCTAAATAATGAACTTACATAATTATTACATCCACCGCCTAGGGCAATACCGATGAAAAATTCATTTTTTTTCAAAAAAAACATACCTTTCAAGCTTTCTTCCTCAAAAATTCAGCTAAATAAAAAGTAAATCCAACATTTCTTGCTAAAATTCGCCTATTAATTGTTAAATTCGCCCCCGATAAAAGTAAACTTAGATAATATGAAAATACTCGTTTGTATCTCAAAATCTCCTGACACAACATCGAAAATTGCTTTCACAGATGGCAGTACAAAATTCGATGAAAATGGCGTTCAATATATTGTAAATCCTTATGATGAGTGGTATGCACTTGTTCGTGGATTAGAATTGAAAGAAACCTTAGGCGGAACAGTTACGATTGTTACCGTTGGAAAAGCGGAAGATGAATCCATCATTCGTAAAGCACTTGCAATTGGTGCGGACGAGGCTGTTCGTATTGATGCTGATGCAAAAGATGCTTATTTCACAGCGATGCAAATTTCTGAATATGCCAAAGCAACTGGCTTTGATTTGATTTTGACTGGAAAAGAAACGATTAATTACAACGGTTCTCAAGTCGCTGGAATGATTGCTGAATCTTTAAATATGCCTTTCGTTTCTCACGCAACAAAATTGGATATAGCTGGAACGAAAGCGACATTGGACAAAGAATACTTAGGCGGAAGTCAGACTGTTGAAGTTGATTTGCCTGTTGTTGTTTCTTGTGCAAAAGGAATGGCAGAACAACGTATTCCTAACATGCGCGGAATTATGGCCGCAAGAACAAAACCCTTGACGGTTGTTGCTCCAATTGCAATAAATGATTTAACGTCATTCGAATCATACATTACGCCTCCAGGAAAATCTGCTTGCAAGATGATTGATCCAGAAAACATGGACGAACTAGTCGCGTTGTTGCATAACGAAGCGAAAGTAATTTAACGAATTAAAAAAGATACAATCATGTCGATATTAGTATATATAAACAGTGCACATGGACTTGGAAAAAGTGCTTTTGAAGCTGTTACTTACGGTAAAAAATTAGGTAATGTTGTTGTTTTAACGAATGGAGCAGCAGACGATTCAACCTTAGCGAAATTGGGAGAATACGGTGCTTCAAAAGTACTCATTGACAAAACATTAACTGCGCCAGATGATCAACAATTAACGAATTTAGTTGCGAATGCGGCGCAAACTGTTGACGCAAACACAATCGTTTTTTCTCACGATGATGTTGCAAAAAACATCGCTCCGCGCCTATCCGTTCGCTTGCAAGCAGGATTGGTTTCTGGTGCAATTTCTTTGCCTGATTCAGAAGGTTCAATTAAAGTGAACGTTTTTTCTGGTAAAGCATTCGGAAATGTGAAAGTGAATTCAGACAAAAAAATCATTTCTCTTTTACCAAATAGTATTCAACCTGAAGAAACTGGATCTACTTGTGCCGTTGAAAGTTTTTCTGGAAATACAGGAGATGCGAAAGTAAAAGTGCTTGCATTAAATCAACCAGATGGAGATATTCCATTGCCAGAAGCAGAATTAGTTGTTTCAGCTGGTCGAGGGTTGAAAGGTCCAGAAAACTGGGGAATGGTAGAAGATTTAGCAAAGGCTTTAGGTGCTGCAACTGCATGTTCTCGTCCGGTAGCTGACATTGGTTGGAGGCCACATCACGAGCACGTTGGACAAACGGGAGTTGCTATTCGACCAAATTTGTACATTGCAGCTGGAATTTCCGGAGCAATTCAACATTTGGCTGGAGTAAATGGTTCGAAAGTAATCGTGGTAATTAACACCGATGCAGAAGCGCCATTTTTTAAAGCAGCAGATTACGGAGTTTTAGGAGATGCATTTGAAGTAATTCCAAGATTAACGGAAGCGGTGAAAAAATTCAAGCTTCAAACCATTAAGACCGATTGAAATTCACTTTTTATTTGGACAAAAAATAGTAAGAATTGTATATTCAAACTAGAAAGATTACTTTTACAAGAACAAATAGGGAAGCAAAAATTGTTTCCCTATTTTGTTGAAATTAGAATAGTTACGAGTAGATGAATAAGATTAAACTAGAAATTGTTGGGCTTTCATATAGCCAAACCCAATCTGGAGCATACGCCCTGGTGCTGGCAGAATCTGGAGGAAAGCGACGACTGCCGATAATTATTGGTGGTTTTGAGGCGCAGGCGATTGCGATTGAATTGGAAAAAATGACTCCAACTCGACCATTGACGCATGATTTATTTAAAAGCTTTGCACAAACTTTTGACATTGATGTGAAAGAAGTTGTGATTTACAATTTGGTTGAGGGAATTTTTTATTCAAAATTAATTTGCGAAAAAAACGGAGTAATTTCTGAAATTGACGCTCGTACCTCAGATGCAATTGCCATTGGAGTTCGTTTTAATTGTCCTGTTTATACGTTCGAAACAATCCTTTCGAGTGCAGGAATTCTCCTAGAAGATGAATTGTTGGAGCAAGAATCTTTTGAGTTTGATGATTCGATAGATGACGGTGCAAAAGGAAATACATGGAAATCTTTATCCATTGCAGAATTAGAAACTCAGCTTGGCGAAGCAATTTCGAACGAAGATTATGAACTTGCTTCTAAAATTCGTGATGAAATCAATAAACGATCAAGTAATTAAATAATTTTATTACTGCTATGCAAATTTCCCTAAAAAACAGATTGATTGTAATGAGTTTCATGCAATTCTATGTTTGGGGAGCATGGTTAATAACGATTGGAAATTACTGGTTCGAAACCAAGCAGTGGAGCGGAACTGAATTCGGTGCGATCTTTTCAACCCTAGGTTTGTCTTCCTTATTTATGCCAACAATTACTGGCTTATTGGCAGATCGCTGGTTCAACGCAGAACAACTTTACGGCGTTTTACATCTATTGGGTGGAGCGGCATTGGCTTGTATTCCTTTCGTTGAAGATTCAACCACTTTTTTCTGGGTGATCTTTTTAGCAATGATTTTTTATATGCCAACGATTTCACTTTCCAATTCGATAGCATATAATGTTTTGAAGAGCAATAATTTCGATGTCATAAAAGTGTTTCCTCCTATTCGCGTTTGGGGCACAATTGGGTTCATCGCAGCGATGTGGACGACGAATCTTACTGGAAATAAGTCGGCGGACGGGCAATTTTACATTGCGGCACTTGCGGCACTTGGATTGGCGATTTATTCATTCACTTTGCCAAAATGTCCTCCAGCTGGTCGCACTAAACGTGAAGATAAAGCCTTGTTGGATTCAGAAAACCAAAATCAACAAGTTAGAACCGTGGATGTAATCATGGGCACATTCAAACTTTTTGCAGATTATAAAATGGCTTTGTTTTTCGTTTTTTCAATGTTGCTTGGTGCTGCTTTGCAATTGACGAATATGTATGGAGATCGTTTCGTTTCTGATTTTGCAAATATTCCGCAATACGCAGATTCCTTAGTTGTTCGATATTCTACTTTAATCATGTCAATTTCTCAAATTTCTGAGACATTGTTCATCCTTGCAATTCCATTTTTCTTAAAACGCTTTGGAATCAAAAAAGTAATGCTCATAAGTATGTTTGCTTGGGTTTTACGCTTTGGATTGTTGGCCTATGCGAATCCTGCTGATGGATTATGGATGATTATTTTATCTGGAATCGTTTATGGAATGGCTTTCGATTTTTTCAATGTTTCTGGTTCACTTTTTGTAGAAACGGCATCAGCAGCTAAAATTCGGTCTAGTGCTCAAGGACTTTTCATGATGATGACAAACGGTTTTGGAGCGATTATAGGAAGTATAGTCAGTGGAATAATTATCGATGCTTATTTCATTTTGCCAAATGGAAGTATGGATTGGTCAGGAATTTGGCTCACGTTCGCAGGCTATTCGCTTGCCGTTACGATTCTATTTGCATTTCTTTTCAAGCACAAACACAATCCAAAAGCGCTCGAATCGTTTAATCATTAATTGCCAAAATAATTCAATTTTCGTGTATGAAAGATTTCATTTCTATATTGAATGAAACTCAGTTTAATGAACTTGCTCTGGAAACTTTTGGCTTTCAGGTCAGTAACATTCCAGTTTATTCAGAATATGTGAAATCATTGAATCGTCCAGAGCCAAAACATTTTTCAGAAATTCCTTTCCTTCCGATTTCATTTTTTAAATCGCATAAAGTTTGCAAGTCGGAAATTTCGCCTGAAATCATTTTCAAAAGTAGCGGAACAACAGGTCAATCAAGAAGTCAACATATCATCGAAGATTTATCTATTTATGAAAAATCTTTTTCTGCGGCATATCGCATCTCGCTCGGTAATCCAGTAAACCATGTGATTTTGGCTTTGTTGCCGAGTTACGTCGAACAAGGAGATTCGAGTTTGGTTTACATGGTTCAGGATTTAATAAAGCAAACCCAAAATCCGCTTTCCGGATTTTTGTTGGATTCACCCGAAGCAATTGAAGTGCGATATCAAAATACTATTTCAACTGGAAAAGATGTTGTGATTTTTGGCGTTTCTTATGCGCTGCTAGATTTGGCGGAGAAAAAAATAAATCTATCCAAAGCTAGAATCATCGAAACTGGTGGAATGAAAGGTCGTCGGAAAGAAATGACGAAAGATGAATTGCACGCTACGCTAAAATCTGGATTAAACGTTTCTTACATTTCATCGGAATATGGGATGACAGAATTACTTTCTCAAGCTTACTCAAATCAATTTGGCTTGTTTGATTGTCCGCCATGGATGCGCGTTCTCATTCGCGATATCAATGATCCTTTTTCATTTTTGGAAAATGGAAAAACGGGCGCAATAAATGTAATTGATCTTGCAAACAAAAACAGTTGTAGCTTCATTGCGACTCAAGATTTAGGGAAAATTGAAGCACATCAATTTAGAATTATGGGACGATTTGACCAGGCGGATTTAAGGGGTTGTAATTTGATGGTAGAATAGATTTGGTTGAGCATTTGTAAATGCTATTTTAAGTTAATATTCTCGTTTTTATTCAGATTTAGTGTAGTTTTAATAACTGCACAAAAGAACTGACCTATTAGCGTGTTTTAAACGTGCTTTGTCGGAGATTAATAAAACACATAAATAGTAATGTTTCACAGAAACAAACAGAAAAATAAACAATGAAAGATCTTTTGCTTGCGTCATTTCAAAAATTTGCTAAAATGGAAAGCTTAGCAGGAATACTGCTTTTTGGAGCGACAATTATAGCTTTAACTTAGGCAAACTCACCCTATGGCTCATATTATGAAAATTTGTGGTTGCATGAAATTGGTATATCGTTTCAAGATTTTGAATTAAAAAAGCCGCTCATTCTTTGGATCAGTGATGGTTTAATGGCTATTTTCTTCTTCTTAATTGGCTTAGAACTGATACGAGAATTACTAGTGGGAGAAATAAACACATTAAAGAAAGCCGCTTTTCCATTTGTCGCCGCATTTGGGGGGTTGTTGTTCCTGTTGGTTTATATTTATTATTGAACCAAGATCCTGAAACAACTAAAGGTTGGGGGATTCCGATGGCAACAGACATCGCTTTTGCGCTGGCAATTTTAAGCACCCTAGGGAAACGAGTTCCGCTAAGCCTAAAAATATTCCTCACTGCTTTTGCTATTATAGACGATATTGCTGCCGTTCTCGTGATTGCGATTTATTACAGTATTAGTATCAATTGGATATATCTTGTACGGACTTATTCTTGTCGGAATTTTAGCTTTACTCTATTATAAAAAGAAATATTCATTTACAATAGGTATTATTTTAGCTGGAGTTATTTGGTTTTTATTTTTAAAGTCTGGTGTACATCCAACAATTGCAGGTGTTCTTTTAGCATTTACAATTCCAATAAAAAGAAGAATCAACATTAAATCATTTTCAACACAACTTAGTGCAATTTCTAGTAAAATTGTAAAGGCTGCTGATAATGATGATAAACATTTACTAACCAAAGGTGAAATGAAATGTATAGATAACTTAGATGATTTAACTTTTGAAGTGCAATCACCTTTGCAGCACCTCGAAAATAAACTGCACAGTTTAATTGCCTATTTCATCTTGCCTGTTTTCGCCTTCGCAAACGCTGGAGTTATATTTAGTCTGAGCTATGAATTCAATTTTTCACTCATGACAAATATTGCCATTAGCTTATTTATCGGAAAATTTATCGGTGTTGCTTTATTCTCCTATTTAGGTGTTAAGCTCAAAATCACTGAATTGCCTAGAGGTGTTAATTTTAACCAAATCTTAGGTGTTTCGTCCATTGCAGGAGTTGGATTTACTATGTCCATTTTCATTGATAATTTAGCTTTTTATAGAGAAATGATAAGCATCAATTCTGCAAAAGTTGGAATTATTATTGGCTCGATAAGCTCAGCAATATTAGGTTATCTCATTTTAAGATTTTCAAGTAAATAGTGGCTTCTGAAAAAGATAAGTGTCGGAAAAAAGGAATAATACCATGTCCGATTTTGAGACTTATTGAGTTATAAATACTGAAAATCAAATCTTCGAAAAAGTAAATAAAACCTTTAGCACGCAACTATAATGGCATTTTACCGTCATCAAATGAACAATCATATTTTTTGGACGTGCTCATCTTGACCAAGATTTAAGAATAAATAGTGAAAACTTAAAAATCCTATAACTATGAAAAATTTCATTTTAATGATTGCCCTAGCAAGCGCTCAGTTGTGCAATTCTCAAACATTACCTCCAAAACAAGCATCACCTCTTGATGTTTTACAAATTCACAGTGGTCATAGTCTTACTGATCCTTTATTCGCAAATTGGCCTGGACAATACGTAAATTTAGTTGGGACCTTAAACATGTTGCCAGGATGGCAATTATTCGATGTCATGGTTGGAAAATCGACTATCCCCGGTTCACAGATTCGGTCACGATGGGAAAATCCACCTGGATTTGGTTCGCCAGATGCACGATTAGATATTGCGAATTGGGAATTGTTGTCTATTACGGAACGTGTACCCCTGCTTTATGAAGGTGGAAACACGCAACAGTGGTATCTTGATGGTATTGAAGAACAAAAAGAATACCTCTCGCTTTTTGTAAACAATGCTTGGAACACGGGGAACAGCGGAAATGGAACCCCTACATTATTGTGGTCAACTTGGGTGAATATTGATGGATCGGATGGAAACTTTAGACTAATGTTGGATATTCAAGGAGATGAATGGGAAAGAATGCAAGATTATGCAAACCTCAACAGACCCACAGGAGCGCCACCAGTATATATGATACCTGGACACAAAATGATGGCTCGCATTTATGACGATATTGAACTTGGTTTGGTGCCAGGTATAACCGATATTGAACAAATTTTTAGTGATAATATTCACCCCAACGAACTAGGCGCGTATGCTGTTACGATGATTCATTATGCGTGTATTTTTAATCAAAGTCCTGTTGGCTTAACGAACGATCTTTCAGGGGGAGCAACTTTTCCAACTGTTGCACTTGCAACTTATTTACAAAATATGATTTGGGACGTTGTTACGAACTATAACAGAACCGGCATTACAAGTGCTGTATTAAATCTTTCTGATATTCCTTCTGAAAATACTGATTTTATACTCTATCCAAACCCTGCTGGAGATTATTTGTTTGTTGATGGATTATCGGCATACAATACGCAAACTATTACAATATTGAATACAACTGGACAACTGTTTTATTCTGGCATTGAAGCTAAAATTGACATAAGCGAATTAAAACCCGGAAGTTATATCCTAAAAATCGGGGATTTACATAAGAAATTTATAAAAATTGGCAATTAATAATTCTTGAATTCAAATCACAAATGTAACATCAAAATAGTGGTGTTACCACACTATTAAAACAGGAGGGAAATTAATATAATCCCTCCTGTTTACACTACTGAGTTTGTTAATCTTATAAAGTCAAGACTATTGACGAATCGTAATTCTTTTAGAAACTTGCTTATTATTTTGCTTTAGCTGCACCAAGTACACACCTGATGATAGCTTCTGATCTGAAATAATCATTGAATTGTCAGAGCCATTTGCAGTTGTTATGAAGATTTTCCGTCCAACCATATCAACAATTTCGATGGTGATTTCATCATCCGTTCCAAGCCATTGAATCGTAAATTCTCCTGATGACGGATTTGGAAAAAGCACAAATTGTTGCAACACACTCAATTCGTTCAAAGATGTAAAATCGCCGACTTGCACGACCAACGAGGTACGAGAACAGCCAGCCACATTGGTTACAGTAACCGTATAATTCCCTGGTGAATTGGCCGTTAGTGTTGCCCCGTTCGCTCCCGAAATCGGACTTCCATTCAAAAACCATTGTGCTGTTTCTCCCGCTGCAAGTGTAATTGACAAGCTCGTTCCAACTTGGCTTATGACAGGTATTAGCGGATTAGCACTTACTGTAACGATGACATTCGCCGCTGACGAACCGCAGGCATTAGAACCTGTAACTGTGTAGGTTGTTGTTTGCGTTGGAGTGCCAACAACATTCGGCAAATTGCTCGAATTCAAGGATCCACTCGGTGACCATAAGTAGGAACTCGCTCCATTCGCACTCAAATTGACCGTTTGTCCTGCACAAATAGCATTTACCGTTGCTGAGGCTGAAACCGTTGGTGTTGTGATTACTGTAATATAATTCGCAGATGTCGTTGATGATGATCCAAATGCGTTTGTTACTTCCAGGGTTACAGGATAAACTCCTACAGCTGGGTATGTGATTACCGGATTTTCAATTATTGAAGTTGCTGGGCTTCCTCCTGGGAAACTCCAGTTCCACCCTGTGATATTGGCAGAAGACAAATCATCATACGTAACTGTTTGACCTGTACAAACCGAAGTGTTGCTTACGGAAAAACTTGGTGTTGGAGCACTTTGATTTAAAACTCCTGTAATATTGATGTTGTCAATATATAAGTTGTTTCCAATCGTTCCACTATTAAAACCTTCAAATTTTATCAAAACATTTTGATTCACAAATTGAGTTAAGTCAATCGTGTAGCAATCTGAACCAACCGTTCCCATGCACCATTCATTTGCATTTGCAGGAGTAAACCCTTGGTTGGAAGTTGTTGCTGTTGCAAATGTACCTTGACCAGATTCGCCACGTTCAAAAATACGCGTAAAAGTGGCGCCGCAATTGGTCGAAACATACACAATCAATGAATCTGATGTTGTCTGGTTAAATCTGCGGTATGCATGCTCAAAAGTCATTGTTGCAGAGGAATACCCATTCAAATTTAAACGGGGCGAAATCATTCCATCTCTTCGAGCTGATTGAGCGTATTGAAAGAAATTCATCTTAGCAGCATTTGTTCCAGGAGTTGTGCCAGCAACCGTTGCAATTTCCCATGTGTACTGATTGTCTGGATTTGAAATTGTCCAAGTTCCATTGGTGAAAGGATTGTTTTCAAATGTTTCAACAAATGGCAAACTTAAACCACTAGTGTAAACCGTCAACGAAACTTGATTTTGGTTGTTGCTCGGGTTATTATCTGTCTGTCCGTTAGGCAAGCTTGTTGATGCTATCAAAGAAACATTTCCACTTGCCACAGGAATTGCGGGCAATGTTACTGTTGCGTTTTGACCCGTTGTTAAACTACCTGACCAGCTATACGTTTGCGGTGCACCTCCTGCGGAGTAGGTTATCGTTGCCTGAGTCAAAGTACTAACTCCAAAATTTGAAATTGTAACTTGTGGTGTTACAGTTGCTTGACATACCGTTCCCGTAGGGGAAATTATAGCTGTGATTGCTGCATCATTTATATTTGTTGGGGCAGTAATGCAGAAATTATGGAATGTTGTAAATCCAAAATTAGCGTTTGGAGCTGTCATTTGAAATAAATTTGTTCCACCCGCATTGGTCATGAAATAATTTCCATTTAAGCCACACGTCCATTGTGCACCGTTCAATCCATCGCCATAACTATCGTTGATGGTGAATGTGTAACAACCTGTTGGCAAACAAAATGAAAGTAAATTGGTTTGTCCACCCGCTACATTTGCATAGGGACCGCCGCTTGCAACAACAAGATTGGAACTGTTCGTTATGTTCCAAGTAATTTCATTACCGTAGCAATCATTTGCAATTGTTAAATTGACCGTTTGTCCGTTTGGATCTAACACAAAAGCTAAGGTTGATTGATTATTGGTTAAATTTTGGTCTGTTGTGCCATTTGGGTTCGTCGTAGAAGCCGTGAAAGTATAGCTACCTGCAACAGCCGATTGCACCGGCAACGAGACAACAACATTTTGCGAAGAAGCTAAATTTCCGGTCCAAGCAAAAGTTTGTGGCGTTCCATTCCATTGATAATTAATGGTAACAGAAGTTAATGCATTTGTTCCAAAATTACGCAGAGTAACTTGTGGAGTAAATGAGGTGCCACAGACTGTTGTACCTGGAGAATTAATAAGCGTAATTCCAGCATCGGTTTGTAAATTGAAAGCCCCTAGGCACTGCAAAGCAGCAAATGCGTTAATTCTTCCAGAACCCAATTGACCAATAAAAGAACCGTTAGCAGCATTGATATTCGTAGCACTACTCAATAAACAACTGATAATCTGTTGATTACTTGCTGTTGGCACATAAGATTTCATTAAACCAACGAGTCCTGCTACATTTGGCGAAGCCATCGAAGTTCCAGAGATTCGTCCATAAAGTGAACTTGCATAGGTACTGCGAATGTTAGATCCTGGAGCAGAAACGTCGATCCATGTTCCGTATTGTGAAAAACTTGATTTTGCATCATTAGGTGTTGTTGATGCAACTGAAATTACGTTATTGAAAGCAGCAGGATAAAATTGTTGATTCGTTCCATCATTTCCAGCTGCAGCCACTAAAATCGCACCTGCATTGAAGGCAGCATTACACACATTTTGACCGTACGTGGATGATCCGCCGCCGCCCCATGACATATTAATAACATCTGCACCATTGTTTGCGGCCCAGTTAATTCCTTCATAGCCATGGGTCAAAGAACCTGAACAATTTCCAATTTTAACAGGCAGAATGCTCACATTGTATCCAATAGAAGCAACTCCAGTTCCGTTATTTGTTTGGGCACCAACAGTGCCAGAAACATGCGTTCCATGATTGCCATCATTTGTTCCGCAAGGTAAAGTGCTCGTTCCACCTGTTGGCGCATCATATCCAGTTAACACTTTATTGGTTAACTCAAGATGTGTTGTTAGAATTGCATCATCTGTTACCGCTACGACAACACTTGAACTTCCCGTTGATAAATCCCATGCTTGCTGTGCACTCATCGTCCAAAGGTGCCATTGATTGGTTGTTGGTGATGTGCCTGATGTATTCGTTGCATTTCCACCTAGATCGTTGGGCGTTAAAAAATGACGGTGCAATTCTTTCTTTTCAGCATATTCAATTACCTGATTTTTAGATATTTCTGCGATTAAATCTTCCACCAAATCAATTTCTGAAAATTCTATCTGATATGTTTTACGTAACAATAAATCCCGATCATTTGGATGCAATTGCGTTACTTGATAAATTCCAAATTGGTTTTGAATAGTAGCCAAGAAATCAATTGATTTAAAATCAACTTGTTTATCTTTTGATGGAATCGCAAATGTTGTAGTGGTTTTCAATTGAAAAACCACGATACCATCCTGATACCAATAGTGAACGCTTTGTGAAAAACTAGAATAGGTTGCTAGTAAAAATGGAATAAGGAGTATAACTTTTAATTTCATAAGTATATTATTGCAATGATTAATAATGTATTTAGAAACGCCAAAAAAAAGCGTTACATAGAGAATCAACTAGACGAAATCGTCATGTTTCATTCATGAAAATAAAAATTAAGGCATGCATCATTATGTAACCGTTTATGTTTTTCGACTTAAAGATATAAATAAAAGTTAAAATGACAAGTTTTAAGTTGAAAGTCTTAAATTTAAAAGAAATCTCGCGAGGATTTATTAACATAATCTACTGATTTCATTTGATTTATGTCAATTGTTATTTTAACTGTCGCATAAAGCTCCTTAAAATACACATCGGCATAATACTTTTTTGAACACATAAACGCTTCATCTATTTACGAAAATAGTGTTACATCCTAATCTGAAAAACCATCGATTTTAAAACCAAAATTAAAAAAATTCCCATGCTGTTTTTCGTGAGGTTTTATGTGAAAACGTTCATTGGCTTGTGTTTTCACATAGAATTAAGGTTGTTTTGTGTGCATTATTAATCAATAACTAAGTTAATTGCGTTGCGACTATGAAGTTAACTCCAGATTGAACAGTTGAAAACTTAAATGACTCCAATTTCTTGTCGGAAGAGCCCGTTAAATTGAGAAATATTCTGTAAATTAAAACTCGTAAAGAATTTACTTATTTTGAGAACTAACTATTCAAAAAAAGCTTAATTTCACCACATAATCCTTTTATGAAAACAAATCGCAATTGATTATTTAAAATCAAAATCGCGAATAGTGAAAATAAAAAACACTTAAAATAAAAATAGAAAGTAATAATCAAACATTCGATTTAAACGATTTTTTTGACGGAGACACCACCTTATTCGATAAATTTACGCACATCGTGGATGAACCTGACGGGAAGTATTGGCACGTTATGATTTTTTATAGAAGTGAACATTCTGCCTTTTCTAAACTCAGCGAACAAAAAGAAAAGGTTCCGATTGAGTTTATTGATGAAATAGAAGATTTTTTAGGTGCAAATCCCCAAGTGTCAGCTAGAGCATCAAATGCAGTAAGAATGAACATGAACAGTTTATACAATTTAACAGACTTTATTGGTTTCAGTAGGTTTAGAAGGCTTGGAACGAATACCATTGAAAAAGAGGATGAATTCTTTAAAGAAATTATGCGAATAATTGAAAAAAATCGTTTTAACTAAGGGTTTTGTTAGAGTTTTCGCAAAGCATAAGCTCAGTTATTCTTAAAAATACACATACAATATTTCATCCCGAATATAATTGCTATCAAATTAACGAATTGTTTGAATATGATTATTGTTCAGATTTACTTTATAATTGCCGTTTTAGCCACACTCTTTTGGTTTGGTAAAGGGATTTTGAAGTTGACTAATGTCGTTTTTAGAATGCCACAAAAATTATACGATCTGTACTGCAATCCTGAAAAATGAAAAAATATGCCTAATGTGCTAGCATTACAGGGTTTGGTTGTGCTCCTCGGATTTCTTTGGAATTTGCACAAAAACTAAGCATAATACGATTCTTTTCTCAATTTCAATTTATGTAATTTTAAACAGCAAGGAACTAAAATTAGTGGAATTGTTGGAAAAGAAGATGGTCTCTATTCTCCAGAAGAAGTTACAAATTTGAAAAAATAGCTTGGTGAGTAAGATTTGAAATATTTTGATGATTGTTCGCAAAGTGTTTATTTGGATCAACACGGGTGGTATTTGGAAGAGATGAATGGTTGGGTGAAAAAGTTGTTCCCAAAACCTTCGTTTCATTTCCTGCCAATCCTTTGCTACCCCAAATTTTTTGTAATTTAGCACCATCATTTTCAAAACACAACAGTTAACACTCCTTCATGTCCAACCTCGAAGAAATTATTCGTTCAAAATCGGCTCAACTCTTTGAAAAGGTAAAGGCGATTCGTGAGCATATTCATGAAAATCCGGAGCTTTCATACCAAGAATTTGAAACGATGAAATTTGTTTCTTCGCAATTGAATGTGCTTGGTGTTGCTCACACAGTGGGTGTGGGAAAAACGGGGATTGTGGCGATAATTCGCAATGAGAATCATGCTGCTGATATGCCGTGTATTGCTTTGCGTTCAGATTTAGATGCGTTACCCATCCAAGAAGAAAATGAAGTTTCGTATAAATCTAAGATTAATGGCGTGATGCACGCTTGTGGACATGATGTACACACGTCAATTTTGTTGGGTGTTGCAGAAATTTTGAACGAACTGAAAAATGAATTGCCTCAACCCGTGAAACTTATTTTTCAGCCTGGCGAGGAAAAAAATCCAGGTGGTGCAACTTTGATGATTGCGGATGGCGTTTTAGAAAATCCGACTGTGAAGGAAATGTATGCGCTCCATGTTTTTCCAGATATGCCCGTCGGGAAAGTTGGTTTCAAAGAAGGACTTTATATGGCAAGTTGCGATGAAATTTATATCACGATTCATGGAAAAGGTGGCCACGGAGCGATGCCGCATGAATGCATCGACCCAATTGCTATTGGCGCTGAAATTGTTTTGAATCTTCAAACAATCGTGAGTCGAAGATGTGATCCGAAGATTCCATGCGTTCTTACATTTGGTCATTTCGAAGGACTTGGTGCCACGAATGTGATTCCATCCATTGTGAAACTCAAAGGAACATTTCGCACGATGAATGAAGCATGGAGAACGAAAGCACTGGCATTGATTGAACAACAAGTCAAAGGAATTGCTGAGGCAAATGGTGGAACAACCGAAATTGAAATAAGCTACGGTTATCCTTCTTTGGAAAACAACTCTGAAGTAACGGCTAAAATGAGAACAAAAGCGCAAAGATTCTTAGGAAATGAAATGGTTGAAGAACTTCCAATTCGTTTGACATCCGAAGATTTTTCTTATTATTCGCAAGAAGTTCCAGTGTGTTTTTTCCGTCTCGGAGTGCGCAATGAAACAAATGGAATAACTTTTGGTGTACATCACCCGCGCTTCGACATTGATGCTGATGCTTTGAAAATCGGAATGCAAATGATGTGCATAGCAGCATTTTAAATCTATTAAGCTTAATTAAAATTATTGATGAAAAAAATCGTATCTATATTTATTGGGTTCGTTTTACTCGCTAGTTGTTCTGATGACGAACAAGTGAAAAAAGACCTCTATGAAATTAGCGAAATCGGCGTTTTATCAACGACGGAATTCACCTTGGGGAAAATCGTGAAGTTGAGCGATGATCAGGAATGGTACAAATTTGGAGATCGAAAGATCTTGATTAGCACAAAGGCGAAAGTGAAAGCTGGAGTTAATTTGCTAGATCTTCGGGAAGGCGACATTACGGTTGTTGGTTCGAAGGTGAAAATCGTGTTGCCTCCTGTAGAAATCACTTCTTTTGAAATGAATCCAGATGATATTCGCACGGAAATGGAAGATGTGAATGGTTTCCGAATGGGATTCACGCAAGAAGATAAAAACGAAATTTTGCGCATGGGTGAAGAGAGCATACGCAAGGAAGTTTATTCAACCAACATTTTAGCCGAAGCGAAGAAAAACACGTCCTCATTTGTGAAGGACTTTTATACTCAAATGGGCTACGACGAAGTAACCGTTACTTACCGAAGCGATGAAAAATAAAATGAGATTAATAAAAAACCTCCTCTTTCTTCTTCTCGCTGGAGTTGGAATTTATGCCGTTTACATTTATTTTTGGGGTGGTGACGAAAAAGGTTATGGGATTGACGAGACACCGCTACATGTTGAAATGGTGCGTTCAATTGCAGAAATTAGCACAATCAGTTACAAAGACGAAGTTGTTGAAGATTCGGTTGAGTTTTACACAAGTACCACAGATCAACTTTCTGGAAATGTGTTAAAAATGACGGATTTAGATTTTTGGAAATATGGCGTTCGAGCATCAAACATTAAACGAAGATTGACATTGATTATCAAGGGGGAAGTTCGTTATGGGTTCGATTTCAAACAAAGACCCATCGATGTTCAATTCAACTCAGATACGATTTGGTTGAATTTACCAAAGCCTAAAATTTTAGATGTGCTTGTCGTTCCAACGGCAACAGAAGTCTTTCAGGAAAACGGCGATTGGCATGATTCTGCCCGCAGAGCTATGGAAAAGAAGGCAATTCAACAATTAAAGAAAAATTCGGAAGCTTTAAACTTAAATGAAAAAGCGACGAAACAAATGGAAAAGTTGTTGCGGAATATTGTTCCGAAGGATCGTGTTTTGTTGATTTATTTTCATTAGGGAATTTTAAAAATTGCTTGTTAGCTTCCTTCCCAAAAAGAAGGACACCTCGCTGCTACTTCGTTGCAGAAGGACGAGTGTCTTAAGCGGTCTTCATTAAACTTCAAAATTATACTGACCACACATTCACTATACCCCAATATCAGCTAAGCTTTTTTGCTCTATTTTCATGTTGTTTCGGCATTAAAAAAAGTAATTTTATAAAACACTTTGGACTATTTTAAAAAAACATTTGGTATTAAAAGCCTCCAAGCTTATGGATGTGAGCTTTTTGTTGGCCACGAATGAAACGACCGCTCCGAAACGAAGTTAATTAACATGAATGGGCAGTTGCAAAAAAGCTGATAAATGCAGCTAATACCAATGTTAGCCACGTAACGCCGCACATAATTCGTTTCTTTTTAGCTCAAACATCAAAATAATATAAATCCGTAGCTAAGGCTGTGAATTGATTTTCCTTCTCCTCAGAACTAAAAATAATTCACATTATTTATGCGACATTATATACCTAAATCGGTATAACAGAATAAAATTTGTTCTGAGCTAGTACAAGGTTTTTTATTAGCTAGAAAAAAAATACTATTTTTAACGCATCAAACGCATTCATCCGTATCCATGAAAAAATTCACAATTCTTGCTGTTTCACTCCTTCTCTTGTCGTGCACGCAAGACGTGAAACGCAATCGCAATTTGGAAGGGGAATGGAGGACTGTGAGTCTTAAAGTTACAGAAGCTAGTGGCATTGGAGATTTCGTAACTTCTTCTGGCAATATGACATTCAGCTCAGAAAAGGGAAGCAAAACTGGAAGCTATAATTTTGATCTTAGTTATGAATACAAAAGCAATAACTACGCAATTTTAGAAACTGGAACTTATACCATTTCAGGTCAAGAAGTAGTTTTGACTAATGCCGGTGGAGATAAAACCATTTCAGATTTGAATTATGTCAATAAAGAAGATCTGGAATTCATTATTCCGAATTGGAACAACAAGAACATCTATTTTTTAATGAAAAAAAATTGAATAGCACCTTTTGAGTTTTTAGGTCAGTTAAAAGTCGAGGAGAAATCAATTAGACATTACATCTCAAGTCTAGATGTTTCAGCTGAAAATTTTCAAATGTGTATTCAATATATCCGCCCCATTTTTTGGAACACTACCTTCAAAAATTTTAATGAAACGAAATCAAGTCAATTGTGGAGGTTGCTCCCGCAACATATAGACAAAAATATCGTGAGTTAGAAGATGGGGTTGGTGGGGCGGATACGAAATAATACCTAATTATTATTTAGCGTTAAAAAAATAAACTTCAAAAAATGTGATATGAAATGGCACAAAAAAACCCTTCCATATTTTGGAAGGGTTTTTAAACCTTATTTTCAGTACTATTTATTGATAATAAACTCTGTTCTTCTGTTCAATTGGTGTA
>Ga0105045_10001358_pt1 | contig 19918 bp, 13 predicted proteins | sample MAT02_FD_78089 | JGI IMG/M metagenome (GOLD analysis project Ga0105045, IMG submission 78089) | Freshwater microbial communities from Lake Fryxell liftoff mats and glacier meltwater in Antarctica - MAT-02 (megahit assembly) | ecosystem: Environmental > Aquatic > Freshwater > Ice > Liftoff... | reverse complement strand
GGACTGGCAGAGCGACGCGCCGCGCTGGTCGGTCATGATCACCGCGAAGTCGCGGCTCTCGCCCACGATGGTCGAGAACGAGGTGCGCACGACGGCGTTGTCCACCTCGTCCATAATCGCGATCAGCCGCTGCCACTGGATCTCTAGCGTGATCGGGTCGATCATGCCGCGCTCAACGGCCATGCCATGGCTCCTTATACTCGTGCGCTTAGGTTGAACCTATTGTACGGAGCGCTGTGTCAACTATCAACTGTCAACTTAACCCATGGCGAAGTGGTTACAATGTCTATCCCTTGTACTTCTTCACCACGGCGGCCATGCGCTCAAGCCCCTGCTCTAGCTGCGCGTAGGGCACGGCCAGCGAGCAGCGCACAAAGCCCTCGTTGAAGGGATCGGTCGCCCCGCCTGCGCCGCCGATCATCACGTTGGCCTCCTCGCGCAGCGCCTTCGCAAACTGCTGCGAGCTCAGGCCTGTGCTGCTGATGTTGGGCATAATGTAGTAGGCGCCGCGCGGACGACCGTACGGCAGCCCCATCGCGTCGAGCGCCTGGATCCAGAGGCGGCGTCGGCGGTCGTACTCGGCCAGGATCTCGTCGAACCAATCGCTTGGCCCGGTGATGGCTGCCAGGGCCGCGTACTGGGCCATCGAGGGCGCGCAGATCGTCATGCCGTGGGCAATCGGCAGCAGCGCGTCGCTGATCGCGCGGCCTGCGGCCACGTAGCCGATGCGCCAGCCCGTCATGCCGTAGCACTTCGAGAAGCCGTTGATCACGACGGTGCGCTCCCACATGCCGGGGAGCGCGGCCAGGCTCACGTGCTGGAAGCCGTCGTAGACGAAGCGCTCGTACAGCTCGTCCCAGATCACCAGCAGGTCGTGGCGCTGGGCGAGGGCCGCGATGCGCTCCAGGGTCGCCCGCTCGATCACGGCCCCGGTTGGGTTCGAGGGAGAGATCAGGATCATCGCCTTGGTGCGCGGCGTCACCGCGCGCTCAAGCGCGTCGGGGTCCACCTCGAAGTTGTCCTCCAGGCGTGTGGGCACGGGGACCATCGTGGCGCCCGCGAGCATAATGTCGCGGCGGTACTCGTCGTAGAAGGGCGTCGGCACGAGCACCTCGTCGCCAGGATCGAGCAGCGCCAGCGCCACGGTGAGCATGGCAGCCTGCGAGCCGGCGGTGACAATAATCTCGTTGGCCGGGTCTACGCTCAGGCCCTTCTCGCGACGCAGCTGCTCGGCGATCGCCTCGCGCAGGGCAGGGAGGCCCGCCCAGGCCGTGTAGACCGTCTTGCCCTCGGCGATGGCGCGCTGCCCGGCCTCGACGACATGGGGCGGGGTGGCGAAGTCGGGCGTGCCGCTGGCCAGGTTGATCATGCCAGGCGCATTGATCGAGGTCTGCCGCGCCAGGGTTGCGCTCACCTCACGCGCCCGCTGCGAGGCGAGCCGGTTGATCAGGCTCTCGGTCTTTGTCGTCATGAGTCGCTCTCCTTGCTGTTAAAGCCAGCGCGCAAACCAATCCAGGTAGCGGTCGATGCGGAAGACCCGATGCCAGGGCCGACCGGCGCGTGAGAGCTCGTGGCTCTCGTCGGGGAAGCGCACAAGCTCGGTGGGCACACCGCGCCGCTTGAGCGCCATGTAAAACTGCTCGCCCTGCTCGACGGCGCAGCGATGATCGAGGGCCGAGTGAACCACCAGCGTCGGCGTCTGGATGGTCGCCACTTGCAGCACCGGCGAGCGCGCGATCAGCGTGTCGACGTTCTCCCAGGGCAGCTGCTTGTCGAACTCCACCTGGTCGAGCAGGAAGCCGATGTCGCTGGTGCCCACCTGCGAGGTGCGGTTGGTGAGCGCGCGATCCACGACAGCCGCCTTGAACTCGGGGTGGCGCGCGATGATCCAGGCCGCGCTGTAGCCGCCGTAGCTGCCGCCCGCCACAGCTAGCCGCTCCGGGTCGATGAAGTCGAAGGCCGCGCACGCGGCGCGTAGGAACGCCATATTGTCCTCGTAGTCGAGGTCGCCCCAGCGCCCACGGGTCGCCGCCGAGAATGGCTGGCCGTAGCCGTGGTTGCCCCGCGTGTTGCAGTTGATCACCGTGTAGCCCTGGGCCGCGTAGACTTGCCACTCGTGGACGAACACGCTGGCGCGCATGCCGCCCGGCCCCCCGCCGGTATAAAGAATGACCGGGTAGCGCTTGCCCTGCTCGCGGCCCACAGGTGGGTTGACCCAGCCCTCGATCTGCACGCCGCCAGAGTCGCAGGCAAAGCGCATGGCTGGCGCGAGCTCGAGCTCGCCCAGGAGCTCGCCGTTCACAGCGGTCAGGCGGCGCAGCTCCCCGGTAGACTCCAGCACGTACAGGTCGCCTGGATTCTGGCTGTCGCCCATCAGCATCACGACGCTGCGGGCCGCCGCGTCCAGCGAGAAGGCGGTGATCACGAGGTCGCCCGCTGTGAGTGGCGTCAGCGTGCTATCGGCGAGCGTGAAACGATTGAGGCGGACAGTGCCGGCCTCGTTGAGCAGCAGCAGCAGCCCTGTGCCGTCGGGCAGCCAGCGCGGCTCGTCGTCGCCCCCGTAGCCGCGCAGGTCGTAGTTGCGCGAGTAGTCGCCGATCGCGCGGTCGATCTGCTGCGTCACGCAGCGCCCCGACCCGCTCACCAGATCGACCAGCCAGAGGTTGGGCGTGCCGTAGTGGCCGATCCTCGGGTCGTTGTGGCCGCAGACGGCCAGTGTTGCGCCATCGGGCGACCAGGCGAGATCGCTGCTGCGCATCTCCTCCAGGCCAAAGAGCGTGCGCGGCGCGGCGGGCTGCTGCGCCGCGCTGTCCACCAGATAGATGTAGCTCTTGCGGCGCGCCTCGCCGCCCTCGTCCAGGTTGCCCGTGGTGGCAAGCCAGCGCCCGTCGGGCGACCAGACCGGGGGGCTGAAGTCGTGGGGGCCGTCTGTGAGGGCCGTGGGCGGCACGGGCACCTCTGCCGCTGGATCGACGGCGACAACGGCCAGGTGGCTGTAGTAGTTGCCGAGGAAGCCCGCCGAGTCGGACTTCCAGCGCAGGCGACTCGTCACGACAACATCGCGGTTGAAGCGCGTGTAGAGGTCGTCGGGGGCGGGCTGATCGTCACCCAGCTGCTCCAGGCCGCGCTCAGGGTCGAGCAGCGTCACAAAGGCGATCCGGCGCCCGTCGGGCGACCAGGCGGGCGCACGCGCACCACCGCGCAAGGCGGTGAGCACGCGGGGCGGGCCGCCTGCCGCCGGGATGACCAGCAGCTGCGGCCCGCCGTCGAGCGCGGTGATGGCGGCGGGCGGGGCGCCGGCGACGCCTGGCCGGGGCCTGCCCGAGGCCAGATAGGCGAGCTGCGCGCCATCAGGCGACCAGCGGGGGTGCGTGTCGCGGCCTGGGCCGTCGGTCAGCGCTCGCGCGGCCCCCGTGGCGATCTCAGTGATCATAATCTGCGAGCGGTAGCGATTCTCCTCCGGCTCGATCCAGGTACGCACCCAGGCCACCTCGCGGCCATCGGGCGAGACCTGGGGGTCGTCGCAGATCTGGAAGCTCAGCAGATCGCGTGAGCGCATCCTGCGCCTGGTGTTGCTCATGGGTCGCTCCAAATATGCAATAGCCATAGCCGATAGCCGATAGCGCAGTGCATTGCTCGTTGTCACCCCGACCGGAGCGCAGCGGCGTGGAGGGGTCTTCCCGTGCAGTAAGACCGAAGATTCCTCGCTGCGCTCGGAATGACATGGATGCGGCTACATGCGGCGCCAGCGCAGATCCCAGTCGCCGCTAAAGCGCTCGGCGCCGTCCGGCGTGATCAGGATATCCTCGTTGATGCCGGTTCCCCAGGCGACGGCCGGGCGCAGGTCGCGGTGCGGGTGGTAGGAAAAGGTCATCCCGGCCTCAAGCGGCCAGCTCTGCGAGGCGCCCCAGGGCTGCTCGGCGGCGAACCACGGGCGCTCGATCGTGTCCATGCCCTGGCCGTGCATGTCGAAGTGGCGGGTGGGCGCCCCCAGCTCCCAGCCGTCATCCACCAGCGTGCGCTCGAAGATCGCCGCGAGCTCGGGCAGCTGCGCGCCGGGGCGAGCGGCGGCGCGGATGGCCGCGTAGGCGCGCAGCTCGCTATCCATCAGGCGCTCCTCGGCCTCGCTGGGCGGGCGATAGGCGCAGGTAACCGTGAGCTCGGACCAGTGCCCGCTGGGGCCGCAAAGCTCCATGTGATAGCTTGTGATGCCGTCGCAGCGCACTGGCGTGTCGTCGGGCACGCCCATCTGCCCAGGCTGCTCGCCGATAAAGACAAGCAGATCGCGGGCGCCGCCCTCCAGGGCGATGCGGGAGCACTCCGCCGCCAGGGCCAGCCCCGTCTTGCCGGGCGTGACGATCTCAACGAAGCGCTCCATGCAGGCCTTCGAGAGCGTCCACAGCTCACGGATCTGTTGGATCTCCAGCTCGCTGCGGATCATGCGCACCCGGTCGATCACGTCGTCCGCGTCGACAAACGCCACCTGCGGCAGCGCCTCGCGCAGCTCGGCGAGCACGCCGGCGCCGATGATCGCGCGCAGGCCGGCCACGCCGATGCGCGCGTGGGCAAGCTTGCGGTCGCGGATCGCGGTGGCGACGCGCGGCACCAGGAAGACATCGCCGTCGGCGTCCTCTACCCAGCCACGGGCGGCGATCTTCGCGGCGACGGCGGGGCTGGTCAGCGTCAGGGATGGCTCGCCCGCAAGCGGGACGAGCAGCAGCCCATCGTGCCCCCAGAGGTGAAAGTCGGTGAGGTAGCGGAAGTAGCCGCGCCCCGTCCACCAGTGCCCCTTCCCCGCGACGAGGAGCGCGTCGAGTCCTGCGGAGGCCATGGCCCCGCGCAGGCGGCTGTAGCGCTGATCGCGCTCGGCGAGTGTGGCTCTGGTCAACATAAGTATCTTACTCGCATGCTTAGACGAGGTTCATACGTGCTGTACACTTCGACGGGCTGGCCCTCACCCCCTGGCCCCCTCTCCCGCGCGCGGGAGAGGGGGAAGCCGCGCCAGCGGCGGGGGTGAGGGAACGCTGCGGCCCAATGGGCTCTCGGCTCTCGGCTCTCGGCTCTCGGCTATCAGACAAGCCGCTTCCCGGCCACGTACGTCCGGCGCACCAGGCTCAGGGCGTTGAGATCCTCCAGGGGGTTGCCGCCCACCACCACGACATCGGCGAGCTTGCCTGGCTCCAGCGTGCCGAGCCGGTCGCTCAGGCTGCTGATCTGCGCCGCCACGCTTGTGGCGCTGCGAATCGCGCCGTAGTTGTCGGGCACAACGCCGAGCTTGACCATGAACGCCATCTCGGGGGCGATCACACCGTGGCCCACGGCGGGGCTGCCTGCGTCGGTGCCGAAGCCGATCACCACGCCCGCCTTGGCCGCCTTGACGATGCCCTCGTAGCGCGCCGGGTTGGCGACGGCCTTCTGGCGCTCCAGCAGCTTCCAGTCGGGGATGTTGAACTTCTTCGCAACCTCTGGCTGGCTCTGCATCACAATTGGGGCGAAGGTTGTAACAATCGGGATCTTTCTCGCAAGCAGCAGCTCGATCGTCGCATCGCTCATGCTGCCGCCGTGCTCGACGCAGTCTATCCCAAAGCGGGCCACGCGCTCGATACACTCGTTGTAGGTGGCGTGGGCCGTGATGGGCAGGCCGTTGCGGTGGCACTCGTCGATCACAGCCTCCAGCTCGGCGTCGGTGAACTCCAGCATGTCGTGGCAGGCCATAATCTTGATCAGGTCGGCCCCGCCGCGCACCTGGTCGCGCACGGCGCGGCGCATCTCATCGGCGCCGCTGGCCTCGCGGCAAGCCCAGTAGGTATGGCCGCCCGTCTGCACGATCGACTCGCCGCAGGCCAGCACGCGCGGGCCGGGGAAGATGCCCTGCTCGACCGCCTGCTTGGCGAAGAGGTTGGCCTTGTGCAGGCCCAGATCGCGCACGGTGGTCACGCCTGCGCGCAGGCTGATCAGCATGTTGCCGGCGCACTTGTAGGCCGAGATCTCGGGCGGGTCGTTGAGCGACTGCTGCGCCAGATCGTGAACGCCGTCCCAGCCCAGGTGGGCGTGGCTGTTGAACAGGCCGGGCATGATCGTCCCGCCGGTCTCGACAAGCTCGGCGCCCCGCTCGCCAAGATCGGCGGCGCTGCCCACGGCCTTGATCTTATCGCCCTCGATCTCCACAAAGCCGTGCTCGATCACCTCGCTGGCGCGGCAGGTGAGCACGCGCCCCTTCAGGATGGTGTGGCCCGTGGGGGCCTCGTACATCGGGCCGATCAGCTTCTGGAAGCGCCAGGCAGGCTGCTCAGGCATTGGTTCACTCCTTCTTGATAGCACACTGACTGGGTGACACGGTGACTAGGTGACTAGGTGACACCTGTCGGCGAAGATGGATGGCCTAAGGAAACGTGTACTCTGCTGACCTCAGTAGCTTCCGCTAGGTGTCACCGTGTCACCGTGTCACCGTGTCACCGTGTCACCGTGTCACCGTGTCACCGTGTCACCCAGTCACATCAGCCCAAGCTCCCTGAGCGCGGCGGCGGCCCCGTCCAGGGTGCTCAGGTTCATGCCGGCGTAGTTGGGCGAGAAGACGACCCCGTGGCCGCCGGCCTGGTAGGTCGCCATCACGCTGCGGTAGACGATCTCGGGCGTACAGGCGGCCTGGTCGGCGCGGGTGCGCGGCGCGTCGACGCCGATGCCCATGTAGACGGGCACTTTGCCGCCCACGGCGCGCAGGGTGTCGCGGCACTGGCCGCCGACGTAGCTGTCGGGGTCCATGCCGCGCTGCACCAGCTCGCCCCAGGGCGCCTCGCTCAGGCCGAGCAGCTTGTACATCATCGGGGTAAACTCCTCGGGCGTGAAGTCGCGCAGGATGCTCTTGTGGAAGTCGGTCATCTCCTTCACATAGATGCCGCCCGCCTGGTGTTGGTACGTGATCGGCTTGACCCAGTCGCTGTACATGGTCTGCTCGTCCCAGGGCCACTGGGCCTTGCGGATCGGGTTGAAGTGGTTGCGGTTCCAGACATTCAGGCCAAAGCTGAGGCTGGGGTTGCACCACTTGACGATGCCGTACAGCTCGCGGTCGAGATCCTTGCTGCGCTCCAGCCAGAAGCGCTCCCAGATCAGCGCCTCAGGGTTGCGCAGCAGCACGCGCAGGAACTCGATCAGCGCGCCGTCTACAAACGGCTCGCCCGCCCGTGCCTGCTGAAAGTACTGGTGCAGCTCGCAGAGCGCGGCCCGCGCCCGCTCTACGTCGATGCCGCGCTCTAGCGCCTCGCGGCGGCAGTGCTCGCAGAAGCAGCCGGGCGCCTGGCCCTGGATCATGCGGTCGAGCGGGCTGTTGCGCTCGTTGCACCACATAATCCCGTCGATCTGGTAGCTGCGGCACTGATCCTCGACCAGCGCATGCCACCAGCGTCTGTAGGCCGGGTTCGAGGTACACGGCTCGCCCGCCACGCGGCCGTAGGCATCCACCTCCAGGTACTGCGGCATGTTGGGGATGTTCACCGCGCTGGCCGAGCCGTGGCCGGCGTACTTGAACAGCGGCTCCATCATCTCGGGGATCACCTGCATGCCGCGCGCGCGTGCCGCCGGGATCACCAGCTCCAGGATGTCGCGCCCCGCCAGCTCTGCGTCAGTCGAGCGAAAGGCTTTGATCGGGGTGTTGGCGTAGTACTCGGCGTGGGTGGCCCAGTAGGCGCCGCCCTGCATGGTGTAGGGCGCGGGGACGCCGTGGTCCGGCCAGCCCTCCAGGGCGTGGGAGATGCGTCGGCCCACTTTCAGGCCCAGCCACGAGATCGTGCCGATCAGCAGCGCGTTCACGCCCACGCGGCGCTGGAGCGTGTCGAGCACCTGCTCGACGCCCTCGTCGATGAAGCTGATCGGGCTGATCTGGATGCCGACAAACTTTTTTTCGGGGTCTGGTGCGCTCATAGCTCATTCTCCACAGCTACCCAGCGGCGCTCGTCGTGTGAGCGCCGCACCGCGTCGAGCACCAGTTGGCAGCGCAGGCCGTCGGCGAAGGTGGCGCCGCCCTTTGGCGCCCGCCCCTCAGCGATTGCCGCCACCAGCTCGCGGGCCAGGTGGGCGAACGAGCGCGCCCAGACGCTGGAAGGCACCCCTGGCACGCCCTCCAGCGGGTCGGCCACGCTCAGCTCCTCGGGCGCGGCGGCGCCCAGGCGGCGGCCCCACAGCCTGTCGTCGTGGTCGATCACCAGACTCCCGGCGTCGCCGTGCAGCTCGATCTGGTTCGCGCCGCCGTGGTGGGCCACGTAGCTTACGAAGACGTGGGCCGCCGCGCCGCTCGCCAGGTGCGCGATGAAGCTAAACTGATCGTCGCTGTCCACCGCCCGCAGCTCGCCGCCGCGCGTCGGGTCGGGCCGCTGGCGCACGTACGTTGCGAGCTGCCCGCTCACCGCGCTGATCTCGCCGAGCCACCAGCGCAGCAGATCCACCTGGTGCGAGCCGCTGGCCCCGAGGGCGCCGCCGCCGCGCGATCGGTCGGACCACCAATCCCAGGCGCGCTGAGGGTCGGCCCGCAGCGCCGCGACGTTGCGGATGCTCGCGTAGCTAACCTGGCCGATGTAGCCCTCGGCGAGCAGCTCGGCCACCCGCGCGCGGGTCGGGTTGAAGCGCAGCTCGTGGTCGATCATGTGGACGACGCCGGCGGCCTCGGCGGCGCGCAGCATCGCGGCGGCCTCGGCGGCGTCCATCGCCGTGGGCTTCTCGCAGAGCACGTGGCAGCCGGCCGCGACAGCGGCGAGCGTGATCGGCGCGTGGGTGGCCACGGGCGTCGCCACGCAGATCAGGTCGAGCTGGGCCTGGGCCAGCATCGCGCGGTAGTCGTCGAAGGCCAGCGGGATGCCGTGGGCCTGCGCTGCGGCCTCCGCGCGCTCGCGCCGACCGCTACAGATGGCGACGACCTCGGCGCCCGGTGCGAGCCGAAAGCCTGGCAGCATCGCCGACTGCCCAAACCCAGTGCCGACAATCCCGACGCGCACCGTCTTGCTGGCCATGCTCGCTCCTAGTCTTACAACGAAGGTTGTCATCCCGAGCGCAGCGAGGAATCTGACGAGGATGACCGAGCCGTTTGAACCACGAAGCTACGAAAGGCCGCGAAAGGCCGCGAACCAGGCCACATTCTATTCGCGGTCTAGAGGTTCGCGCCCTTCGCGGTCCAGACGGCCCGGGGTGCGCCGCGCCGCCGCCGATTACGCGTTGTCGCGCGTCCAGACGGTCGAGTCCACGTCGGCGATGTGGGCGATGTAGCCGCCGGGGTTGATCGGCATCTTCAGGCGCCTGCTGATGATGATCCCGTTCGCTGGCGAGCGGCACTCCTCCTGCACCTCGCTGGTCAGCGGGTCGAGCACGCGCCCCAGCAGCTGGCCCTTTGTCACCGTGGCCCCAAGGACGATCCCATCCTCCTGGAGGTAGAAGCCGCCGCTGCGCGAGCGGTAGACGACATAGTTCTCGACCATGATCTGGCGCTTCGGGAGCACCAGGTCGCCGTCGATCATGCCCAGATGCTTCAGGATGTTCAGCGTACACTCGACGCCCTGCTCGATCGTGAAGTCGATCTGGCCGCCGCCGCCCGCCTCGACCACCAGCGGCACGATATTGTTCAGCAGACAGTGGCCCGAGATCATGGCGGGGTTGACCGGGCTTTGGCGCCACCAGATCACCGGCGAGCCGAAGGCCTCGGCCATCCCGCGGATCTTCGCATTCATGGTGCTGATATACTCGGGCGTCAGCTGCGCGCCCCCGCCCTCGCCGCCCACGCCGTCGGCCAGCGTCGACGCTACGGCGGCGTCCTCCGGGATGGCGTGGGGGAAGGCGACGGGCAGCTCGTCGCAGGCGCCAGTGCCGTCGTGGTAGTCCACAAGATACTGGCAGCGCGAGAGCACCTCGCTCCAGATCACGTGGGCCATCTGCTCGGTGAGCCAGCCGTTCTCGAGCTTGCCGGGCCAGACCCGGTTCAGGTCGAGCAGGTCGGCGGGGTTCACGCGCGTGCCGGTGCTCTCGACGCTGCCGCCGAACTCCACCGAGAAGGGGTTGGCCAGGGGCAGGCAGTAGATCGTCCCGCGCAGGGTTGCGGGGTCCACGCGCTGGAGCGCGCGGCGCAAGATCTCGGCGCCCATCGGCTCCCAGCCGTGGAGGGTCGCCTCCAGGCAGACAACCGGCCCGTCCTGGGCGCCTTGCAGCACCTGAAGCGGGATGCGCACCTCGGTGCGGGCGGCGAGGTAGCCGACGTGCAGGTAGCCGTAGGCGCGCTGGCCCGGCTCCACGGTAAGGCCGGCAACAGTGATCGTCTCGCGTGTCATGCGTATTCCTGTGAAGGCGCGGCGTGCCGCTGCCCCTATACGGCGGGCTCGAGCTGCGGGCTGGGCCGCACCATCTGGCCCCACCCGCTTGGCCCCACAATCTGGCCCTCAGCGTAGATCGTCCGGCCGCGAACAATCGTCCGCACTACGCGGCCACGGTAGCCAATGCCGTGGAAGATTCTGGCGCTGCCGCGTGAGCGCGACTGCCAGGTGGCGGTGTCGATCACCGAGCTGACGTTGGGATTGTAGAGCACCATGTCGGCGTCGGAGCCGGGCAGCAGCGCGCCCTTCTGGGGGTAGAGCCCGTACAGCCGCGCGGGCCGAGCGCTGAGCAGCGCGACCATGTGGTTGATCGGCAGGCGCCCGTCGTGAGCCGCAGAGAGCATCAGCGGCGTGAATGCCTCCAGATTCGGCAGGCCCGAGGGGATGGCCAGAATATCCTCCACCTCCTTCTCGTGCGGCAGAAACGGCGCGTGGTCGCTGGCCAGAATGTCCAGCGTGCCGTCGGCAAGCGCGGCCCAGAGCGCCTCGCGATCAGCGGCGGGGCGCAGTGGCGGGGCGATCTTGGCCCAGCGACCGTGGCGGCGCGCCGTCTCCTCATCGAAGAGCAGGTAGTGCGGGCAGGTCTCGCCGGTAAGCTGAACACCGCGCCGCTTGGCGAGCCGGATAAAGTCGAGCGCCCAGGCTGAGGTGACATGCACGATATGGACGCGCGCGCCGGTGGCCTCCGCCAGCACGGCCATCCACGCCACCGCCATCGCCTCGGCGGCCTGGGGGTGGGCGGTGAGGTAGGCGTCGGCGCCGGTGAGCCCACCGGCCCGCGCCCGCTCGCGCCCGATCCGCAGCAGCGCGTCGTTCTCGGCGTGAACCGCGCAGAGCAGCCCGGTCTCGGCGACGATCGAGAGCGCGTGGTAGATGTCGTCCTCGCGGGTGATCGTGATGCCCTCGAAGGAGCGGCGCCGCTCTGGCGGCACCTCCAGGGTGAAGATCTTAAAGGCGCAGGCGCCCGCCTCGGCCAGCCCGTGGATCAGGGCCCGGTCGAGCGTGCCGCAGGCCCCATAGAGCCCAAAATCCACGTGGGCGTCGCGCTCGGCCAGCGCGCGGCGCGCGTTCAGGATCTCGGGGCGCGAGACGCCGACATCGGCGATCGGCATCTCAAGGATGGTCGTGATCCCGGCGGCGGCGGCGGCGGCCGTGCCGCTGGCGAAATCCTCGCGATCAGGGCGGTCGGGCGCACGACAGTGGACGTGGGGGTCTACGAAGCCTGGGAAGACCCAGAGCCCTTCCGCGTCGAGCACCTCCACTACGCTGTCGATCGTGAGGCCTCCTGGGATCGCCAGCTGTGCCACACGCCCGTCGACGACCCCGATGTCGGCGGCGCGACTCCCATGCTCATCGACGAGCGTCCCGTTGATGACGACTAGATCGAGCCTCAAGCATGACTCCTCATCTATTGCGCGCGCAGCCACGCCAGGTAGTGCGCCAGCCCGTCCTGAAGCGTGAAGCGCGGGGCGAAGCCAAGCTCGGCGCGCAGCCGCTCTATGCTCATCGGCCCACGCTCGCTCGGCGGGCGCACCACCAGATCTGCGCCGTCCGAGGTGTCGGCTGGCAGCCACGCCGGCCCCGGCACCAGCGCGGCGATGGCGCCCGCGATCTCGCGCAGTGAGTGCGCCGTTCCCGCAGAGACGTTATAGATCGTGTGCTCGAGCCGCTCGGCGAGGGCGAGGCCGCAAAACGCCTCGGCCACATCGTCGATGTAACAGACATCGCGCAGCCGGTCGGCGCCGTAGACGTGCAGCTGGCGCCCCGCGAGGGCCGCGTGTAGCAGCGTATGAACCTGCGACATCGTCGCGCGCGACTCGGTGGGTCGCTCCATCGGGCCGTAGGCGGTGCCGAGCCGGCCCGCCACAGCCGATAGCCCGTAGAGCTCGGCGTAGCGGCGGCAGAGCTGCTCGCCCGCCTGCTTGCAGATCGTGTACATGCCGCCGATCTGGAGCGCGTCGTCCTCGCCGATGAGCCGCGCCGGGTCTGCTGGCGCGCCATACACCGCCGACGAGCTGATCAGCACCACGCGCTCGGCCTCAATGCGCCGGGCGGCCTCCAGCACGTTCAGGGTACCGCCCAGGTTCACATCCACGAAGCTGGCTGGGTCGGCGCGCTCGGCCTCTGCGGAAGTGACGGCGGCGCCGTGGACGATCCGGCGCACCCCCTCGCGCTGGGCGAGCGCGGCGAGGCCCGCGCGGTCGCGCACATCGCCCATCACAAAGCGCACCAGGTTGGCGACAGGCGCCAGGAAGCGGCGCGTCTCGGCGTCGGGCGCGCGGCGCGCGAGCGCCACAACGGTGGCGCCCTCCATGGCAAGCCGTCGCACAATGTTGAGCCCCACAAAGCCTGCCGCCCCCGTAACAAGCACCGTGGTTGCGTGATGGTTCGCCATCGGATCCCTCGCCATACGCGCTGCCTACAGCGGGCTACAGCACCACGGTGAAGCGACGGACGTTGTCGTAGTTCAGCTCCACGCCCCAGCCTGGGCCTTCCGGCACCTGCATAAGCAGGCCGGTCGGCTCGATCGAGCGCGTGAGGATCGTATCGTGCAGGCCTGTCGGCGGCGAGGGCCAGCGCACGGCGGGCAGGGCCACAGCGATATGCGCCGCCGCAGCCGCGATGATGTCGTAGTAGATCGCGACCGAGAGGTCGAGCCCGGCCGCCTCGGCGATGTGGGCGATCTTGAGCACATTGAGAATTCCGCCGTGCTTGGTGATCTTCAGCAGCGCGATCTGCGCCGCCTCGCGCTTCACCACCTCGATGGCGTCCTCTGGGCCGTAGATCGACTCGTCGGCCATGACGGGGGCGCCAAAGCGCCGCGCCAGGTGGGCCATGTCGTCGAGGCGCGCCACCGGCTGCTCGATCGCGCCCAGCGTTCCCAGCTTGTCCATCGCGCTCAGTGCGCTGATCGCCTGGGCCAGCGACCAGCCCGTGTTGCCGTCGACCTGGATCACTGCTTTGCCGCGCACCGCCTCGCTCACGGCGGCGAAGCGCGCCACGTCGCCCGGCACATCCATGCCTACCTTCATCTTCAGCACGGGGTAGGGCGTCTCGGCCAAGGTGGCGCGGGCAGCCTCGTACATCGCCTCTGGGGTGTCGTGGCGCACAAAGCCCATTAGGCTAATGCCCTCGCGGTAGCGCCCGCCGAGCAGCTGGTAGACCGGCACGCCGAGCGCTTTACCTTTCAAATCCCAGAGCGCGAGGTCCACGCCCGCACGGGCCGAGAGATGCTCGGGCAGCGCCTCCACCATGCGGCGGCTCAGCTGCTCGATGTCGAGCGGCGACTGGCCGATGATCGCGGGGCCGAGGTGGGCGTTGATATTGGCGACGATTCCCTCGGCGGGCTCACCGTAAAAGGGGGCGTCCACAGCAGACTGGCCGATACCGATCAGGCCTGCGTCGGTCTCAACCTCGACCAGCACGGTGAGCGCATCGCTCCTGCTTCCGTACGAGGTGGTCAGCGTATCGGCGCGTGGAATGCTGATAACTGTGGGCTTGACGCGCGTGATTTTCATTCTTGCCTCTGCATAGCGACGGTCGCCTGATCGAGGGTATACAAAGTCCTGCCCCATGGCTGTACAGGCGGGGTTTGCTCATGTCGCAGGAAGACTCGGATTGAGGGGGCTACTCGACTGGTACGGACAGCGGCTGCTCCTCGGCGCTATCTACAGCCACTGCGGCCAGCAACAGCGCTGCCTCCTCGGCCCGCGAGCGCTCCCAGGAGCGGTAGAGCTGCTCACCGGCCTCGGCGATGTGTGTGCCAAGAATCTCGTCGGCGCGATCCGCCTGACCTGTCTCGATCGCGGCGAGAATATCCGGGTGCGTCCCGATCACATCTGCTGGGCTCCTGTAGATGCGGTGCCGTAGGGCCAGACAGCGGCGGGTGCCGATCTCGAGCGATTTCCACATCTGGAGCAGCAGGCTATGGTGCGCGCTACGGCAGATCAGATAGTGGAACTGAATGTCGAGCGTGCCCATGCGGCTCATGTCGGCGAGCTCGGCGGTCGCATACATCTCGTTGAGCACGGCCCGCAGCTCGGCGAGATCGTCCAGCGTGGCGCGCTCCACCGCCTGCCGCACTGCAAAGGTCTCGATGACGCGCCGGATGCTGTATAGCTCGCTAATAAAGTCGCCGGTGATCTCGGTAACGTAGGTGCCTTTGTATGGCGTGTTCTTGATCAGCCCCTCTTCCTCAAGCTGGCCGAGTGCCTCGCGCACGGGCCCACGGCTGACACCGAGCTGCTCCGCGATCTGAGCCTGGTTGACCTGGGCGCCAGGCAGCAGGTCGCCCTGAAGGATGCCCTGGCGGATCGCCTCTGTGACGCTCTGGCGAAGGGTGCGTGCGTCGACGGGATGCAAGGGACTGTTCATGATAGACGGCCCACCAGTGTATAAACTGTCAACAGTAAACAGGCAAGTATACGCATGGGCCGCTGGATATGTCAATGGCCTGACGATTAAGGGGTACGGCGTATGGTTTCGGGCCAGGCGGGGCAGCGGGCGACTGAAGTCGCGCCACAGGGGCGCTGCGCGCCGTGCGTCGGCCTGCGCCGACGCCGTGCTGCGTCCGCGTAGGCGGACGAGCGGCCGTAGGCCTGGCCGACGCGGTTTCAACCGCCTGGTCGGCAGGCGGGCGCGTACACGCGCGCCGTGGGGGCGCGGTGCGCCGGGCGCCCGCCTGCGCCGACGCGTCCGCACCCGCCCGGCCGACGCGGTTTCAACCGCCGGGTTCTGGCCGCGTAGCCCTAGATCAAGGTTCATACGTGCTCGCGCGCGTCGAAGGTGGCGATGAGGTTGCGGTAGGCATCGACCCGCACGGTGACATCGGGGCCAATAATCGCCGTGCTGTCCGGCTCCTCGATCACGCACGGCCCCGCCAGCTCCGCGCCGCCCTGTAGCCCGGCCCGGTCGTACACGGGCACCTCTGCAAACCTCCCCCACGCCGCCACGAATACCGGCCGGATCCCCTTCTGCGCGCGGGCGGCGCTTGTCGCGTCCGTGCCCACCTCTGCCAGCCGCAGCGTCGGCGCGCCCCCACTCGCCGTCACCCGCAGCGTCATCACCTCCAGCTCCAGGTGCGGGTGCGCGTAGCCATAGATCGCCTCGTACTGCGCAAAGAACGCCGCTCTCACCCCGCCTAGCCCCAGCTCTACCAGCCGCCCTGTGGGCAGCCGCACCGTCACCTCGTGCCCCTGGCCAACGTGCCGCAGGTCCACGCTCGGCACGAATTCCATCGCCGCCTCGGCTACGCCTGCCTGGACTAGCGTTGCCTGCCCCTCCGCCGCCAGCTCCGCCAGCAGCCCGTCCAGCGCCTCAAGGCTTGCCGCCGTCACCGGCCCCGCGAATGTGCGCGCCAGGTCGAACGCCACTGGCGCCGTCAGGAAGCCCAGCGCCGACGCCACCCCCGCGTTGGTCGGGATCAGGTAGCCGCGCATCTTCAGCGCCCGCGCCAGCGCGTCGGCGTGGGCCGGCCCCGCGCCCCCAAACGCCAGCAGCAGCACCGCCCGTGGATCCACCCCGCGCTCCGCCACATGCACCCGCGTCGCCGAGATCATGCTCTCGTTTACCACCCGGTAGATCCCAAACGCCGTCTCCACCACCGTGCGCTCCAGCTGCCCCGCCAGCGGCGCCATGGCTGCTGCTGCGGCCGCCTGGTCCAGCACCATCCGCCCGCCCAGGAAGTAGCCTGGGTTGAGGTAGCCCAGCAGCAAGTTGGCATCCGTCACGGTCGGCTGTGTCCCGCCGCGCCCGTAGCAGGCCGGGCCGGGGTCGGCGCCCGCAGACTGCGGGCCGACCTTCAGCAACCCCAGGTCGTCGAGCCGCGCGATGCTGCCGCCACCCGCGCCGATCTCGATCAGCTCGATCGCCGGGATACGCACCGGCAGCCCCGAGCCACGCTTGAAGCGGTGCATGCGCGCGATCTCGAACGTGTGGGTCATCTGGGCGCGGCCCTGGCTGATCACGCACAGCTTGGCGGTGGTGCCGCCCATATCGAACGCCACCAGGTTGGGGTGGCCCGTAACCTGGCCGTAGAAGATCGCGGCCAGCGCGCCGGCAGCGGGGCCGCTCTCGACAAGACGGATGGGAAAGCGTGCGGCGGTGGCGGCGACCGTGATGCCGCCGGAGGAGAGCATCAGATACAGCGGGCGCGGGTAGCCGAGGCGCTGGAGCTGCGTCTCCAGGCGCAGCAGGTAGCGGCTGGCGAGCGGCTGGACGTAGGCGTTGGCGACGGTGGTAGACATGCGCTCGTACTCGCGGATCTCCGGGGCGACCTCGGACGAGAGCGAGCGGGCGAGCTGGGGGAAGCGGGTGGCCAGAAAGGCCGCCACCTGCTGCTCGTGCGCCCCGTTGCGGTACGCGTGCAGGAAGCAGATCGCCACTGCCTGAGGTTCGGTGCGCTCGATAAAGGCCGCCACAGCGTCGAGCGCCGCGTCGCTTAGCGGCGTCACCACCTCGCCGAAGGTATTCATCCGCTCCTCGACCTCGCAGCGCAGATCGCGCGCCACAAGCGGGCGCACCGGCGGCGAGTGCAGGTCGTAGATGTCGTAGCGCATCTCGCGCTGGGTATCGAGGGTGTCGCCAAAGCCGGCAGTGGTGATCAGAGCCACCCGCGCGCCCTTGCGCTCGATCAGCGCGTTGGTGATCAGGGTCGTCCCGTGGATCGCCAGCTCAACCTGGTTGCCCTCGGCCTGTACTTCGCCGAGCAGGGCGCTCCAGCCCTCCAACACCGCGCGGGCCGGATCGTCGGGCGTGGTGAGCGTCTTGTACGTGTGTAGCTCGCCCGTCTGCATATTGCAGAGCACAAAGTCGGTAAACGTGCCGCCAATATCGAAGCCGAAACGGAAGCTCGCCTGCGCAGTCATGCTCTCTCCTGACAAAGCGTGCCGACGGGCGCGGCGCCCGGCTCAAGCGCTGCGCTCAGCGCACGGTCGATCCTGTGGGCCAGGGACTGGGGACTGGGTACGGCGCAAGCATACTACGACTACGGCGGGCTTGTCAAGCCAACTGTTGACAGTTGACAACGTATTCTGGTTGTGCTAGATTTGCCGTAACGCCCAACGGTCGCCTCAAACGCACGCTCTCAACTACCCGATTGTATCGTACCCCTGTGGGGCCAGAACCCACCGCGACGCTGCGCCAAGCGTGTTGTGCTACTAAGGCATTGCTCGCCAAGCATCGAGGATTGTATGGATCAGCTCTCGAAACTGACTGCACACGCCGTAGGCTCAGCCCAGCGTGCTGCGGGCAAGCGCTACAGGCTCGGCTTTGACATTGGCGGCACCTTCACCGACTTCGTCCTGATCGACGATCACTCAGGCCAGATCACAAGCTATAAGACCCTGACCACACCGCATGAGCCGGCAGCTGCGGTGATGGAAGGGGTGCGCAGTCTGCTCAACCAGGTGCAGGCGTCGGGGCACGCGATCGACACCGCCATCCACGGCACAACCCTGATCACCAATGCGCTGATCGAGCGCAAAGGCGCCAGGACGGCCTTTATCACGACCAAAGGCTTTCGCGATGTGCTGGAGATCGCGAAGGAGATGCGCTACGACATCTACGATCTGCTGCTGGTGCTGCCGCAGCCGCTGGTCCCACGCCCGCTACGCCTGGAGGTCGACGAGCGCCTCAATGGCCGGGGCGAGGTCGTCACGCCGCTGAATACTGCGGATCTGGAGGCGCTCAAGGCGCTGCTGGAGCGTGAAAAGGTAGAGTCCGTGGCGGTTTGTCTGCTGCACTCCTACAGCAACCCCGTCCACGAGCAGCTGATCCGAGCATGGCTGCACGAGCAGCTGCCGCAGCTCAGCGTCGCGCTCTCCTGCGAGGTCGCCCCGGAGATCCGCGAGTACGAGCGTATGTCCACCACCGTCGCCAACGCCTATGTCCAGCCGCTCACCGAGCGCTACCTGGCGCAGCTAGAGCAGCAGCTGCGCGCCACAGGCTTTGAGCGCAGGCTGTACCTGATGCTGTCGAGCGGCGGTATCAGCACGGTGGACATAGCCGGGCGCTTTCCGGTGCGGCTGCTGGAGTCCGGCCCCGCTGCGGGCGTGCTCGCGGCCATCTTCTATGGCGAGGTGGTGGGCGAGCCGAGCCTGGTCTCCTTCGATATGGGCGGTACCACCGCGAAGATGTGCCTGATCAAGGACGGACGCCCGACCATGACGAGCAGCTTTGAGGTGGCGCGAGTCCATCGCTTCAAGCGGGGCAGCGGCCTGCCGGTGCGCGTCCCGGCGATCGAGCTGATTGAGATCGGGGCCGGCGGCGGCTCGATCGCGCGCATCAACGAGCTTGGCCTGCTCAAGGTTGGCCCCGACTCGGCGGGCGCCGACCCCGGCCCGGCCTGCTACGGCTTTGGCGGGAGTGCGCCCACCGTCACCGACGCCAACCTGCTGCTCGGCTACCTCAACCCGGATTACTTTCTCGGCGGGCGCATGCAGCTAAACGTGGCCGCCGCCGAGCGGGCGATCGCGGCGGATGTCGCCACCCCGCTCGGGGTTGACCCAATCGTGGCCGCGCACGGCATCCACCAGGTTGTCAACGAGAGCATGATCGCCGCGACGCGCATTCACGTGGCCGAGCGCGGCGCCGACCCACGTCGCCTCAAGCTGATGGCCTTCGGCGGCGCCGGGCCAATCCACGCCCATCAGATCGCACGGGCGCTCAAGATGCGCGGCTATATCATCCCCGCCAGCGCCGGCGTGACCTCGGCGCTGGGCTTTCTCACCGCGCCCGCGTCGTTCGACTTCGCGCGGAGCTTTGTCGCCAGGCTCACCGCCGAAATCCTGCCAACCCTCGATACAATCTACGCCGAGCTAGAAAGCCAGGGCCGGGCGATGCTGCACGAGGCGGGTGTCGCCGAGGGCGAGATGCGCTTTCTACGCCAGGCCGATCTGCGGCACGTCGGCCAGGGGCACGAGCTCCCGCTGCCGCTGCCCTTCCCACGTCTGGCCGAGGTCGATCTCGACGCCACACTCCGCCCCTACTTCTACGAATTCTACGCCGGTATCTACGGCCATGCCCATCGCCACCTTGATCTCGAGATCATCACGTGTCGTCTGACGGCCACCGGCCCGCGACCGCGCGTCAGCCTGCGCGAGACTGCGGTCGAGCTGCGTCCGGCCACAGCGGCGCTCAAGGGCGAGCGTCGGGCCTACTTCGCCGAGCTTGGCGGCTTCGTGCAGGTTCCAGTCTACGACCGCGAGCTGCTCGCCGCCGGGATGCAGTTCACGGGGCCGGCGATCGTGGAGGAGAAAGACTCGACCGCCGTGATCGGGCCGGGCGCGCACGTCGCGATTGATCGCTTCGCCAATCTGCTGGCGACATTTACGCTGGACAATGGGCGGTAGCCGGTAGACCAACGACGGTCGACAAGGTCCATAGACAAGGAGCATAGCCGTAGGTGGCTGTACTCCCCGCTCTACCCTCCAGTTTCGATATGATCTGGTGTTGACCCGCACTCAAGAAGGAGCAAGAGTCATGGCCTCACGTCCAGGGAGATCAGATCGGCCCGCTCGCTGGGGACACGTCGGCACGCTGCTGCTGCTCTCGATCGTCGCGCTGATTCTGGC
>Ga0105045_10001357_pt1 | contig 19920 bp, 16 predicted proteins | sample MAT02_FD_78089 | JGI IMG/M metagenome (GOLD analysis project Ga0105045, IMG submission 78089) | Freshwater microbial communities from Lake Fryxell liftoff mats and glacier meltwater in Antarctica - MAT-02 (megahit assembly) | ecosystem: Environmental > Aquatic > Freshwater > Ice > Liftoff... | reverse complement strand
GGCCAGTACCGCGACACGGAGACCGGGCTGCACTACAATCGGCACCGGTACTATGACGCAGACGCCGGCCAGTACATCTCGAGGGACCCGCTGGGGCTGCGCGCGGGACTGCGGGTGTACGGGTACGTGGTGGAGCCGGGGGTGCAGAGCGACCCGCTGGGGCTCTCGCCGAAGGCTGGGGATGGGTGTGGGGGCGACCGTATCCTTCCCGAGCGCGCGGGACCCGTGGGCAAAATCTCAGCCAGCGAGGTCATCGATAAGACGCCGGCCGATATCGATCGGCGGGCGAGGGAACTCGGTCTCGCCCCAAGGGGTCCCGCGCCGGCAGATGGACGAGGCTCGTACATCGATCCACAAACCGGTGTCCAGCGAATCCTGTCGCATCCGAACGCTGCCAAGCCCCACGCTCACGTCAACGACCCCGACGGAGCCCGTATTTACGCGCGTGGCCAGCCGGTTCCGGATGAGGCGGAAGAAGCCCATCTGCCCATATCCAAATGAAGCACGGAAGCAACCTGCCGATGCCGGGTAGCCGGCTTGACCACGAACTCGCGTCCTTGCATGACGCGACCCTCGTCCGCGTAGTCGTCGAATGGGGCGAAGGCGTTGGCCTAGTGGTCGCGAAGCGATCAGTTGCGAACGGTGGCGAAGCGGTCCTTCGCGTTACCGGTGTGCGGCGGATTGAGTGTCCGCGTCATCTTCCGTGGGGCCCGAGTTCAAGCATCAACGAAGTGCGATATTCGACGAACGACGCCGGAGTGCGGCTCGAGGTAGAGGTCCAGAGTGGCGACGTAATCGTCATCGAGGGCAAGAAACTCGTGGACTGCCCTCCAGACCCCTCCTGAGGGGTCGTCGAGGCTCGCGCAAAGTCCGTAAAAGACGGACAGCCCGCGCCGGCGGGATGCTCGAATACAGGTGGCTTGGGTTGAATCGAGGGCGAGGTGGTGGGCCGTCCGGCGTCCGCTGGTGCCGCGCGTTGGTCGCACGCCTCGACTCGAGCTCCGATGCGCGCGAGCACTCCTCGCTGCAGTACTCGTCGCCACGATCACACGGCCGGCAGATCACGACCGATCGCAGGCAGCGCCCGCAGCTGAACAGACGGCCGCTGCCGGCCTCGTGGGCACACGCCGGTGGACCGAGCGGGAGGCTCGGACGGCGTTGCGAGCGTGGGGCGGAGTGGCCAGGCGCTGAAGACGTTCGCGCGCGAGCAGTGGATCCCGCCGTGATGCCCGAGCTGCTACGAGCCCGCGCGATATACCTGACGTCGCTCGAGCCGCGCTGGGGCGGCACGTACGCGGCGGTGGACGCGTACGTCGCCGAGACCGCACCACTTGTCCCCGAGCACCCCCGCCTCGCGCTGCTGCGCGACTTCGCCGACTGGGACCGCTGCCGCGTCGCGGGCGACAAGGATCCCACCGACGCCCTCGCAGCAAGCCCGAACTCGCGGAACTCGCGAGTGACCGTGTCGGTGGCTGCCGTTGATGTACGCGCGCGCCGTGTTCGGTGGCCAGGCGCTGCTGGCTCCGAGCCACAACGCGCTGTATCCCGACATCCACCCCGAGACCGTGGCGCAAGCGATCGCGCGCGGTGCCGCGTGACCGCAACCCAAGAGGGCACCACGAGTCGGGGCGCCCGCGCCGGCCGCCTCAGCGCACCGGCGCTTTCGTTCCGGTGAGCCGTCGCAGGATCGCGGTGCCCTTCTCGGTGCACCGCTGCTCGACGCTGAACTCTGGCGCCTGCGCGTGCCACCTCCGCACGATCTCCTGCTCACCCGGCCGCTTCGCGTCGTCCACCACGATCACGGCGCCCGGCGAGAGGTGCCGACGCAGGGCGGGGAGGGCCGGGAATCTTGTCAGGGCGTTGCCACCACCGGGCGGCCCATCGACGACCAGCAGGTCGATGGGCTCGCTCACCGCCTCCGCCGGCACGTCGTACCACGGCAGTCCACCGAGCTCGGGGCTCGTCGCACACAGCGGCGCATCGACGACGCTCGCGACGCCCTCGAGTCCGTGTTGGATCAGCTTGCGACGGGTGATCTCGGCGAAGCGCGGCTCGTGATCGAGCGAGACGACCGTGCCGCCGGCCCCGAGTTTCTGCAGCGCGTAGGCGCAGACCACCGTCGACATGCCCGATCCCAGCTCGACGATGCGCTGCGGTCGGGTCTCGAAGATGAGGACCATGAGCTCGTGGAGCAGCTCGGGGCTGGCCACCCACGCGCCGGTCGGACCCAGCGGCGCGCGCGGCCCGAGGATCGCGTGGATGGCCACCCACGCCTCGGTACGTCGGTAGCGGCTCTCGACCTCGAGGCGAACGCGACGGAGCACCACCAGCGTGGTGATCGCGATGCCGACGGCGATCGCGATGAAAACGCAAGAGATGGTCGTCGCGGGTTCCACGATGGTCGGTAGACTTATCAGCGCACCCGGCGCCCGGCAACTGATTCCCGGCGCCCGCCATCGTGCGCGGGTGGACCATCCGGCATAGACTCGCGCCGTGGCGTCGTACGAACGCGAGCTGCGTCGCGGCACGTTCATCAACACGCTCGGCCTGGTCGCCAAGCTCCTCGAGCCCCTGTTCGTGCTGTTCGCGACCTGGCTGTATGGCCCTGTCGTCGTCGGCTACTACCTCATCGCGGTGTCCCTGGCCGAGATCTCGGCGGGCTTTTTGGCCACGGGCTACGCCGACGCCACGACGATCTTCGGCAGCCAGGCCCTGGGTCCGGGCCCGGGTGATCCCGAGGCTGGCGGTCGCATCGCGCAGGTGCTGGCCAACGCGCTGGTGATCACGCTCGCGCTGTCGTGCGCCACGGCGATCGCCGTCCAGCTGGGCGCGCCATACCTCGCAGCGCAGCTCGCCGACGAGCCGGGCGCGCTCTTGCCCGGCCTCGCCCTGGCCGGCTGGTCGCTGGTGCCGTTCTCGTTCTGGACCATCGTGATCGCGGCGACCAAGGCCCACCTGCGCATGGAGTTCGACGCGCTGTTCGGCGGTCTGCGCCCGATCATCTTGCTCGGCACCGCCGCAGTGGCCTTCACCATTGATGACTCCGTGACGGGGCTGCTGACCGCGTGGCTCGTCACGCAGCTCGTACTCGCGGCGCTGTCGCTGTGGCCGCTCGTCAAGATGTTCGACGTCCGCGCCCTGCTGCTCGCGGTGGTGCGGCTTCGGCCCCACCGCAAGATGCTCGCCTTCGCGATCCCGCAGAGCTTGAACCTCACGCTCAACCGCTACATCACCCGCCTCGCGGTGCCCATGCTCGCGGGCCTCGGCGCGGCCCCGGCCCAGATCGCGTGGTACGGCACCGCGTCGCTGCTCACGAGCAACCTCAAGACCATCCGCACGGTCTTCAGCGGTGCGCTGGCGCCGGTGGCCGCGCGACACCACCAGGCCGGCGAACGCGAGGAACTCACATCGGCGCTCGGGCGGCTGTCGAACGTGACCACCATGCTGATCGTGCCGGTGGTGCTCGCCGCCGTGGTGCTGCGCGACGACGTGATGGCCCTGGCCGATGAATCGTACCGTGGCGATAGCGCGTTCGTGGCGGTGCTGCTCGTCACCTCGTTCATCAACTGCGCCTACGGTCTCGCCGGCAACTGCATGATGTTCACCGGCCACACCGGCTGGACGCTCACCAACAGCGTCATCGTCGCGGCGCTGAACACCGGCCTCGCGTGGCTGCTCATCCCCGCCTACGGATTGCTCGGCGCCGCCGTGGCCACCGTGATCGCGGTCGCCTTGGTCAGCGCCGCGCAGATCGTCGAGCTCCACCTGCTCGAGCGGGTGACGCTGCGGTGGCGCGACGTGGCCGGTCCGCATCTTGGCCTGGGCGCGGGGCTGGCGGTCGTGATCGCGGTGTGGGATCCGGCGATGATCGGCGGGGTCGGCGGGGTCGGCGGGGTCGGCGGGGTCGGCGTCCGCATCGCCCTCGCCCTCGGCCTCGCGTCGCTCGCGGTCGCCGTCGCCGTGCTGGTCGACCCGCGGACGCGGGCGAGCGTCGGCCAAGCGATCACCAAGCGCTGGACCCGGCGACCGCCGCCTGGCGGCGCGGGCGATGGCCCACCGCCGACGAACGACTGATCGCGCTGCCCGAAGCGCGGCTCGAGATCCCCGCGGTGGGCGATATCATCCGCGTTGGGCGAGATCGCCCGGTGGTCCGCCCCTGAACCGGAGGCCCGCCTGCGGGTTCAGGTCAGCCCGGCGAGCGCGCCCGTGCAGAATTCCTGGGCGCCGAAGAGCTGCTCGTCGATGCCGTACGCGTTCTGCAGCGAGACCAACAGGTCGTTGTGCGATGCGCCGGGGTAGGTGACGTAGCGGCCGGTGTCGAAGTATCCGCCCGCCGATCCGGCGAGCACGAACGGCATCCGCTGGTGGCTGTGGGTGTTGCCCTTGGACAACTCGTTGACCCACAGGATGCAGGTGTGATCGAGCACCGTCACGTCGCCCTCGGGGATCGCGGCGAGCTTGCCCAGCAGGTAGGCGAACTGCTCGCAGTACCAGGTCTGGCGCACCGTCCACTCCGCCCACGCCCCTGCGTCATCGTCGCCAGCGTGCGACAGCATGTGGCCGTCCCCGTTGCTGCCGATGAACGGGAAGGTGTGATGGTTGGCGCCGTTGCTGTACTGCAGGCTCGCCACCCGAGTGATGTCGCAGGCGAAGGCCATCGCGATCAGATCGATGTGGGCCTGCGAGACGATATGCATCGAGCCTGCGTCGTCGGGGTTGACCGCCGGCGGCGCGCCCGGGACCACGCAGTGCTCGCCGAGCACCGGCTCGTTCTGCAGGCGCAGCTCGAGATCCCGGACGAGGGCGGCGTGCTGATCGAGGCGCTGGCGATCATCGATGCCGGCCTGCTGACGCACGGCGGTGAATTGCTCGTTGACGGTGTCGAGCACGCTCACGCGCTTGGCCCGACGGATGATCATCTCGGTCGGATCGGCGCTGAAGTCGGCGAACATCCGCGCGAAGATGCCGGCGGGGTTGTCCTCGGGCGGCAGCGGCTGATCGGCGGCGGCGTAGACCATGCGGCTGCGGATCTCGCCGCCGGTGTAGGCGCTGGCCCGGATGCCGGCCTCGACGCTGCCCAGCGGCGTGGTGGCGCCGATGTGCTGGGCGATACGCTGATCGATGGAGATGCCGTCGGCCCAGCCCGCGAGCGAACCGTCGCCGCCGACCATACCGCCTTGCCGCAGCGGCCGACCGGTGAGTACGCCGCCCATGCCCTGCTGGTGGTCCTCGCCGGGACCGGCGTCGACCGCCGGCATGTCGACGCCGTCGAGGATGATGAGGCGATCCTTGAACGGCTCGAGCGGTACCATGCTCTGCGCGAGCGTGAAGTCGGTCTCGGTGCCGGTGGGGAACCACGTCGCCGGCCAGCAGCCGTTGGGGTTGAAGAACACGATGAAGCGCAGCGGGAAGCCGTCGGCGGCCACGCCGGGCATCGCGGCCTGGACATCGCGGACGGCCATGTCGAGCAGCGGCAGCGCGAGCATCGATCCGCCGAGACCGCGGAGCATGGTCCTTCTGTGCATGCGAGTCTTCATGCGTCACCTGTGCCGATCGTGCGGAATCGAAACGCATCCGAGAGGGTGATGTCCACCATCAGCTCCAGCAGGTCGCCGCCGCTGTCGGCGAACGCCTCCTCGAGGTCGAGCATCGTACAGGCGTCGAGCTCGTCGTCGAGTCGGCGACCGAGGGCGTACGTCGTCCAGTTCTCGATCATGCACGCCTGGACATCCGTGCTCGTCGACAGCCGCCGCGACAGGTCGGCGGCGTCGGTGACCGGGCCCATGGTGTTCGGATCCTGCACGTTCAGGATCTCGCCCGAGGCGTCGATCGCCGCGCCGTTCTCCGTGGTGCGCCAGCGACCCGAGCCGTCGTAGTTCTCGAGGGTGAAGCCCAGCGGGTTGATGAGCGCGTGGCAGCCGGCGCACGCCGGTGCGGCGGTGTGCTCGGCGAAACGCTCGCGCGTCGTGGCGTCGGGATCCGGCGAAGGCGGCTCGAGCGAGATGTCCGGGGGCGGCGTGAGCTCCTGACACAGCAGATGCTTGCGCACGAAGACCCCGCGGGCGATGGGCGAGCTGCCGTCGGGATACGCGAGCATAGCGAGCAGGCCGGGCTGCGACAGCAGTCCTGCGCGCTTGCCCGGGATCGTCCACGCGCCGGTGACCGGATCTTGGGCGCTCGCCTGGTAGAACGCGGCGAGCTCGGTGCTGAGGAAGACCTCGGGCGCGCTGAGCAGCGCCTCGAGCGTCCCGTCGCCGTCGAAGTACACGTGCGCGATGAACTGCTGCACGCTGTCGGTCCAGTCGCCGGCGAACGTGGCGGGATCGAGGCCGGGAAAGGCGACGGGATCCTTGGCGACCGAGCCCAGCGCGCCCAGGCCGAGCCACTGGCGGTGGAACTCGGCGACCGCCTGGCGGCCGGCGGGCGACTCGAGCAGGCGCCGGGCCTGGGTCTCGACGCCGTCGGTGTCGTCGAGCATGCCGGCGCCGGCGGCCGCGAGCAGCTCGGCGTCGGGCGTCGAACCGGTGATGAAATACGACAGGCGCGAGGCCATGGCGTAGCCGCCGACGGCGACCAGATCGCCCGGGGCCGCGCCCTCGGGCACCGGCTCGATGCGGTAGAGGAACTGTGGTGACTGCAGGATCGCCTGGGTGGTGACGGCGATGGCCTCGGCATAGCCGTATTGCGTGAGTGACGACTCGAACAGGGCGAGCATCGGCGCCGACTCGGCGGCATCGGTCGGGCGACGAAACGCCCGCGGCATGAACTCGACGACGAAGCTCTGTCCGCATGCGAGCTCTCCGCTCACGAGCGGATCGCACGCGGTGAGCTGCAGCATGCGCTCGGCGACGGCGCGCGCGGCGATGTCCTCGGCCGCGTCGAGGTACTGCCGCACGACGTCCTTGCTGACCTGATGGACGGAAGCGTCGTTCTCGAACAGGCCGTTCTTGTTCTCGGGGGCGAAGGTCGTGCGCGCCGGTGACGTGGTGTCGCCCAGCAGATCGCGCACGGTGTTGTCGTACTCGGTGCGCGTCAGCAGGCGCATGCGCACAGGGGGCGTGCTCGGGGCGGCGTCCTCGCACAGCAAGGTGGTGTCTGGGGGATCGTCGTCGGGTCCGCCGTCGTCGGGGCCACCGCTGCCCGCGGCGTCGTCCTGGGGGACGCCGCGATCGTCGGTCAGGCCCTGGTAGCAGCCGCCGAGCGCGATCGCGCCGGCCGTGAGGAGCGTGCGGTGCATGGAGTTGGCCGGCATCCAGTTCCGGGACGGACGCCGCGATGCCTCGGCGCACGCGGCGGCTCCGCATCCGTAGAATCGGCACGACAAAGGTTCGTGGCGCCCCGATCTCCGAGATGCGCCGACGCCGCTCATCGTCCGGCCGCGCGACCCGCATGGCGTACACTGCTGCCCCGATGGCCTCCGAGCCCACACCCTTTGCCGCCGCCCGGCTCCGCATCGAGGCCGCGATGGCCCGCAGCCTGGCCCGGGTGCCCAAGGCGGTGGTGCGGCGATTGCTGTCGCTGTCACGCACCCGTCACGTCGTCGGCGATCATCGGCTCGACGATCAGGTGCAGTGGGCCGACCTGCTGCGCCGCGTGGCGAGGCACCGCCCGATCGAGCACGGCAGCGTCGCGAATGCGCGTCGCGAGTATCGGCGCATGTCGCTGCTCGAGCGCGCACCGCCACGGATGGACGAGGTGCGGGATCTCGAGCTGGAAGGTGAGCACGGTCCGATCCCCGCGCGCATGTATCGACCGACGATGGGCGAGCTGCCGCTGTTGGTCTACTTCCACGGCGGCGGCGGCGTGATCGGCGATCTCGAGACGCACGATGTGGTGTGTCGGACGTTCGCTGCGCGCAGTCGCGTGGTCGTGCTCGCGGTCGACTACCGGCTCGCGCCCGAGCACTCGTATCTCGCCGCGGCCGAGGACTCGTTCGCGGCCTATCGTTGGTGCCTCGCGCACACCCACGCGCTCGGTGTGCGGGCCGATCGCGTCGCGGTCGGTGGCGACAGCCGCGGCGGCAAGCTCGCCGCCGTGGTGTGTCAGCTCGCCAAGGGCCGCGGCGAGCCCCAGCCGCGCGTGCAGCTGCTCGTCTATCCCAGCACCGACGTCGCGGCCGACTTCCCGTCGCGGACGCAGTTCGCCGACGCGCCGTGGTTGGGCAGGGATCTCATCCGGTGGTTCGAGCGCCATGCGTTGGCCGAGCCGCTCGATCGCACTGATCCGCGGGTGTCGCCGCTGCGCGCACCGGATGTGTCGGGCCTCGCGCCGGCGTTGGTGGTGGTCGCGGGCTTCGATCCGCTGCGCGACGAGGGCCTCGCCTATGCCGCGCGTCTGCGCGAGGCGGGCGTGCCGGTCGCGCTGCGCGACGAGCCGACGCTGCCCCATGGGTTCTTGCAGCTCACCGGCATCTCGCGGGCGTCGGCGGTCGCAACGGACGCGATCGCCGACGAGCTGCGCTGTGCGCTGCAGTGACCTCGCGTGGCCGTTCGCGTTGTGCGAAGCTCCGCCGCGATGTCGCGCCGTCCCACTCCTGCCCCGGCTGATCCTCGGTGACGATCCTCGGTGCGAGGGGTCTGCGACGGACCTACGGCACGCGCGATGTGTTGCGCGACGCGACCTTGTCGGTATCCGAAGGCGAGCGCGTCGGCCTCGTCGGACGCAACGGCTCGGGCAAGAGCACGCTCGCCAAGATCCTCGCCGGGATCGAGCCGCCCGACGCCGGTGAGGTCGTGCGGCGCACCAACTTGCGCATGGGCTACCTGACGCAGTCGCCGGATCTGACCCCCGGCGCCCGGGCGATCGACATCGTGCTCGCCGGCCTCGGGCCGTGGCAAGCCGCCGTTGCCCGCCACACGGAACTGTCGGCCCGGCTCGAGCGCGGTGAGGGCGATCTGTCGAGTCTGCTGCAGCGCCAGGCCGACGCGGCCGCGCAGGTCGATCTGCTCGGCGGCTGGAACATGCGCCACGAGGCCGAGACGATCCTCGATCACGTCGGCATCCGTGATCCCGAGGCGTCGGCCGATCCGATGAGCGGCGGTGAGCGCCGCCGCGTCGCGCTGGCGCAGATCCTGGTGGCCGCCCCCGAGCTGGCGATCCTCGACGAGCCGACCAACCACCTCGATATCGACGCGGTACAATGGCTCGAGGCGTGGCTCATCGAGCGCCACCGCGGGGCGCTGATTCTCATCACCCACGACCGCTATCTGCTCGACCGCGTGGTCACGCGCACGCTCGAGGTCGACGACGGCGCGGTGTTCTCATACGAGGGTGGCTGGGGTCAGTACCTCGAGGCCAAGGCCGAGCGCATGGCCCACGTCGAGCGTGCGGAGTCCAACCGCCGCAACTTCCTGCGCACGGAGATCGAATGGCTGCGGCGCAGCCCGCAGGCGCGCACCACCAAGCAGAAGGCGCGCATCGACCGGGCCCAGTCCGCGATCGCCCAGGGGCCGCCCAAGACCGAGCGCACCGCGACCATCGCGATGGACAGCGCGCGCTCTGGCAACATGATCATCGAGGCCGAGGGCATCGCCGTCGACGTCCCCGGCCGCCGGCTGGTCGAGGGCTTCACCTTGCGGCTGTCCGAAGGCGAACGCATCGGGGTGGTCGGCACCAACGGCTGCGGCAAGACCAGCCTGCTGCGGGTGCTCACCGCCGCGGTGCCGCCGGCGGAGGGCGTGGTGCGCCACGGCAAGAACACGCGCATCGCATACCTCGATCAGGAGCGCAGCGGCCTGCGCGAGGACCAGACGGTGTTCGAGAACGTGGCCGGCGATCGCGGTTCCATCGAGATCGGCGGCGAGTCGCTCGAGGCCCGCAGCTACCTCGAGCGCTTCCTGTTCAGCCCCCAGGATCAGCGCCAGCTGGTGTCGACGTTGTCGGGCGGCGAGCGGGCGCGGGTCGCCCTGGCGCGGCTGCTGCGGGACGGCGCCAACGTGGTCGTGCTCGACGAGCCGACCAACGATCTCGACGTCATGACGCTCGGCGCCCTCGAGTCGGCGCTGGTCGAGTACCGCGGTACCTTGTTGGTGGTCACCCACGATCGGTGGTTCCTCGATCGGGTGGCGACGTCGATCCTCGCGTTCGAGGACGGCAAGGTCACGCAGTACCAGGGCGGGTGGTCGGACTGGTCCGATCGGCGGGCGCAGGATCTCGCCGAAGCTGCGCGGCAGGCGGCGGCGCGCAAGGCTGCCGCGGCGGCGCCTATGGCCGCGGTCGTGGCGGTCGCAACGGCGAGGCGCGGGCTCAGCTTCACCGAACGCCATGAGCTCGATGGATTGCTCGACAAGGTCGACGCCGCCGAGCAGGTGCTCGCCGCGCTCGAGGCGGAGATGTGCAGCGAGGGGTTCTACGGGCGCAGCCAGGGCGAGCAAGCGGCGTTCATGGGGCGGCTGCAGGCGGCGCGGCATGAAGCGGCGCGGCTTGCTGCGCGGTGGACGGAACTCGAAGAGCGCCGCGAGGGCTGAGAGAGCGACAGCGAACGGGAGGGGGGAGGTTCCGCCGGGCTTTGCCCGGTGGAAGGGGGACCGGGCCGGTCCTCCAGAAGGACCGAGGGGGCGGGCCAACGCCCAGATCGGCGCGGGTCGCTGCGATCTGGTTGTAGGCGTGTTCGACGATCAACCCGACGACGTCCGCATCACCGAGCTGCTGCGCGATCGCTGCGTGTGCCTGCTCCGCGGCGATTATCCGGCGCTCGACGGGCGGCTCACCCTGCGGCGGCTCGCCGCGCTCGATCCGGTCCATCAGGCCCTACGTCAGCGTTGACGTCACTTCACCGCGCCCATGAGCTTGCGGACCAGCGGAGAGATCGCGATCAGCACGGCGCCGGCGATCAACGCGTAGATCGCCAGCTGCTGATAGCCGGCCGTGTACGACAGCAGCTTGTCGGTCGCGGTCGCGTTCGTGGCGGGGCTGGTCATGCCCGCGCCGAGCAGGCCAGCGGCGTACTGCCCGTACGCGCTGGCGAGGAACCACATGCCCATCATCACGCCCTGCAGCGGCTTGGGCGAGAGCTTGGTCATGATCGACAGCCCGATCGGCGACAGGCACAGCTCACCGAAAGTGATGACCAGGTAGGCCAGCGTGAACACGTCGAGCGAGGTGATGCCCTCGGGCGACGCGAAGTACCGGGTCGACGCGAACGTGAAGAAGGCCCCGGCGAGGAACAGGAACCCGAGCCCGAACTTGACCACGGTGTTGGGTTCGATCTTCCGCCGGGCCATTGCGACCCACAGCAGGCCCACCAGCGGAGCGAACACGATGACGAAAAGCGAGTTGGCGGAGTTGTTGACCCCGTTGGGATCGAGCGGGATGCCCAGCAGTCGGTTGTCGAGGTTGTTGGCGGCGAACAGGCTCAGTGAGCCGCCCGACTGCTCGAAGAACGCCCAGAAGATGATCGAGAAGATGATGAACACCAGCGCAGCCGCGAGCTTCTTGCGCTCGGTGCTCGAGTACTTGGTCATCTCGTATCCGATGTAGACCAGCGTCAGGGGGCCGATGGTGTACATGAAGTAGTCGGTCAGCTCGGTGCGCGAGACCATGGTCATGATCACCGGGATGATGAGCAGCGTGCCGGCGTAGGTCGCCCACTGGAGCCGCTTCTCCTCGGTCTGGCCGGCCGTCCCGTGTTTCGGAGACAGACCGATCGGTCCCAGCAGCCGCTGCGAGCGCGCGAACGTCAGCACGCTGATCGTCATCACGATCGCCGTGAGCCCGAAGCAGAGGTTCCACGAGTGGTTCTTGCCGACGTACACACAGATATAGCCGCCGAGCAGCGCACCGACGTTGATGCCGGAGTAGAACAGCGAGAAACCGGCGTCGCGACGCGCGTCGCCGTCCTTGTAGAGCGCGCCGACCATCGTCGAGATGTTCGGCTTGAAGAACCCCGTGCCGACGATGTTGAACGCGATGCCCAGGAAGAAGAACTCCTCGGGATCGGTGGCGAGCACCAGGCTGCCGACCACCATCAGCGAGCCGCCCCAGAACAGCGACTTGCGGAAGCCGAGGATCTTGTCGGCGAACAGGCCGCCCACGAAGGTGAACGCGTAGACGAACGCTTGGGTCGCGCCGTACTGGAGGTTCGCGGTCTTCTCGTCCATGAACAGCTGGTGGACCATGAAGTAGGTCAGCACCCCGCGCATGCCGTAGAAGCTGAAGCGCTCCCACATCTCGGAGAAGAACAACCACCACAGCTGTCGAGGATAGCGGCCCTCGAAGGTCTGTATCGACTCGAGCGTGTGCGCGGGTGGGTTCACGCGACGTTGGGTAGCACGGGTGACGGGCGTGCCGAAGCCCGAATGGGCTGGCCTCGCGGGCCCAGGCTCCTGGCCGCGATCCCAGGGGTGCTACGTCGAAGGGCGGCGGCGGGCTCGGGCGGTGTGGCGCTGCCCCGGGTCCCCGCGTCAGCCCACGCACGGGCAGGCGTACTTGGTGCTTGGTGCTGCGGCCGACGAACGACGCGCCCCGTCGATGCTCAGTGCTGCGGCACGCAGCGAAAACACTTGCCCGGCCCCGCACACGCCGGCGTCCCCACGCGCGCCGCGTCCACGTTGCACACGCCGAGTTGCGAGCCGTCGTACCGGCACACCTCACCGGCGTCGCGGCAGACCTCGACCGGATCCGTCGGTGTGCCGGCGGGCCCGTCGCCCACGCGCGTCTCCGGTGGTGGCGGGCAGCCGACCAGGAACAGCACGAGGACTCCGAGGATCGTGCGCGGCATCGCGGGCGACGGTCGTCGTTCAGCGCGGCGGCGTCAAGCCGACGAGCAACTCGGCGACACTTCGCGCCACACCACCCGCCGAGGCGGGGTTCTGCCCGGTCACCAGGCGATCGCTCACGACGACCTGCGGCTGCCAGTTCGCCGCCGGCACGTGCGTGGCGCCCTTGGCCTCCAACGCGTCGGCGAGCAGGAACGGCACCACCTCCGCGAGGCCGACTTCACGCTCATCGTCGTTGGTGAACGCGGCGACGCGTTTACCGGCGACGAGCGGATCGCCGTCGGCGAGCGTCACGCCGAGCAGACCGGCGGGGCCGTGGCACCCCGCCGCGACCACCCCGCCGCGATCGTAGACGGCACCCGCGATGCGAGCCAGATCGGCGGCGCCGGGGAAGTCCCAGATCGTGCCGTGGCCGCCGGCGAAGAACACGGCGTCGTGGCGCGTCGCGTCGATGTCGGTCGGCGCGGCGGTGGTCTGTAGTCGCTGCATGAACCTACGAAGCGGGCCAGCGCGGCCTCACTGGGATCGACATCGGTGTGCTCGGCGAGCTCGGAGAGCACCGAGACCGCCCACTCCCACGTGGGCGGCGGCTCTGGCGGCGCTGGTGCGGGGGTGGGCGTGGCTCGATGGTGTCCGCGGTCGATCAGGCGTCGGCGGGGGCCAGGGTCGGGCTCGCAGGTTCCGCGACCGCGGGATGACACGCTGCCACCGCGAGCAGAGCGGCCATCGCGGGACGGAGCAAGCGCATGCGCATGAGGTCCCGCTCCGCCGGCTCACGCGAGGCCGGAGGAGACCGGCAGGCGCGCGAGCTTGGGGCCGTCGACCGGATCGAGGAAGCCGGCGAACCACCGCCGCAGCTTCATGATTGATCCGTCGCCGTCACAGAGCACCGGGTGCGCGTGGTACTCCTTGCTCTCCCAGATCCGCAGGTCCTCGCGGTAGGTCTTCATCATCTGCCAGATGATGAAGCGGCGAACGATGTTGGACCAGCCCGGCACCGTCGTCTTCTTGATACAGAACGTCATCCGGTGGCTGGTGTAGACCTCGTCGATCGGGACGATCGACGAGAACACCATCGCGGTGGTGCCGGGGATCTTGGGGAAGTGGACGTAGTGGAAGCCGGGCTCGATGAGGTGGAACTCGAGCCGGAAGTCGATCGTGGTGCCGAACCGCTCGACCGCCATCTGCTGGTTCACGCGGAGGCTGCCGGCATCTTCGGTGAATTCGAACCGCGGCATGGTGTGGCCGTGGACCGCCCAGAAGTGGGCTCCGTCGACCGAGTTCTCCATGATGTCCTGGCCGTGGATCCGGATCGAGAAGTCGAAGTGCTCGGGCTCGCAGTACTGCGCCGGATCGAAGCCCTCGATGGTGGGCAGCGGCCGATTGGGCGGGCCACCCGACGCGCTGCGGTACATGAAGATCATGCCGTAGCGCTCCTCTACGGCGTAGCTGCCGACCTTGGCCTTGGCCGGGATCTTCTTGCTGTACGGAATGTCGACGCACTGACCATCGCGGCCGAACGACCAGTGGTGGTACGGGCAGCGCACCGTGTTGCCACGCACGCAGCCGCCCTCGGAGAAGTGGGCGCCCAGGTGGGGGCAGATGTCGTCGATGACGCCGACCTTGCCGTCGTCGCCGCGGAACATCACGAAGGTGGTGCCGAACTGCCGAATCTTCCTCAGCTGGCCGCGCTTCAGATCGCGGCTCCACGCGAGCTGGAACCAGCCTTCGTAGTAGGGCGAGATGTCGTACCGACGAGGTTGGGAGGCCATCCGGAGAGTCGCCCACCGTAGCGCAGTTCGGGGGAGCGGGGATCTGCCACGCGCCCTGGGCCTTGCCGCGCGATGTCGCGCAGGCGGTGATGTGGTGGACTCGCGCCGCGAAGAACCCACTTGAGCCACGGATCGCGTTGGGCTATGCCGAGCGCGGCGATGCTCGGCTTCTCTCGCGCGTTCCTGTCGTGCTGCGCCGCCGCGGCCCTGACCGCCTGCGGCGCGGGTCAGGGCAAGCACCTGCGCGCGGTCGTGGCTCCGGCCGCGCCGTCGGCCGTGCCGGAGCAGTGGGACTTCAGCGATCCCGCGACGCTGCCCGCGCACCGCGAGGCGGCGATGGCTGCTTGCGCGTGGTACCTCGACGTCGCGCCGGCGACGGCGGACTCGAAGCAGTGGGTGCGCACCCGCGACTTCGCGATCGATTGGATCGAGGCGATGACCGATCCGTCGCTGCCGGTGGCGCAGCCGGTGGTCGCCTATGCCGCGACCGATCGCCGCTTCGTGTACTCGTCATACATGCGGGCGGCGTATCAGTGCGGCAAGGCCGACTACCTGCTGCGGATGCACGACGCGGGGACCGAGGTCGCGTCGTTCGATCTCGGGGCCGAGACGGCGGGTATAGAGGGCATGCAGCGGCTGTTCCGTGCCCTGCGGAAGTGGGACCCGAAGAGCCACTCGAAGCGGCTGCGTCGTTACTCGCGCAAGCTCGAGAGCGGCAAGCTCGAGCCGTTCCTGCGGGCGCGCATCAGCAAGGGGTAGTCGCAAGGGGCAGGGCCCGCGAGCCGAATCGACTCGCGGGGCGCCCCGCTGATCATCACTCGCCGGTGATGATGGTGCAGTGCTGCTGGTAGACGACGCCGAGGATGTCCATGGTCTTGTAGTCGAGCGTGTCGACGCGGCTGATGCCGCCGGCCTTCTTGGCGCCGTCGAGGCTCATGTCGCCCCACGAGGCGACGCCGAGCACGCCGGACGCGCAGGCCTTGCCGGTCTTGGGGCCGGGACGGGCGGTGTCCTCGAGTTCGACGCGGGTGGAGGGGTTGATGCCCTTGGCGCCGGCGTAGATGCCACCGACCGGCGGCTGGTAGCCCAGAGCACCGGCACAGCCGGAGCCGACGAGGGAGATGAAAATGAGGGTGGAGAGGGTGCGAACGCGCATGTGATTGATGCTCCGTGGTGGCGGCGGTACGTCGATGAAACTCGCTACGCGAGGTTGCACCGGGGCACCGTTCGCGGCGGGAATCTAGGGCGTCCCTCTCGCTGCGTCAAGTTCACGACGATCGTCGTCGACCGGGTCGGGTCCGAGCACACGATCGTCGGATCGTCGCGCGAGTTCAGCACCGCGCGCCACGCGGTGGATGCCGTCCCGCTCGAGCGCGCCCAGCTCAGGGCCGCGAGCCGTCCACGCGGTAGCGCGCCAGATCCACGTGGAGGTGGTTGCGGTGCGCGCTGTCGAAGAAGGGCGTCACCACCACCGAGAACACCGCCTCGTCGAACAGGCGGTTGGCCAGCGCGCGCAGAAACCGGGATTTCGCGTCGGTGGGCTCGGCTTCGTTGGGTCGAAAGTGCTCGAGCACGTCGACCACCGCGCCGTTGGCGAGCGTGAACCGCCGCAGGTCGAAGCCGTTGGCGTAGCTGTGCTCGCTGACGAGATCGTAGCGCGCCATCTCGCGGCAGTTGAAGGTGCCAAGGTGCTCGATCCCGACGATGCGGCTACCGAATGCGCGCTCGGCCTCTTCTTGCGCGACGCGCTCGAAGTCGGCGAGCGCGAGCGCCATCGTGCACGTCAGCAACGGCGCGCTGCTGTAACGGATCGCGCCGGGCCCCCGACGGAAGCGCACCACCTGCTTTGCGCCGCACCGGGGCACGCCGTCCACCTCGCGGCTGGTGCCGATGCGCGCTGGCTTGAACGTCACGCCCGCGTCGCGCAGCCGCGTCTCGCAGCCGGCGAGCGGCGCGGGCGGACCGGGCACTGCGTCGTTGTCGGGATCGAGATCGGCGTGGGTGAAGCGTGGGGGCGGCGCCGGATCGGGCGCGACCGGCTTGGGGGTCACTGCGACCGGCTTGGGGGTCGGCGCGACCGGCCCCGGCGCGGCCTGGGTCGCGACGATGGTCGACGGCGACCGCGGTGGCGGGGTGGCCGGAGGCGCGGCGGGAGTGGGCGGCGGAGCCCCACAGCCGACGAGCGACACGACGAGGACCCAGGAGCGAGCGCGCGATCCCATGGCGTCGTCGCACCTCACGACCGCCCCGAGATCTCGTGCCGCGCGGCGTCGCCGTCCGGCGTGTTGCCGACGTCGGTTCCTCCGGCGATCCATGGCGACTCGATCGCCAGGGCCTGCGCCCACGCATCGGTCGCCTCGGGGAATCGCCGGAGCAACCCATGAGCCGCGCCCGCCTGCTCCGATCGCGTCGGCGCGATCGGTCCATCGACCGCGACCGCGACCGCCGGCGCGTCGATCCACGGCGGGGACCACCGCGCGAGGGCACCGGGCAGAGGCAGCGTCCGCGCGAGCTCCTTCATCAACGCAGGCACGGTGTCGATCGCCTGCTCGCGCAACGTCGTCAGCAGGCCCGGCATCCACGGCAGCAGCACCGCGTCGGGGAGCACCGAGAACGCGCGACCGAGCAGCTCCACCGCCAGCGGCGCGGCCTTGGGCGCGAACGCGAGGGCCCGCAGGAACCCCGAGAGATAGCGCGGGAACCCGTTACGCCCGAGCGGATGCTCGAGCACCGCGGCGAACGCCCCACGCACACCCGCCTCGTCACGCAGCTGCACCAACCACTGCGTCGCCCACAGCAGCCCGAGCTTCTCGGGGTCGGCCGCCTGCGCGCTGGCCTGCTCGATCGCGATCACGAGCTGGCTGCGCTGGCAGCCCATCGCGAGCGCCAGGCTCTCGAGCGTGAACACGAACGACAGCACCGCGCCGAGCTGCAACGGTGAGGTCCCGCGATCGCCGAACGCGGCCGGCAGGGAGCTGGCGTAGGTCGCGTAGCCGGTCGCGACGAACCGGGATAGCCAGGCGGGCACGCCTTGCGGCTGGGCCCGGAAGTGGTGCACCAGCCGCCGCGCGCGCTCGAAGATCTCGCCGGCGTCGTCGGGCCCGTGCTCGCGCGCGAGCAGGTGGACGGCGCGCTCGCCCAGCGTCTGGGCCAGGCGCGATTGATCGAGCAGCAGCACGCACGACTCCGCGGCCTCGAGGGCGTCGGTCGTCCGCGCGGTCTCGGCGAACGCCGCCTCGGTGAGCCGCCGCTCGAGGACCTGCTCGACGGTGACGCCGGCGAAGCCGAGCTCGATCACCGCACGCTGCTCGGGGCCAGAGAGCCGCACGTCCCAGCTCTCCTGCCGCGGCTCGGCGCCGAGCTCGAGCTTGCCCATGATCGGGCGCGCCACTCGGGCGTCGGGCAGGATCCAGTGCAGTCGCCACAGCAGACGCGAGCACGCCCGCAGCTCGGGCTCGGCGTCGAAGTCCATCAGGGCGCGCACGACCTTGGTGGTCTTCGCCGTGAGCCCGATCGGCGCCAGTCGATCGTAGACGTCCTGCACCAACGGCGGCAGCGAAGCATATCCGACCTGCCCGATCCGATCGCCCCCGAGCATCGCGTGGCAGATCGCGCGGACATCCCGGCGCCCAGGCACGGCGCCCTTCTCGAGGCAGGTCTGTGCGGCGTCGATGAAGTCGAACGGCGACGGCCGGCGCCGCGATCGCATCCGCGCGAGCAGGATCGACGTCTCGTAGATCGCGATCGCGTCCGCCGTCGACGCGAGGTAGCGGTGCTTTCGGGCGTCCGCGACCACCCGCGTGCACCACCCGATGAGCTCGGCCTCGTCGGCTTCGGTCAGCGGTGGAGGATCGCGCAGCACCGCGCGCAGCCCGAGCTGCTCGGGCACCGGGGCGGTGCGCTTGGGCTTGGGCTTGGGCCCACCGGCGGCCTTGGCGGCCTTGGCCGACTTCGTCGACTTGCCGGCATCCAGCGTGAACGGCACCACGTTCCACCGCGCGATCGCCTTGCGCCACACGGTCTCGGCCAGCGACACCGCCCCGCGTGGGTGACCGAACTGCAGCTCGATCGCGCCATAGCTCGACGGGATGAAGCCGTACTTCCACGCCGTGCCGCTCTTGGCGTCGCCCTCGGCGCCTGCCCACAGCAGCGCGTTGGCCGTGCCCCACTCCGGGCAGTCGTCGGCGACGGTGTGCGCGGCGCCGCAGATGAACACGGCGTCCTCGGGGTCGACCCCGCGTGCGGCGAGGGTCTGCTTGATCCGCGTCCACATGAAGCGATCGCGGCGGCGGATCTCCTCGCGGGCGTGGGGCGTCGAGCCGAGCCGACGGAACAGGCTGCCGACCATCGCCATCACCTCGCGGTAGGTGTGCGTGTCGGCGCCGATCGTCGGCTCCTCGATGTACAGCGCGTTCCACTCCGAGAAGTGGGTCATGCGCGCATTCTGCAGCAGGGCGTCGCGGAACTCGACGAAGCTCGGCTCGAGCCGACCGACCTCCACGCCGACTGCCTCGCCGTGCAGGCGGCCCGCGTCATCGTCGTCGTCGGTCGCGGCATCCGCCGCGTCGTCGTCGGGCACGGGCGTCATCGGGTTGTCCGCGGGATCCATCCACCGGAACACCGCGTCGACGTCGCGATCGACGAACACGAGCTCGACGCCCTCGGTGCCGAGGGCGTACGCGATCGCCTGATACTCGGCCGACAGCTCGGTCAGCGGCGCGACCACGGCCAGGGGCGCCCAGTCAGGGGGGAACCCGACGGGCTCCGACGCGAAGGCCTGCAGCGCGACGGGCAGAGTGCAGTCGCGCAGGCCCTCGACCTGATCCCGCAGATCCTCGCAGAACTCGACGAACACCAGCTTGGGTTGGCGCGCCCGCAGCAACCGGACCATGTGGACCGCGCTGGCGGGGCTGTGGTGCGCCACCGGGAAGATCGTCAGGGGCTCGGCCAGGGCGCGACGAACGTCCTCGGCCATCGTCTCGAGGATCGACGCGGTCGCGGCCTCGTCGGCGGTGAAGGCCCGCGCCACTGCGCGGAGCTCCTCGACGAGGGCGGACACGGGCGCCGGGCCCGTGCCGGGCTCGGGCGTGTCACTCATGCAGCGCCAGCGCCTGCTTGCCCGCGGCGAGGAACTCGTCCCACGGCCCGCCGTGCTCCTTGGCCCGCTCCTGGACCACGGCGTGCCAGAACTTGTTGAGCACCGTGAGATCCTCGGGGATCCGCCGCACCAGCGTGCCGACCAGGGCCTGCGCCAGCGCGGCGGGCTCGACCGTCGCCGCGCCGAAGAACTGCCCGTGCAGCACAGCGTCCTCGACCACACCGATCTGCTCGGCGGTGGACAACGCCGATTCCAGTCGCTCGTCGTCGCTGGCCGCAGCCTGGGCGGCGGCCCGCAGATCCTCGCAGAACTCGACGAACACCAGCTTGGGTTG
>Ga0105045_10001355_pt1 | contig 19926 bp, 12 predicted proteins | sample MAT02_FD_78089 | JGI IMG/M metagenome (GOLD analysis project Ga0105045, IMG submission 78089) | Freshwater microbial communities from Lake Fryxell liftoff mats and glacier meltwater in Antarctica - MAT-02 (megahit assembly) | ecosystem: Environmental > Aquatic > Freshwater > Ice > Liftoff... | reverse complement strand
TCAGCCACGATGTCGCCTGGCATTCCCGTAACGGTGTAATTGTCTTGTTTGTCTGCCACGCAACCGACGGTGACGAGTAGTTTTTTTGTGGTGCTGCCGTCCCGGCTGCATCGGATTGTGTTCGCCCGCCGCGCAAGCGACGGTGGTTTGTTTTCTTTTTCTTGTTAGCCGGACGCGCAAGCGACGGTATTTTGTCTACTTGTAATTTAAAAGATCGCACGAATAAGGATTTCTTCCGATGAGCAAGGCGATTAAAGCACTCGAACTCCAAACCCTCCGCCAAACATTCGATGGCGTGAAGGACATGGTGGTTCTCGAGCCAATCAAAGTCGATTCCGCGACCGAAGCGGAGTTCCGCAAGAAACTGCGTCTCCAAAAGATTCACGTTAAGCTCGTGAAGAACAGCTACGCCAAGAAAATCTTGGGCGAAAATGGCATCATCTTGAACGTCTGGAGCAGCCCCTCCATCGTATGTTGGGGTGGCGACAGCGTGAAAGGCTTGGCCAACGCCGTCGATACCGCCGTGAGGGAATCGAAGAAAGACCCGAAATCGCCAGAGAAATTCAAGTACAAGACGGGCGTGTTTGAAGGCTTGCCGATGTCGATTGATGTGATGAAAACCGTGCCGACACGCCTGGAAGCCATCGGCGAAGTCCTAGCGGCTCTCACCGGCCCTGGTGCTGCTATCGCCAGCGCTCTCACCAATCCTGGTTCGGAATTGGCCAGCATCTTGAAGGCCATCGAAGAGAAGGCTCCTGCCGCACCCGCAGATGCACCGACCGAAGTGCCCGATGCCCCCGCTGCATAACGAAAAACTGGAATCAGCTATTACGCCGCCGGGATGCTTCACCCGGCACAACCTTTAACCCATAAACCCTGTATTCTGAGAAGGAAATTTCCATGAGCGCGGTAGCCGAACTGGGCGATAAACTCGCTTCCCTCACGATCGCACAAGCGGTCGAACTGAAGAACTATTTGAAAGAAAAGCACGGCATCGAACCCGCAGCCGGCGGCGTGATGATGGCTGGCCCCGCAGCAGCAGGACCAGTCGCGGTCGCAGCAGAACCGACCGAGTTCAACGTGATCCTCGAAGGGGCCGATCCCGCGAAGAAGATCAACGTCATCAAGGTCGTGCGTGAAATCACGGGCCAAGGCCTAGCCGAAGCGAAAGCAACGGTTGAAGGCGCTCCGAAGTCGATCAAAGAAAACGTCGAGAAGAAAGTGGCCGAAGATCTCAAGAAGAAGCTGGAAGAAGCTGGCGCGAAAGTGTCCGTTAAGCCTGCGTAATTGGATCGGGCAGCAAAGTTTTACTAAAAGCACAAAATTTCCGAATCGTTTGCACTTGTGCAGGCGATTCGGTTGCGTTATTAATATGAATTGGATTCCAAAAAGTGTAAAGCGTGTTGCTCCACCTGCCGCCTTGTGAATTTAGGCGCGAAGTCGTGGAGTCTCGTTTTGCGTCTTTGTCTTAGCAGCCAGTGGTGACAATGCGCGCAGCCCACTTGCTCCGACAACCCGACCTGCACTTGAACACCAAAACCTTAACATCCTCTTTGCTCGTTCGCGTGGTTTACCCAAACCGTGCGGACTTCCGCGATTGGATGTTTTTCACCTGCGCCCCTCATCACTCCCTAAGCAAATAACGTATTCACGCGGCACATGCAAGGTCCGTTGCCTTCCGTCTTGGCAACGCGAACCCGTGATGCCGCGTGATTGTCGTTGACGGAAGGAGCAGTTCCTCATGACGATTCCAGCAGTCCGAATTATCGCCCCCACGGTCGAGCGTCGTTTCGATCACTTCGGTGATGCGGCACCTGTGCCGAAGCTTACCGATATCCAAACCAGCTCCTACGACCGCTTCCTCCAGCTGGAAGTTTACCACGATAAACGAACCCCAACTGGCCTGGAAGGGGTAATGCGGGAAATCTTCCCGATCGAGAGCTACGACAAGAAAATCGCCCTCGAATACGTGAAATACGAACTCGGTAAACCGCGCTACGACCCAGACGAATGTCGACAACTCCGCCTCACCTACGGTCGGCCCTTCCGCGTATGGCTGCGACTCCGCAAGGCGGATGGCACGGCCGTGCAAGAAGAGGTCTATCTCGGCGATATGCCGATCATGATCGGTGGCGGCGAGTTCATCATCAACGGTGCCGAGCGCGTCGTCGTTTCGCAGTTGCACCGCTCACCGGGTGTCGATTTCGTCGTCGAACGTGAAGGCGATAAAGACTTGCACTCCTGCCGCGTGATTCCCGAACGCGGCAGCTGGATCGAAATCAACGTCACCAAGAAAGATACCCTCGGGGTACGCATCGATCAATCGGGTAAATTCAGTGCCATGACACTCCTGCGTGCCATGGACCCACAATACGGGAGCACGGCTTCGCTCATTCGCGAGTTCTATGGCTCCCAGATTGAAACAATCAAGCTGAAAGATGCTACTGCTCGGGCCAAGCTCGTCGGCGACCCCGACAACCTCACGGAAGCTGTGAAGCCTTACATCTCGGTTAATGACATCATCGACCCGGAAACCGGGGAAGTTTACCTTGATGCTGGAAAATTGTTCAGTAATGCCGTCCTCGATAAGATCGTTACCACGCAGTTGAAAGAACTGGAAGTGATGGCTTATCCGAAAGACCCAATCATACTGAATGCCTTCAACGAAGACGGCACGGAGTCGCACGAACAAGCGCTGCTCAAGATTTATCAACGCCTGCGGCCCGGCAACCCTCCGCAACTCGAAAAGGCCCGCGAACTTTTCAAAGAAAAATTCGCCGATCAAAACCGCTATCGTTTGGGGCGTGTCGGTCGCTTCCGCATCAACCGGAAGTTCAACCAGAACGTCCCGGAAACGGAAATGACACTGCGTGCCGTCGACTTCGTAAACGCCATTAAATACTTGCTCGACCTGCGGGCTGGCATCGGCGGCGTGGACGACATCGACCACCTCGGGAATCGCCGATTACGTACTATCGACGAGTTGGCCGCAGACGAACTGCGTAAAGGCTTCTTGAAGCTGCGCCGCACTGTGCAAGAGCGCATGGCCATCAAAGATCAAGAAGAAATGACTCCGCGTTCGCTCATCAACCCGAAGAGCGTCAGCGCGGCCATCGAATACTTCTTCGGTCGCTCCGAGCTTTCGCAAGTGGTCGACCAAACGAACCCACTCGCGCAACTGACGCACGAGCGCCGACTTTCCGCACTCGGGCCAGGTGGCTTGAATCGCAAACGCGCCGGCTTCGAGGTACGTGATGTTCACATCTCGCACTACGGCCGTATCTGCCCCATCGAAACCCCAGAAGGTACGAACATCGGCCTGATTTCGAGCCTCAGCATCTTCGCCGAGATCGATGAATACGGCTTCCTCACCACGCCTTACCGCCCCGTGGTGAACGGAAAGCTCAAGGATGAGGTCGTGTCGTTGCGTGCCGATGAAGAATCCGATCAACGCCTCGCGCCTGCCGATACCGATGTCGAAAATGGTAAGATCACCGTCGATCGGGTGAATGGTCGCGCTTCCGGCGAACTCACCACAATCGCCATTGATAAGCTCAACTACCTAGATGTTTCGCCGAAGCAGATGGTCGGCGTTTCGGCTGGTCTCATTCCGTTCTTGGAACACGATGATGCGAACCGCGCACTCATGGGTTCCAACATGCAACGGCAAGCGGTGCCGCTGCTCGTCACGGAACCGCCGATCGTAGCAACCGGCCTGGAACGTGAAGTCGCCAAACACTCCGGTATGCTCGTGAAAGCTGCGGAAGATGGCACCGTGGTTTACGTCGACGCTCAGCGTATCAAGATCGAAGAAAAAGATAAGATCGTCCGCGAGTATGTGTTGCGCAAGTTCCACGGCCTGAACGAGCGTACTTGCCTGAACCAAAAACCGATTGTGAAGCTCGGCCAGAAAGTGAAGAAAAGCCAAATCCTCGCTGATGGTGCCGCGACGCACCAAGGCGAATTGGCACTGGGCCGCAATGTGCTGGTCGCGTTCATGAGTTGGGAGGGGTACAACTTCGAGGATGCCATCATCATCTCGGAACGCCTCGTCAAAAACGATACCTACACGAGCTTGCACATCGAGGAATTCGATATCGAAATCCGCGAAACGAAGCTCGGCAAGGAAGAGTTCACGCGAGATATTCCGAACGTCTCGCCGAAGGCCCTGGCGAACCTCGATGAATACGGCATCGTCCAAGTGGGGACATTCGTGAAGCCCGGCGATATCCTCGTCGGCAAGGTTTCGCCTAAGAGCCGCAGCGAACTGACTCCAGAAGAGAAGCTTCTGCACGCCATCTTCGGCCGTGCTGGTGAAGACGTGAAGAACGATAGCCTTGAAGTGCCATCAGGCGTGGAAGGGGTCGTCATCGAAACGCAACGCTTCAGCCGACGCGCGAACATGACCGCAGATGAGCAAAAGCAACTCGCCAAAGACGAAAAGCGCATCACCGAGGAATACGCGGAGAAGATCGCGGTGCAGTTCCGCGAGTTCGTCGAAGCCCTCGGCGAAGTTCTCGACAAGAAAGACCTGAAAGACCCCAATACCGGCAAAATGCTGGGTGCCGATAAAGACGATGCGACGATTGCCGAACAAGCCCGCGCGTTCAAGATCGAAAACCTCGATATTCGCACGCCGGAAAAGTCCAAGCAAGCGCACAAGATTTACGCCCGCCACTGGGAACGCATTCAATTCTTCATCGACGAGCAAGAGCGCAAATTGAACTCGCTCAAGCGTGGCGATGAACTACCAAGCGGCGTTCAGCAAATGGTGAAAGTGTATGTGGCCACGAAGCGCGTGATCTCGGTCGGCGATAAAATGGCAGGTCGGCACGGGAACAAGGGTGTCATCTCGAAGGTGCTGCCCGAAGAAGATATGCCATTCCTCAAGGATGGCACGCCGGTTGATATTCTGCTGAACCCACTGGGTGTGCCGAGCCGGATGAACGTCGGCCAGATTCTCGAAACGCACTTGGGCTACGCCGCATCGAAGCTCGGCTTCAAGGCGATCACGCCGGTATTCGACGGTGCAACTGAAGAGGAAATCAAGAAGACGTTCAAGGAAGCGGGCCTGAACGAAACCGCCAAGAGCGTGCTGTACGATGGCCGCACCGGGGACCGCTTCGAGCAACCCGTCACGGTTGGCTATATCTACATGCTGAAGTTGCACCACTTGGTAGATGATAAAGTCCATGCCCGTGCAACGGGGCCATACTCGCTCATTACGCAACAGCCCCTCGGTGGCAAGGCTCGCTTCGGCGGCCAACGCTTCGGGGAGATGGAAGTGTGGGCGCTCGAAGCTTACGGTGCCGCGTACATCTTGCAAGAACTGCTCACGGTGAAGTCGGACGATGTGGAAGGCCGCACCAAGATCTACGAGAGCATGGTGAAGGGCGAAAACACACTGGAAGCAGGCACCCCCGCCAGCTTCGACGTGCTGACGCACGAAATCCGCGGCTTGGGCCTCAACATGCAACTGGAGAAGAAGCGGGTGTAATGTGGTAGTAGTTCGCTGACAGGAGTAATGCCGAATGCTGCTTGTTGCAACCTTCACGGAGAAGGGGAGCCGACACCGCGAAAACGAGGATGCCTTTGTGGTGTCCGCACATCCTCACAATGCCGATGTGATAATGTGCTTTTTGGCGGACGGGATGGGCGGCCAGTCTTTTGGAGGACCAGCCGCAAGACTGGCATGTGAACGGGCTTATGAAGTGGCTTGCACTTATTCCCCAGCAGACCTAGCGAACCCGAACAGTTGGAACAATGTGTTTCGAGAAGTGGACGCAACTGTTGATCGAGAATCGAAAGCCGGATTCACAACCTTCATTGGGCTGGTTGTGATTCCTGAAAAGATCGTGGGCGTTTCTTGCGGCGATAGTGCAGCCTTCCATCTATCTTCAAATGGATTCAGGGAACTCACCAATAAGCAACACAAGCATCCGCCGCTTGGGTCGGGAGCCGCGATTCCAGTAACTTTCCAAGCCAATTGGCAAGCACCTATGAAGGTGTTGATCGTGACTGATGGTGTTTGGAAATATGTCAGTAGGGATGCCATCGTAGAATCGCTCGAACTGGATTCCAGCACTGCCATGATTCAACAATTGAGGTCTTCGGCAGCACTGCCAAGCAATGGAGAACTCGCCGACGATTTCACCATGATACTTCTTGAGGGGAGTTGAGAATCCCCATCATTGCCAGATCAAACACTGGCGTACACACTTCATCAATTGAAGTGTGGTGAAAACTGAGAACGCCAACGGGTTAGCCAGCACCGATACTTAATACATTCAAACCGCGAGGGCCAGCATATGTCCACAGCAGCACCCAGCACCGCAGCCGAAGTTGGCAACTACGATCGCATCAACGATTATGGTGCCGTTCGTATTAGCCTCGCCAGCCCGCACGACATTCGCTCGTGGAGCTTCGGCGAGGTTAAGAAGCCCGAAACCATCAACTACCGCACCTACCGCCCCGAGAAAGACGGCCTCTTCTGCGAACGCATCTTCGGGCCGGAAAAAGACTGGGAATGTACCTGCGGTAAATACCGCGGCATGAAGTTCAAAGGCATGGTCTGCGATCGTTGCGGCGTGAAAGTGACGCACTCGCGCGTCCGACGTAAGCGCATGGGTCACATCGAACTTGCGGCACCAATTGTTCACATCTGGTTCTTCAAGGCGATGCCGAGCCGCCTCGGCACACTCTTGGACATGAAGACCAGCAGCCTCGAAAAGATCATCTACTTTCAAGATTACGTTGTGATCGATGCTGGTACGCATGGCCAAGCTGAGAAGCCCCGCATCAAGGATCGCCAACTCCTCACCGAAGACGAATACAAGAAGCTCGTCGAAGAACTCGGCGATACGTTTGAAGTCGGCATGGGTGCCGAAGCGATCCGCAAGTTGCTCGAAAAACTTGATCTCGTGCAAGTGTCACGCGATCTCCGCGAACGCTTGAACGCCGAAATGCTGCGTGGTGAAAAGAAATCCAAACAGCGCGAAAAGGAACTCGTCAAACGCCTGAAGACGGTCGAAGCTCTGCGCGATAGCAGCAACAAATGCGAATGGATGGTCATGGAATGCGTACCCGTCATTCCGCCGGATTTACGCCCACTCGTCTTGCTCGATTCCGGTAACTTCGCCACCTCGGACTTGAACGACCTGTACCGCCGCATTATCAACCGCAATAATCGATTGAAAAAGCTCGTCGATCTGAACGCGCCGGAAGTCATCATCCGCAACGAAAAGCGCATGCTGCAACAGTCCGTCGATGCACTCTTCGATAACAACCGTTGCAAACGCCCGGTTCTTGGCAGTAGCAATCGCCCGCTGAAATCACTCACTGACATGATCAAAGGGAAGCAGGGGCGATTCCGCGAAAACCTTCTCGGTAAACGGGTCGATTACTCTGCTCGCTCGGTCATCGTCGTCGGCCCAGAACTCAAGTTGCACCAGTGCGGCTTGCCTAAGAAGATCGCGCTCGAACTGTATCAGCCGTTCATCATTCGTAGGCTCAAAGAACTGCAACACGCCGACACGATCAAGTCCGCGAAGAAGATGCTGGAACGCAAAGATGATGTCGTTTGGGACATCCTCGAAGAAGTGACACGCAGCCACCCCGTGCTGTTGAATCGTGCCCCGACTTTGCACCGCATGGGTATTCAAGCGTTCGAGCCGGTCCTCATCGAAGGGAACGCGATTCGCATTCACCCGCTCGTTTGCAAAGGCTTCAACGCCGACTTCGACGGCGACCAAATGGCCGTTCACTTGCCGCTCTCGATCGAAGCGCAGGTTGAAGCTTATGTGCTGATGATGAGCACGAACAACGTCTTCAGTCCGGCGAACGGCAACCCGATCATCACGCCGTCGCAAGACATCGTGATGGGTTGCTATTGGCTCACGGCGAGCCGTGGCGAAGAAGGCGAGAAAGTGGAAGCCGGCGAAGGGATGATCTTCCACAGCGTTATGGAACTGTTCCAGGCACACGCGGCAGGCTTACTCGGGACACACGCCCGCGTTCAAGTGCGATTGCCCATCGAAAAGCGCGTCTTCTCCGAAGTGAAGAATGAACGCGGGCAAGTGAGTATCGAAGAACTGCCTCGCAAGCCAAACGGTCTGGTACGCACGACCGTCGGCCGAGTGATCTTCAACGACATCTTGCACGGCAACATGGCGTACTACGACATCGCGCTTTCGAGCAAGAATCTATCACGCATCATCGCCGACTGCTACCAAGTGCTGGGCCGACGCGAAACGATCGCCCTCTTGGACCGCATGAAAGAAACCGGCTTCCGCGAATCGACCCGCTCGGGCCTCAGCTTCGCCGCCAGCGACTTGCGCACGCCCGTGACAAAAGACGCGATTCTCAGAGAGGCTGAAAAGGAAGTCGAAAAGCTCCGCAAGCAGTACGAACGCGGAACACGAACCGAACAAGAACGCTACAACGAAACCATCGAGACGTGGAACAAAGCCCGCGTCGCGATTACTCAGCAACTCATGATCGACCTCGCTAACGATCGCCGCATGGATGAGTTCGGGAAGGTGCAGCCTTACTTGAACCCGGTTTACCTGATGGCTCACTCGGGCGCGCGGGGCGGTATCGAGCAAATTCGACAACTGGCCGGCCTCCGCGGACTCATGGCGAAACCATCGGGCGAAATTATCGAAACGCCGATCAAGTCGAACTTCCGCGAAGGTCTCACGGTGCTGGAATACTTCAGCTCCACGCACGGTGCCCGAAAGGGCCTCGCCGATACGGCACTCAAAACCGCAGACTCCGGCTACCTCACGCGGAAGCTGGCCGATGTGGCGCAGAACGTCGTCATCACGATGTACGATTGCGGCACCACGCAGGGCATCACGAAGGGCATTATGTACAAGGGCGATGAAATCGATCGTCCTCTGTTCGATGCCATTCGCGGGCGTATCAGCCGGAACGCGATTTATCACCCGCAATCGGGCGAAGCACTGGTCGAAGAAAACGAGATGGTTAGCCCCGATAAAGCGCGGCTGCTGGAACGCCTCGGTATCGATAAAGTCGTCGTCCGTAGCCCGATGACTTGCCAAGCCTCGCTCGGTGTCTGCCGGCTTTGCTACGGTATGGACCTTTCCACGGGTGCCCTTGTCGAAGAAGGGATGGCGGTCGGCATCATCGCGGCTCAGTCGATCGGCGAACCGGGCACGCAACTGACGATGCGTACATTCCACTTGGGTGGCGTGGCTCAGCGTTCGGGGTCGGTGGAAAACGAAGCGAAATCCAAGAAAGCCGGGATCGTGCAACTCGAACGCGTCTCGGTGGTGACCAGCGAACAAGGCATTCAGATCGCACTCGCGCGAACGGGGGAATTGCTCATCGTTCGTGAAAAGGACCGCGAACCGATCGAACGCTTCCCCGTACCGAACGGTGCGGAAATGCTCGTGGTCGATGGTCAAGAAGTTGCGGTTGGCACTCCGCTGATTAAGTGGGACCCGAACGCAACCCCCATCATCTCCGAAGACGGCGGCAAGGTACGCTACGAGGATATCAAGGATGGCGTGACGCTCCGCAAAGAACGCGACGCGATGAGCGGCATCGACCGCATGACGATTATGGAACATAAGGGGGACTTGCACCCTTCAGTCATCATCGTCGACAAGCGTGGCAACGCCCTGCGGACCTACTTTATCCCGGAACGCGCGAACCTCATGGTGAAGGACGGTCAGGAAGTCACGGCGGGTACGCTCATCGCCAAGATGCCCCGAGAACAATCGAAGACGCAAGACATCACGGGGGGTCTGCCTCGCGTGACGGAACTCTTTGAAGCGCGCCGCCCCCGCAACCCCGCCGTCATGGCGACGATCGATGGCAAAGTGCGCATCGGCGACAAGAAGCGCGGCAAGCGGATCATCGAAGTGACTCCAGTGGATGATAAAGATCGTCCGATCGGCGATGCCCGCGAACACCCAGTCCCCGCAGGCGCTCAGCTTCGCGTTCACACCGGCGAATATGTGCAAGCAGGCGATCCGCTCGTTTACGGCCCGCTTGTTCCGCACGATATTCTGGCGATCAAGGGCCAAGAAGCGGTGCAAGATTATCTGGTGCGGGAAGTCCAAGCGGTTTACCGTGCCCAACGTGTGGATATCGACGATAAGCACATTGAGATCATCTCGTCGCAGATGCTCCGCAAAGTGAAAGTCGAATCTGCCGGCGATACGCGATTGCTGCCGGGATTGGTCATGGATAAGTTCGTGTTTGAAGACATCAACCGCGAATTGGTCGAGAAGTGCGTGAAGATCGTAAACCAAGGGGAATCGAACTTCCGCCCCGGTGAGATCATCCCGCGCGATGTGTACGAGGAAGAACGCACCGCTATGCAAGGGACCAGTGGCAAGAAGAAGTTGCCGACGTATGAATCGCCGACTCCCGCGAGCAGCGAAGTGCAGTTGCTCGGCATCACGAAGGCCTCGGTGCAATCGGAGAGCTTCATCAGCGCGGCATCGTTCCAAGAAACGACGAAAGTGTTGACCGAAGCGGCACTCGCAAGTAAAGTCGATTTCCTGGTCGGCTTGAAAGAAAACGTGATTCTCGGCCACTTGATTCCCGCAGGGACAGGCTTCAAGCTGCATCAAGAATCGGAAGTACGCCATCAAGGCTACGAACCGCCCATCGAGGAGATGCCTGAAGAAGAGGAAGTCGCGGAAGTTGCCGGTTAATCCGAGCCGGGATCGTGACATTTGATTTGCACTGTTTTGGCGAGCGGGGGGTCGTGAGACCCCTGTTTTTTGTATTCAGACAATAAGACAGAGAAACAGGGAGCTTACGCTCCCCGCTCGCCTCACTTTTAATCTTCCATCATCTCTCGTAATTCCAGGATTCTTCAGGCATGGCGGAACCACTTGGCATTGCACTCATCGGTTTCGGTACGGTCGGCACGGGTGTTGCCAAAATCTTACTGGAACAACCAGCACGCCTCGAGCAACGCTCGGGGCGCAACCTTCAATTGAAACATGTCGTCGTGCGGGATACCAGCAAACCGCGCCATGCCGCAATTCCTTCCGAACTCATTTCAGCGGATCTGGCAAAGGCTTTAGCCGACCCTGCCGTGCATGTCGTCGCGGAACTCATGGGCGGAACCACAACGGCCAAGCAAGTCGTATTGCAAGCACTCGCTGCGGGGAAACACGTCGTCACGGCGAATAAAGCATTGCTCGCAGCAGCGGGTGCGGAGGTGTTCGATGCCGCACGCCTGGCGGAACGCACGATCTGTTTTGAAGCAGCTGTCGCTGGCGGCGTGCCGATCATTCGCGCGCTCGCCGAGAGCCTTGCGGCCAACCAAGTCACGGCCATTCAGGCCATTTTGAATGGGACTTCCAACTTCATTCTCTCCGCGATGGCCGAGCGCAACTTGCCATACAAAGAGGCGCTCGCGGAAGCACAACGACTCGGCTATGCCGAAGCCGACCCGACGTTGGATGTCGATGGCTCCGATGCCGCGCATAAGCTTGCGATTCTGGCTCAAATCGCATTCGGGGTCATGGCTCAGCCGCATGAAATCGAGCGCGTGGGTATTGATACCGTCGATGCCCAAGAGATTCGATATGCCAACGAGTTGGGCTACACGATTAAATTGCTCGCGGAAGCCTGGGTGACGGGAACGCAAGTCGCGTTGCACGTGGCACCGGTGATGGTGCGCAAAACCGATATGCTGGCGCAAGTCCGTGGCGCATACAACGCGATTCAAATTATCGGCGATGTCGTCGGCGAGACGCTCTACCAAGGCCCGGGCGCGGGGATGATGCCGACAGCGAGTGCAGTAGTTGCCGATATTCTCGACATCGCCATCGGGCGCGCTCAACGGACATTCGCGGCAGCGAAATTGTGGAGTAGCGAGAACCGCGGCTTCACGGTGGAACCGACTGAGCGCGTGCGGAGTCGCTTCTACTTGAGGCTGGCCGTGCAAGATCAGGCTGGGGCACTAGCAGATGTCTGCAAGGCACTCGCCGCAGAACAAATCAGCATCTCGTCGGTTATCCAGCACGAAGCGCAAGAAGGGTGCCCGGAACAGGCCGTGCCGTTGGTCATCATGACACACTATGCCGAGACGGGCCGCTTTCGGATCGCATTGAAGGTGATTAACCATCTCCCGAACGTGATGGCTCAAGTGATCGCGTACCCCGTGGATGACTAAACGGATGACTAAACGCCGAGAGCCGGTGAGAAACTCATTGCGGAGTTCCTCGCCGACTCTGGGTCATCACGCTCGGCGTGGGATTACTTTTGCGGAATTTCGATCTTGCACCAACCGAGATCCAGGTAGGTCGAGTTCGACGAATCATTTTCAAAGAACTTTGGGTTCAAAGAATAGATTACGAACCGGCCATCCTTCTTGTCTTCGACGAGGCTCGCTTGACGCAGCACGCCGAGGTGGTGGGAAACATTGACTATTTCCACTTGGAGCAACTTTGCGAGTTCGGTTACGTTTTTTGCACCCGTTCGCAGGCAATCGATGATACGAATGCGGTTCGGTTCGGCAATCGCTTGGAGGCGATCTGCACAGGTTTTCGCACTCTTGTGGTCCGTCATAGCAGCAGCCATATTATCCTTCCTCTGCTCTGTGAGATCATTCAGGCTCAAGGTGCGAGAACGCCTCGCAGTTGAATGGGCACCGGAATCATCCACCGAGAAATTAGCCATCCCACGATTTGAGACAGCATTGACACTAAAACTATAGCCTGTGGTATGCCGTGAGAGCAAGGTATAAATGCAAGTAAATTGTGATGAGTTCGAGCCTATGTCCGAATCACAGGCGCAACTGTAATGGAATCCTACATCGGTCTTGATGTGTATTTGTTAGACCTGGAACTACACCTCAGATGGGATGTCGCCTTTCCCCGCACTGCGGAAAGCGACGCGGTGGGCCATCGTCTCTAGGGTTTCATTGTCAGGTTCGACTCGAAACTACTGCTTTTTGTGGATATTTTGATGATTCGATGGGCGGAAAACCGACCGCATTTTGGGCATTCGGCTGGCTGGAAATAATCTGTCTGAATATCCTTCACCCATAAGGCTTCATATTCTTCCCTATAGGCATCGCATTGGTAAACATACAACGGCATGTCAAAAGACCTTATCAACTATTTTTAGAAATGAGTGTCAGCTGCGACGGCGTTTATAAATCTCGCTCGCACGCATCAAGAGCGCAAGTTCTTCCTGGCTCAGGCTTTCCCGCCCGGTACGCGCAACCTTGGCCAATACTTCGTCCAGCTGAAAATCAATGTTGTCTTCGGAGTTGGAAGTATTGCTCCCCGTTTCCGAAGCCGAATTCACCCGAGAAGGAGATGGTGCCACAGGAAACGTGGGAATGTTGTCCCATCCGGTGTAGTTATTTTGCGGTTTTCCAGGTCGGCGGTAGAGAAAATCCCACGAGGAAAAGCCACGGGTTCTGTAATAGGAATACGCGAATGCCGCAGCACTCCATACTCCCACGAGATCCAAATTCTCTCCGCGGCCATAAAGTGATAGCGTTGCAAACCCCACAATCAGGCTGGCCAGCAACCAAATTGGCATCGGGATGATGAAAAAGAGCAAGATCGTGCGATGCGGATAATGGCACGCAAATAAAACCAGCACGGCCAAAACCGGCAGCGAAGAACCGCCCGAAAAGTCTCCAGCTTGGCCATCGAGTAGCAACACGGCTACGAGCTTGGCCAAAGAAATCACGATGCCAGCAATGACATAAAAGTAGAAGAAGCGTTTGGTCCCGTAGTTTGCGGTTTCGAGTTCGTTCCCGGCCCAATACAGAAAAAGCATTCCGAACAAGACGCTAAAGAATGCTTGATTGTGTTGCACGAAGTTCGTGGTGAGAAGTCGCCAGACTTCGCCGGCGAGGATTGCAGAACCCTGAAAGCTCCCATAAGTTTGCAGCGGATCGGTGTGCTGACGTGGATTGCCGAGCACGAGCTGCAGTAAAAAGAGCGCACAAGTGATGGCAATCAGGAACGTAGTGGCGCGATAGTCCGCGATGCGATCCCAGAAGCTGGGTTCGGGGTCTCGGTAATAATCGCGATCGGAGATCCCCATGCGCACCACCCATAAGAACAGAACATAATTCTAGTTTAGCAATTGGTAGGCATCAGGAAAAGCGCGAGACATCGGAAAGCTCGCCGAACCTGGAAGTAATTGATCTTGTCAGTAGGGAAAAGGGGAGTATTTTGATGGGATTGATTCGCCGCCTTAGCTCAGCGGTAGAGCACGGCTTTCGTAAAGCCGGGGTCCAGAGTTCAAATCTCTGAGGCGGCTTGTTCAAAGAACCGACGCAGCAAGGTTTGGTATCAACCTTGCTGCGTTTTCGTTTTGGATGTTTGATGCGCTGGACTGCTTGTCATCCGATATCGAGAGTCCACTTCCAACTCCCTTCTCCCATGCCGTTGCGCTATGTGGGTCACTTTCACACAGCCATTTCGCTCATGAATATTCTTCAACGCAGTCTCATCGCCGTTTTTCTTCTCGTTCTGTTTTCCGCATCTGGACTTGCTCAACCACCGACCGAGAAAAAGCCGCCGGAACCTCCTGACGATACGGGCAAGGCGGAAGCCGTCACGAAAATGCCGGACAAGGTGGAAGTGAAACCGGTGGCCCGCGATGACGAGATTGCCGACCGTCTCACTCGCATTCTGAAAGCCACGGACTGGTTTCGAGACGCTACTGTTACGGTGAATGAGGGCGTGGTGTTCTTGAGGGGGCAAACTTCGGGCGAGCCATTTAAAAAGTGGGCGGGCGATCTGGCGCGGAATACACGCGATGTAGTTGCTGTGGTGAATCAAATTGCAGTCGACGCTCCGCCCATTTGGGATTCCAGCGAAGTGCGGTCGCAATTAACCGATCTTGGCCGTTCCATGGTCAGCGGGCTTCCCGTTCTAGTCTTCGCGCTTGTCGTGTTGACTACGGCATGGTTTATCTCGCGTTTCTTGTCTCGCGTTCTCCGGCGACTTCTCAACAACTCCATCAAAAACGATCTTCTACGCCGTGTCACGGCATATACTGTGGGGCTGATTGTTTTTCTTTTGGCTGTCTATTTGGTGCTACAGGTTTCTGGTTTAACCCGGCTCGCGTTAACTCTGGCAGGGGGGACCGGCTTGATCGGCTTGGCCCTCGGTATCGCCTTTAAAGAGATCTCGGAGAATTTCCTGGCCAGTATTTACCTCAGCATCCAGAAGCCGTTTGAAGTGGGCGATTTAGTGGAGATCACCGGGCAACTCGGTTTCGTACAACGGATCACGGCTCGAACCACAATATTGATGGCGCTCGACGGGAATCATGTTCAAATCCCGAACGCAACGGTATTTAAGAACACCTTGCGCAACTTCACGAGTAACCCCAATCGGCGGGTCGATTTCACCATTGGAGTTGGATACGAAGTGGCAATTGCGGAGGCCCAAATCGTTGCTCTGCAGGTCTTGCGCGATCACCCAGCTGTTCTCAAAGACCCTGAACCTTGGGTGCTGGTCGAGGGTTTGGGTGCATCGACGGTGAACCTGCGCGTCTACTTTTGGCTGGATGGCCGACAACATAGTTGGTTGAAAGTTCTCTCGGCGGTCATTCGGCTCACGAAAGGGGCATTTCAACAAGCGGGAATTACTCTGCCCGACGAATCGCGGGAAATTGTGTTTCCCAATGGCGTACCCGTCCACATTATTGAGAAACCGAAAGAGTCGAAGCTTGGGCAGGACCAATTGCCGAAAAGCGAGAGCGATTTGGAAATGGACCCCCAACCGATGTCATCGGCAGCGGAAGGAGGCCTCACGAGCGAGGCTGGGGAAATCGAGAAACAAGCCAAATATGCCCGGATGCCCGAAGCGGGTGACAATTTGCTCGACGCGAAAGCTCCGCATTCCGCACCAAGCAACCCGACCCCGCCCGGCTCATAGCCGTTCGGGATTCTCCGTGATGCTACGCAACTGCGATTATGGTGTAGCTGGTTTCGCCGATGCGACGGGTTGAACTTCCTGAACGGGTGCCGGTGGCGCGGTTCGAGATTTCGCACCCATTTTCCAGCCCAGTAGACCCACCGCTAAGAGCAAACTGAGGCCGACAAGGGCAATCAATGCGATCTTCTTCTTGTCAGTCGATTCATTCGTGGGTGGCATCGCAATGACAGGGAACATGCCCAAGTTCTGGTGCGTTTGGCGAGTCGGGTTGGCTTGCGTCGGTATCAGGTCTTTGCTGTTCTGAGCGGTTGGCATCTCCGCGTGGCTGTTTCGTGTCGAAGTTGCGGGACGCGAAGGAGCAGGATGGCCACCACGTGTCGGTGGGTGATGGGGTTCCATCGGTGTTTCTTGATCGGACTGCGGCGCGAACGGCGATGGCTTCACGACCGACTTGGAACGCATTTCCGAAAGGGGTAGTGAACCAATCCCCGCCATGCTCGGCCGACTCACTGCCGCTTTTGCGGCCTGCAATGCGCGAACGGAAACCGAGGCGGGTTGCGGTTGGTGCTCAATTGGTACTTGTTTCATGGCCACGAGTTCCGAATCCTCGCCTTCGAGTGCCGCCGGGCTGAGCGCGGGCATTTCTTCCATAGCAGGCATCGGAATCGGGCCTTGGATCCAAGGTTCCAAGGCCTCGGCCACTTCCGCAGGAGTTTGATACCGTCGGGCAGGGTCTTTTTGCATCATCTTGGTGACGATTGCGGCGATATCCTCGGGCACATCCGAGCGAACCAGTCGAATGGGCGTAGGGTCTTTTGTGCGGTGCCAGAGAAGCTTTTGCGAAACGGTTCCTGTGGGGAACGCAGGGTGCCCGGCGAGCATGAAGTAAAAGCTCGCACCCAGGGCATAGACATCCGCGCGAATATCCACGCCGTGGCTATTCGCTACCTGTTCCGGCGCGACGTAATCGGCTGTTCCCAATACGATTTTGTCATCGTATTTCACCGTCAAGTTATCCGAGTGATCGTTGTAGAATCGGGCCAAGCCCATGTCGAGCAACTTCGCGTGCCCTCTGCGATCAATTAGGATATTTCCCGGCTTGATGTCGCGGTGAATGATGCCATTGCGGAAAGCAAATTCCAACCCCATCGCCACTTGATGCACATAGGATGCCGCGCGACGAATATCCATAGGGCCGAACTTCTTGGTCACGTCCAATAAGTTTGAGCCATCGACATACTCCATGACGATGAAGTGCAAGTTACCATCTTGGTCGATGTCGTGGGTGCGGACGATATTCGGGTGTTCGATGGAACCTGCAGCGCGGGCTTCGCGGTAGAAGCGACCCAACGCGGCAGGCTGTTCGGCTTTCGCGGGCGGAAGCACTTTGATTGCCACGCGGCGCTTCATAAAGGTATGTTCGCAGAGAAAGACCTGCCCCATGCCGCCCACGCCGACGCGCTCGAGTAGCTTATATTTCCCGATCGTGAAGCCGCGCCATTTGCCGAGTAGAAATTGCTCGGCTTGGAAGCCGGTAATCAGGCCATCTTGGAGGAGAGCATCTGCGGCTTCGCGCGGGTCGGAAGGCAACCCGCGACCTGCTTGCCGACGCTGCAAATACGCACCCAGTTTTTGTTCGTCGACCATGCCGCTCTTGCGGATGAGTTGCAGGAGTTCTTCAACAGTAGAAGGAGCGGACATGGTTGCTTCCAAGTAGAACGGGCAGGGGGTGTCTTGGGAATTCGGAATAAAAGACAGATCAATTTTCTTCCATACTCTCCCCAATCGTAGAACACATCGACTTGCAAATCAAATGGAGTGCGCTGTTTCGTGCGGATAACGCGATTGTATAGAAGGAAATGAATGTGGGAGCAGAAGTGATTGTTTTGAGATGCTCACGTAAGCCCAATGCCACCAACATAAGCAAGAAGGTGCGTTGCGATTGAGCTGAAGTTCAATTTCCTTCCTTGGAGTGCGTTGGTTTTGTAGCACCTGATTATTGCTGAAAAACCGGGGGTTCTGTTGCAAATCTTTTCTGAGGACCACGGAGTGGTCCAAGAATGTAGCCTGGGGTTGAGCGCAGCGACACCCCAGGAACAATGCGATAATAAAATCGACCCTGGAGGGGTCGCAGATTCTCTAATAAGCACCTCTGCGACCCCTCCAGGGTCGTGTAGAAACCCACGTTTTCCTGGGGTGTCGCTGCGCTCAACCCCAGGCTACAATCTGCGATCCCTTCGGGATCGAAAACCAAAAACCAGATACGCGGTTGTGATTCTAAAAGCTTATGCTGGTGGCATTGGACATCGGTCGACCGAGTGATTTCAACGTGATTACGCAATTCCAAAATCTAGGGCATTCATGAATAAGTCGATTTCAAAAGTCGCCACTTGGTCCTATAGCGTATTCAAGAAAATGCTCTCGCTGATCGGCACGGCATTTTTGCTGGGGCTGTCGCTGCTTCCGCTCTCGGCGCTTCTGCTTGCGTTCCCCGCGATCAATCCGCAAGAAACGGTTCTCAGCGATGAAGGAAGCGGTAAGGCCGGTTGGTTCCGGCGCACACTTCGGCGTATTGGTGCCCTCGCGGCGGGGTTGCTGGTGATTCTCGTATTGCTCGCGGTGTCGATCGAACTCATCACGCAATTTCAAGAAATCACGGGGAAAAGGTTCCTCTCCGAACGCGGGCAATTTAGCCCGATCTCAAAAGGGTTGCTCCCCGCACCTGCTGTCGCGTTGGGGAAAACGGAGCGGCAACGAGAAGAGAAACTCGCAAATATGCCGAAACCCTTGCAAGAGTTCATGCGCACCCCTCTGCACCAGAAACTACCGCCCGTTCTTGTGAATTACTGGCCGGTGGTCATTTTCACGCTTTACATGCTCGATCTGCTTCTGCTGCTTGCGATCGGCAAAGTACCATTGCGTTACAACCTGCGGAACGTGCGCGTGCGCTGGCTCACGAACCTGATGACGGCCGTGGCTTTTATGTTTGTCATCGGCTTGCTGGTGTTTCTGCTCGCGTTTGTTTCGGGCATGAACAACCTGACCGAGAACACCGGAGTGCCGGGTAATGTCTTCGTGCTTTCCGATGGCGCGACCGATGAACTCTTCAGCAACTTGGGCTACGGCGATTTAGACAATGTGGAACGTGCTTATGCCGAACTCGATGAAAAAGACAACTCGCTGGCAACGCCCGTGCGCGTGGGCAAGATGAAAAATAGCATGGGGCGAGATGTCTTCATGGCGAGTAAGGAAACCTATTACAGCATTAACATGGAGATTGCGAACTCGAACCCGCCGCGCCGGCGCTTCGTACAAATGCGGACACTCGAAGATGCTGATATCGCCGCTGCAGTTCACGAAGTGAAACTCTTTCCTGGAGGTTCGTGGTTCAGTCAATCCGGGACCGATAATGGCCGTATTCAGTGCGTTTTGGGTGAAGGCGCAGCCGAAACGTTGGGCGAAGACTTCGGCAAAAAGCGACTCCAGGTGGGCGATGAATTTAGCCTTGGCCAGATGACTTGGACCGTCACGGGGATTATGAATTCGCAGGGCAAAACCTTCGGCTCGGAAATCTGGGCGAAACGCATCGACCTGATTTATAAACCGCTCGGCAAATCGAATTACAGCACGCTGGTGCTACGCACCGAACAAGATACCCGCGATGCTTCGATCGCTCTCGCCTACCATTTGCAAAAACGCTACACCCAACAAAAACTCAAAGCATTCAGCGAACCCGACTACTACGCCGAACTCACCAAGACCAACAACGACTTCCTCGTGGTGATCGTCGGTGTTGCCGTGGTCATGGCCATCGGGGGCATCTTCGGCATGATGACGACGATGTTCGCCAGCATCGCCCAGCGCATCCGCGACATTGGCGTGCTACGACTGCTCGGCTTCAAACGCTGGCAAGTGCTGATTTCGTTTATGCTCGAATCGCTGACGATTGCGCTGATCGGCGGGTTGATGGGCTGCATGTTGGCGCGATTCGCGGCGCATGGCAGCGGTTCGACGAGTACGCTTT
>Ga0105045_10001354_pt1 | contig 19933 bp, 20 predicted proteins | sample MAT02_FD_78089 | JGI IMG/M metagenome (GOLD analysis project Ga0105045, IMG submission 78089) | Freshwater microbial communities from Lake Fryxell liftoff mats and glacier meltwater in Antarctica - MAT-02 (megahit assembly) | ecosystem: Environmental > Aquatic > Freshwater > Ice > Liftoff... | reverse complement strand
AGCGTGTAGCAGCTTCCGGGCCGACGCTTCTGTTCCTCAGCTCCTGGCCTGGGCGTTCTCGGTCGCGCGGGACGCGGGCCGACGCGCGAACTGCAACAGCAACTGCAACAGCAACAGCAACAGCAACTGCAAAAGCAACTGCAACAGCAACTGCAACTCCCATCACACGGAGACGCGGAACCACGGAGGGTTCGCGTGCGAAACGAGCTTTGGCGATGGGCAGAAGCTGAGAACGGCTGTGGGAACTGCGCTCGCGAGGCGCAGTTCAGCCAAAAAATTGAGCGATGCCGATCGCGATCACTCGATCGCTGCAACCGTCGCCGACGTTTCCGTGGTTCCGCGTCTCCGTGTGATGGGAGTGGCAGTTGCTGTTGACGTGACCCGCGCCCATGGCACCAGAGATCTCCGACACCAGCGCCACGGCGACGGCTAGACGAACGCCCCGTGCCCGGTCAGCGCGCGGCCCACGATCAACGTGTTGATCTCGTTGGACCCTTCGTACGAATAGATCGCCTCGGCGTCCGCAAAGAAGCGGGCGACCGAATGGTCGAGCAGGATGCCATTGCCACCCATCGACTCGCGAGCCAGGGCGACGACCTCGCGGCACTGCGCAGCGCAGACCTGCTTGGCGAGGGCAGAATGGTGCTCTTCGCACTGTCCGGCGTTCTGAAGCCGGCTGACCTGCAGGGCCAGCGCCTGCATGGAGGCGAGCTTGCCGACCATCTTCGCCAGCATCGACTGGATCAGCTGGAAACTGCCCAGCGGGCGGCCGAACTGGGTGCGACGCTGCGCATAGGCCAGCGCGCGCTCGTAGGCACCGGCGGCGCAGCCGACCGCGATCCATGCGACGCCGACACGCGTCATGCCCAGCACGCGAGCGACATCCTTGAAGGAGTTGGCGCGCTGCAGGCGGTTCGCCTCGGTCACGCGGACATGGTCCAGCGTGATGTGGCCGTTCTGCAGCGTCCGCTGGGCGATCTTGCCGTCCATCTTCCGGACCGAGTAGCCCGGGAGCGTGGTCTCCACGATGAAGCCCTTGACCTGCTGGTCGGCGAGGTCTCGCGCCCAGACCACGACAAAATCACCGAACGTCGAGTTGCCGATCCAGCGCTTCTCGCCATTGATGATCCATGTATCACCATCGCGCCGGCATGTCGTCGTGATCCCGCCAGCAACCCCGGATCCGACATCGGGCTCCGTCAATCCGAACGCACCGATCACGTCCCACCGGCGCATTCGCGGCAGCCACTCGTCCTGCTGCGCCTGCGAGCCGCAGAGCAGGATGGACCCGAAGGCCAGACCACCGTGCACACCAAGGAACGTCGCGAAGGAGCAGTCGACGCGGGCCAGCTCCATGGTCAGAATGCCTTCCGCGACCGAATCGTGCGTGACCGTGCCGTCTGCCGCGACCGGGAAGATCGACGACAAAAGGTCCAGCGAGGCGAACTCGGGGATCAGGTGATACGGGAACTCCGCCCGTTCCCAGTAGTCATTGGCAATCGGTTCCACTTCGCGGTCCATGAACGCGCGGGCGCGGAGACGGGCCGACTCCACCGAGGGCGGGAGGTCGCGCAGCAGGTGGAGGAAGTCCACGTCGATCACGGGCGCAGCGGGCGGTGCGACTTTCGCCTTCGCGATCGAGCGCCTTGCCCTGGCCAGTGCCGGCCCGTCCATCTTCAGCAGCTGTTCCACCACGCCTGCGAGTTCCGGGCGGTCGGTCAGCTTTTCGACCACGGCCGCGATACGCGGGTCGAGCACGTCGGACTGGGACAGGATATCGGTTGCCATGTGCCTGCACGCCTGCGCATGAAGGCAGGCGAATCTCGTAAGGGTGAAGAACAGCGCGACGCGATCGAGCGGCCGACGACAGGAGACGCCCGCTGGTGAGGCCCGTCACAGCAGGGGCGAATGTACCGCACCGGCGTCATGCACATACAACCGTCACGGACGGTGGTGGTTCCACCGCTCCTGCTCAGGCTGCGGCGGAAATAATCGCCATGCCCCGGACGGCACAACTTGCCGGATGCGCTCCTCTCAGCGAGCACGAGCGGAGGGTGGGACAACCTCCGTCGCTGCCCGATAAAACGTCCTAATGCGTTGTTCCACAACAATTTGCGCATCCAGGCCCAGCACCTGAAGCGTCCCGCCGCCCCGTGGCATCGGCCGTGCTTTTCCATGACTCCGACGCGTGTCTCCTTCACCTCGGTACCGGATCATGGCGCTCTTCAACTTCATCAATCGGGTCTCCTCGGCCGGCTCCATCAGGGATGCCATGGACCAGAGCGTGATCAGGCATCGACAGATCGCCGATCGGGTGGCGAACGCCTCCGTGGTGAACAAGGACGGGTTCGCGATGCCAGCCGCCGGCACTGCGGCTGCCGCCGTGTCGGGCCAACGCGGACCCGTGGATACCGAGCAGGAGATGGCTGCCCTGGCCAACGAGCAGATGTACTTCGAGACTGCGGCGACGCGGCTCAAGAGTACGTACGACGGCATCCGCCGCGCGCTGCAGGATCGCTGAACATGCCGAAGCTTCCCGGACTCCTGCCCTTCGTGGGCGGTCCCGCCGTCCGCCCCATGTTCCGCGCACTGGGCATCGCAGCCAGCGGCATGTCGGCGCAGCGCACCCGCATCGAGGTTGCAGCCAGCAACCTGGCCAATGCCGACGTCACCCGTGGCGTTGACGGCAAGGCATACAACCGCCGCGTCGTCAACCTGCGCACCGCCACCCGCGACGAGCAGGAGGCGAGCTTCCGGTTTCCGAACCAGCTGCCGTTCAAGGCGGAACCGTTCGGCACGAGGCAGTTCGACGTCCCTGCCGGTGCCGCGAGTTCGCTGCCGGCGCAGATCGACGACCCGAACTATGGCGTGACGGTGGACAACATCCAGGAGGACACCACGCCTGGCGCCAAGGTGCACATGCCTGGTCATCCCGATGCCGATGCCAACGGCTACGTGACGCTGTCGAACGTGGACCGGACCAACGAGCTGGTGGACCTGCTGGATGCGCGCCGCGTGTTCGAGGCCAATGCCACCGTCTTTCAGTCGGTGAAGCAGCTTCTCCGCAAGTCGCTGGAGCTCTGAGCCATGGCCATCTCGTCGCTCACCGCGCAGCTCCCGCAACTGCCCGGCACCATGCCCGACCTCTTCCGCCGCGGCGACCCGGTCGCGATCCGCGGCAACGAGTCGACGCCGACGGAGTCTGCGCCCGACGCGTCGAGCGGTGGTCAGCGCGCCCTGCTGGCGCGCAGTTCCGGTGATGCGGCCCTGCTGCTGGCGCGACGCGCCGCGCTGGGTCCCCTGACGTATGGCCGGCGCAGCATGCCGGCCGATGCACCTGCGGCCGCACCGAGCGGCATGCGCGGTGTCCATCTCGATGTTCGAGGCTGAGCCATGACGATCGATCGATTCAGTGCCTTTGCGCAGCGCGTGGCGGATTTCGGCCTTCCCGGCGAGGGGGGCAAGTCGGTGCCCGTCATGCCGGAGCCGGGCCCGGGTGGCGGCTTCGGCGATGTGCTGACGCGCGCCGTGAACGAGGTGAGCGCGGCGGCCGACCTGAGCGGCGAGACCACGCGGCGATTCCTCAACGGCGAGCAGGTGGAATTGCACCAGGTCATGGCCACGGCGGCCGAGGCAGGCATCGCGCTGGACGCCATGATCGAGATCCGGAACAAGGTCATTGAGGCCTACCGGACCGTCATCGCCATGCAGAGCTGATCACGATGCCGCCCGGAATCGAGCAGTTGCTGGAACGAGTCGGTGGTCCGCGCCGCATGGCCATGATCGGAGTCGGCGTGATTGCGCTGCTGGCGATCCTCGGTCTGTCGCGCTGGGCCACGAAGCCCGAAATGGTCGCGGCCTTCAGCGGCGTCCCGCTGGAGAGTGTGGGCAAGATGACCGACGCGCTGGACGCCGCCGGTGTGGCCTACCAGCTGGAACGTGGTGGCACCGACGTGATGGTCGCGACCACCGACCTGGCGCGTGCCCGCGTGGTGCTGGCCTCGTCCGGCATGCCTGCGCAGGGTCGCCCGGGCATGGAGCTGTTCGACCAGCCCAGCTGGGGCATGACGGACTTCGCCCAGAAAATCAACTATCGTCGCGCGCTGGAAGGAGAACTCGAGCGCACGATCAGCACCATGAAGGGCATCGAGCGTGCGCAGGTGCACCTCGCGATCAAGGAGACGCAGGCGTTCCGCCGCGCCAGCGACACGCCCGCCGAGGCGAGCGTGGTGGTCAAGCTGCGCAACGGGCAGCGCCCGGAAGCCGATGTCGTGCGCGGCATCAGCCAGCTCGTGGCCAGCAGCATCGACAACCTCGAGGCGCAACGCGTGGCCGTGCTGGATGATGGCGGGCGCCTGCTCTCACGCATGCTCGACGCGAACGATCCGACCTCCCTGAGCAGTGCGCAGCTGGAGCAGCAGCGCTCCGTCGAGGATCACCTGTCCGAGAAGGCGGCAGCGATCGTGTCGCAGATCGTGGGCAACGGCAACGCAACGGTGTCCGTCGCGGCGGACCTGAGCTTCGACCAGGTCGAGCGCATGTCGCAGGTCGTGGATCCCGAGAAGCAGGCGATGAGCACCGAACAGAAGGCCGAGATCACGCCCGGCACCGATGGTGGCGCCGGCTCGACGAACGTGGCCAGCAGCTTCGAGAACTCGCGCACGGTCGAAACCATCAAGGCGGCGACCGGCGTGGTGAAGCGCCTGACGGTGTCGGTGCTCGTGAACGATCGTCGCGATGCCAAGGGCGTGAGCACGACGCGTCCGCCGGCCGAGCTGGAGCAGATCGAGGCGCTGGTGCGCAACGCCGTGGGCTACGACTCCACACGCGGCGACATGGTGAAGGTCGTGAGCACGGAGTTCGAGGGATTGACGGCCATTCCCGCCGAGACGACCGGCGAGAAGGTGCTGCGGACGGTGCAGCAGGTGCAGCGTCCCGCGTTGGGCATCGTGGGGCTGGCGTTCGCGGTCCTGATCGCGCTGATGCTGATGAAGACGCTCAAGGCGCAGTCCGCCGATGCACGCGCAGTCGCCCTCGGTGCACAGCGCCAGGGGCAGTTGAATGCCGCGGCGCAATCGCAGCTCGGACAGGGTGATGACGAGCGCGCGGAGCCCGAGGCGACGTACAGCGCACTCACGATGCCGGTGAATGCACTGAAGGAGCGCGTCATCCTCACGGCGGAAGCCTATCCCGACGTGTCGGCCAAGATCCTCAGGAACTGGATGCGCAGTGTCTAACGTCACCCGCATGCCTCGCGAAATCACGTTCGAGTCGCTGAACGGTCGCCAGAAGGCCGCACTGCTCTGCCTGGCGCTTGGCACCGATGCCGCAGCCAAGATCACGCAGAAGCTGTCGACCGAAGAAGTCGACATGCTGTCGTTCGAGATCGCGCGCATGGACGACGTTGCCGGTGACGTGATCGACAGGGTGCTCGAGGAGTGGATCGAATCCGCCGTCGGGATCGGGTCGCTGAGCAATGGCGGCGTGGAGTATGCCAAGGAGGTGCTGGAGAAGGCGTTCGGTCCCAACAAGGCGGCGAGCATCCTGCGGCGCGTGCAGGGCCAGCTCAACGACACCGCCGGCCTCACGCGCCTCCGTCGCGCCGACCCGCAGCAGCTGGGCAACACACTGCGCAACGAACATCCGCAGACCATCGCCCTCGTGCTCGCGCACCTGGATCCGCAGCAGACGGCCAACATCCTGAAGGAGATCCCGTCGTCCAAGGGCGGCGAGGTGGTCTATCGCATGGCGGGCATGGAGAAGGTGCAACCCGAGATGCTGATGCTGATCGAGAAGCACATCGGGTCCGACGCCAGTTCGATCATGGCGGAAGGCACGGTCTCCGGTGGTCCGAAGGCCGTCGCCGAGGTCATGAACTTCATCAGCGGCGCATTGGAGAAGGAGCTGCTGGACGGCGTCGAGGAGCGCGATCCCGAGCTCTGCGAAGTCATCAAGAACCTCATGTTCGTGTTCGAGGATCTCATTTCGCTCGACGACAAGGCGATTCAGCGCGTGCTGCGGGAAGTGGAAGCCAAGAGTCTGGCGCTGGCGCTCAAGGCGGCGAGCCCGGAACTCAAGGCGAAGATCCTGGGCTGCATGTCGCAGCGCGCTGTCGCGGCGCTGCAGGAAGAGATGGACATGATGGGACCGGCGCGCATGAAGGACGTCGAGGCGGCCCAGACGGCGTTCGTGTCGCAGGTGCGTCGACTGGAGGAGTTGGGCGAGATCGTGATCGGTGGCAAGGGAGGCGACGATGTCCTCATTTGAGCCCCTCTTCGGCCGGAGCGGTCGCGCGCAGATCACACCGCGTGGCAGCGCCGCGCCTGTGGTCCCCGCGTCGTGGATGCCGACGCCGGGCGCTGGCGTCGACGACGAGCCGGGCCCGGTGATGCTGTTCCCGTCATTCGCTGAGGAGGAGGTCCATTCCGACATCGATGCGGCGTCCGACGACCGTGCAGCCCACGAGGCGGCGGCGGCCGCCGCCGAACTCGCGGCCGCACACCAGGAGGCGCTCGACGCTGCCTACCTGCGTGGCGTGGGCGATGGCCGCGAGCAGGGCGAGCAGGCAGAACGTGCGCGTCTCCGCGGCGCCATGATGGCGGCCGAGAGCGCGCTGGACGACATTCGCGCCGGCGAGACGCGCTGGCTGTCGAACATCGAGGAGAACATCGCCGCGATCTCGATCGGGGTCGCACAGCAGATCGTGGTGCGAGAAGTCAGCGCCGCGCCGGAGATCGTGCTGGCGCTGGTGTCGCGTGCCGTGCAGGAGTTCGGGCTCGACCAGGCGCTGTCGATCCGCGTGAACCCGGGTGATCTGGCCTCGTTGCAATCCGCCGAGCGCGAGCTCACAGACGCGATGACCACGAGCGCGTCGGGCCGCGACGTGCGCTGGGTGCACGATGCGCGCATCGAGCCGGGCGGCTGCGTGGTGGAAGGTCGCGAACGCATCGTGGATGCACGCGTGGACACGGGCCTGGAGCGCCTGTACCGCCGCATGACGTACACCAATGCCTGAGTCCACACTCGTCGCGCGCGAGATGTCGCGCCGCATCGCCGACGTGCCGCGCCTGCACACGTTCGGTCGCGTGGCGCGCGTCGTCGGACTGGCCATCGAGGTCAGCGGCCTGGAGATGGGCCTTGGCGAACTGGCACGCATCACCAACACCAACGACGCGCGCTCGGTACTGGCGGAAGTCGTCGGGTTCCACCAGAACGGCTGCCTGCTGATGCCACTGGGTGAACTGGACGGCATTGCTCCGGGTGCCAGCGTGGTGGCGCTGGGCCGCTCGTTCGGTGTGGATGTGGGGCCGGGCCTGCTGGGCCGCGTGCTCAACGGACTGGGACATCCGATCGACGACAAGGGCAAGCTGGATGTGGAGGAGCGCGCGCCGTTGCAGGCCGAGCCGCCGAATCCGCTGCATCGCCAGGTGATCGACAGCACGATGCCGACGGGTGTGCGCGCCATCGACGGACTGCTCACCATCGGCAAGGGCCAGCGCATCGGCATCTTCGCCGGCAGCGGCGTGGGCAAGAGCACGCTCCTGGGCATGATTGCACGCGAGGCGCAGGCCGACGTGAACGTGATCGCGCTGCTGGGCGAGCGTGGTCGCGAGGTGCGCGAGTTCATCGAGAACTCGCTGGGCGAGGAAGGGTTGAAGCGCAGCGTGATCATCGTGGCCACCGGTGACCAGGCCGCGCTGGTGCGCGCCCGCGGTGCGCTGGTGGCCACGGCGATCGCCGAGTACTTCCGCGATCAGGGCAAGCAGGTGCTGCTGATGGTGGACTCCATCACGCGCGTGGCGATGGCGTGGCGCGAGATTGGGCTGGCCGTCGGCGAGCCGCCGACCACGAAGGGGTATCCGCCGTCGGTCTTCGCGGCGTTGCCGCGCCTCCTGGAGCGTGCGGGCAACGCACGCGTCGGTGGCATCACGGGTGTCTACTCGGTGCTGGTGGATGGCGACGACTTCAACGAGCCGATCGCCGACGCGGCCCGCTCGATCCTGGACGGCCACATCGTGCTGACGCGCAAGCTCGCGAGCGCGGGTCATTTCCCGGCGATCGACGTGCTGGAATCGAAGAGCCGCGTGCGCGACCTGCTGATCAGCGATGCGCATCGCCATGCCGCCAACCTGCTGCTGCAGCTGGACGCCGCCTGGCGCGAGAAGGAAGACCTGATTCTCGTCGGCGCCTACCAGAAGGGCAGCGATCCGCTGGTGGATGCGGCGATCGCACTGCGCGACGGCATCCTGGCATTCCTGCGACAGCCGCCGGGCGAGAGCACCGACATCGACGATACCGTGAACCGCCTGCGCCAGCTGCAGATGCGCCACGAGTATCTGCAGCAGCAGCGGGTGCCGTCATGAACCGCTTCAGGTTCCGCCTGCAGCGCGTGCTCGAGCTGCGCGAGGAAGCGGAGAAGGCACGGGCGATCGCGCTCGTCAGTGCGCAGAGCCAGGCCACAACCGCCCGCGACGCGCGCGATGCGATTGCCCACGCGCGTGCGATCAACCACGAGTCGATCACCACCGCCAGCAACACCGGCTGCACGGTGGGCGAGCTGCAGCAGATGCAATACGTGCTCGGTGCACTCGATGTGCGACTGCAGTTCGCCGACAGCGGCGTGGTGACCGCAGACAGCATGGTGCGCCATGCGCAGGATGAGTTGCGGACGGCGTTTCAGGCGCGGCATGCGCTGGACACGCTGAAGGACAAGCAGGCGGAGGCGCATCACACCGCAGCGCAGGATGCCGATCGCGTTCTGATGGACGAGATCGCGCTGACACGGTTCCACCACACCGACACCACTCCAACCAGTTCGGAGCGCAGCACCAATGGGTAAGCTCATCGTGCCACTCATCATCGGCCTGTTGATGGGCATCAGCGGAGGCGGGTTCTTCGCGGTGTACCAGGCTTCGTCGGCGCATGCGACGGCGATCGCCGAGGCGAAGAAGCACGGCATCAAGCCGGCGGCTGATTCGACCCATGCGGCGGGCGACAGCGCCGCGACGCCGGACAGCGCCGCGCACGGCCCGGTCGCCCACGACTCGACCGCTGCCGGTTCGCACGATGCCGCACCGGCCACTGCGACGCCGGTGGCGGACGCGTCGCAGAAGCCGGAAGCACCGGCGGCCCCGCCGGCGAAGCCGACGGTGACGCCGGTGGCCATCGCGCCAGCTGCGGCCGCACCTCCCGCAAAACCCGCAGCAGATGCCGCGCCAACGGATGCCGAGACGCAGACGCACCAGCGCCGACTCGCCAAGATCTTCGCGACGATGAGCGCGAAGGATGCGGCGAAGGTGCTGACCCAGATGTCGGATGCGGACGTGGGCGTGATCCTGAACCTGCTTGGCGCGAGCCAGGCCGCCGCGATCATGACCAACCTCCCGCCACAGCGTGCCGCGCTGCTGAGCCAGATGCCGGCGCGTCGTCGTGGTGGTGACGAATGAGCAGCCTGCTGCCGGTGCCCACGCCTGCGGCGCGGGCACGCGACCTGATGACCGCACCACCGTCGGATCGACGCGTGGACATGAGCGCGAAGGCATTCGCCTCATCGCTCGCGGTGGCACGTGCCGAGCCGGCGCGAGTCGATCGCGTGGACGGTGCCGCCGCGCGCAGCCGCGCCGAGTTGCCGCAGCAGCGCGCGCAGGTGCAGTCGATGATGCTGAGCGGCGCCATGAAGTACGCCGCCACCCGGCGCACGCCGACGTCGAGCGCCTCGGGTGCTGACGCGGCGGGTGCGGCTCGCGCGAGCGACGCGGCAGCCGATGCGTCGCGCCCCGGCGCACCGTCACTCACGGCCGCCAGCGCCCCCGTCGTCCTCGCGGCCGACACACCGTCGAACGCGGCTGCCAGCGCCCCCGCCGTCCTCGCGACCGACACACCGTCGGACGTGGCCGTCGTCCGGGCAGGTGCTCCGCACACCGATTCCTTGGATGCAAGTCACCCGCTCGCAGCACTGCGCGCGCAGCTCCGCGAGGCAATGACGGTGACATCACTGCCCGCGTCGGTTCCGGCTGGCAGGACGAGGATCGATGTCGTGGAGGCCGCCGACATGCCGGCCCCCGTGATCACCGATCTCACCGGCACCGCTGCCGCGACGGTCGCCGCGCTGCAACTGCTTGCGACACTGCCGCTGCCGATGAAGGCCGCGCACGTGGATGCCGAATCCACCCTTCCCGGCGGCGACGCGACGCAGGACTCCGACGCGGACGACGGCATGCTGCAGCTCGACGACTCGACGCCCTCGCACGACGACGCGAAGTCACCGGTGCTGGTCGAGGATCACTTCGACGCGCCGGCGGCAGCCATCGACACCACGCCGGCGACGACCATCGCCGGCGCGACCTACGTGCATCTGCCAGCGCCGACGACGAGCATCGCCACGCACGCGACACTTGTGGCCCCCGCGCACACACCGCAGGCAGCCTCCGGCGCGACCTCGTCGCACAGCGCCGCACCTGCTGCCGCGATCGAACGTGCCGACGTGCACGACGTCGAGAAGGCGCTGGCGCAGCTGGCGCCGGAGTTCCGTGCCCGCCTGCAGCGCGTGATGGATCGCATGACGTCGGAGTACGGTCACAGCGTGAGTGTGGTGGAGACCGTGCGAACACAGGCGCGACAGGACGCGCTGTTCGCGCAGGGCCGTACCACCGATGGCCCGGTCGTGACCTGGACGACCAACTCCAAGCATGTGACGGGCCTCGCGGCCGACGTGATGGTGGACGGCATGTGGAACAACCCTGCCGGCTACGCACACCTCGCCATCGTGGCGAAGCAGGAAGGGCTGCGCACCCTCGGCGCACGCGATCCGGGACATCTCGAACTCGCCAGCGAGAGCACCGTCTCGGCGGACACGCTCGACGCGCTCCTCGGCGACCTGCGTGGCGCGCCTGGCGACACGGCGCGACCGCTGCGTGCCGATGTGCACGGTGAAGGCCGCAGCGACTCGCAGGCCTCCGTGATGGCACGCGTCGCGAATGTGGCGCAGGTGGCGCGTGTCGCCAGCGTGGCGGAGGTCGCACGGGTGGCGACCGTCGCCGCACCGGGTGCCTCGTCGCGGGGCGCAGGCAGCAGCAACGGCGGCGACGCGGTCTCTCCGCTGGCCGTGAGCGGCGCGATGCCGATGATGACCACGGATGCGTCCATGGCGCCGCGCGTGCTCGCACCGACCGCCTCGGTCAACATGGCCGACAGGATCAGCCAGCTGATGGACATCCAGGCCACGCAGAGCGCCAGGCCGCTGAGCAGCGTGCTGCTGCGCATGGAGAACGCGAATGGTCTGGAAGACCAGATCCGCATCGACACACGTGGCACCGCCGTGGACGCGCGGCTGGGCGTGGGCACTGCCCAGCAGGCCGCGGCAATCACCGATCGACTCGGCGAACTGCGCGAGGCGCTGGAGCGTCGCGGGTTGAGCGCCGAGGGTGTGCGGGCACAGGCTGCGCCGCGTGCGACCGACAGCGTGCATTTCTCGCGCACCACGGCCCCGGGCATCGAGCTGGCCGGGCTGCGCGCGGCGTCGGACAGCCAGTCACAGGGCAACACGCGTGACCAGTCGTCGCGCGACCAGCAGCAGCGCGAGGCGTTCACCCGCGCTCAGGATCGTCACAACCCGCGATCGTCGACCGACGACTCGCGTCACCGCTCGCGTCGCGAGCAGCCGGAGGATCGTCGATGAGCACAGTCACGTCACCCATCAGCATCGGGCCCGCAGTGCGCGAACCCGGCACGCCGGGTGCGCCACCCGCACGCAAGGCACAGGGCGCGATGGGCAAGGATGATTTCCTCAAGCTGCTGGTGGCGCAGCTGAAGAACCAGGATCCGCAGAGTCCCGCCAATGCCGACCAGATGGCCGCACAGCTCGCGCAGTTCTCGAGCGTCGAGCAGCTGACCAACATTTCGAAGACGCTGGAGACGCAGGGTGCGTCGCAGGCGTCACTGCTGAACGAAGTCGCGGCCGGCACCGCCGTGAACAACATCGGGCGCCGCATCTCGGCCGCCAGCGACCTGATGGAGATCGACGGCAGCGGCAACGAGACGCTGCTGGTGACGGGCACCGGCGGTCCAGCCACGATGAACGTCTACAACGCGACGACGGGCGCGCTGGTCGCGACGAAAGACATGGGCGCGCTGAGTGCGGGCACGCAGGAGATCGTGGTGGGCCGCGCACTCGGCGATCTCACACCAGGTGTCTATCGCGTGCGGATCAGCCCGACCGACGCGAGTAATTCCGCCGTGTTCTCCACCGGCGTGCGTGGCGTCGTGACCGGCCTCGAAGCCGGTGCGAACGGCCTGATGTACACGATGGGCCGCCTGCGCATCCCGCTGGGCGCCGTGACCTCGATCACCACCAGATAACGACGGCTCCGTCCGTCTCCGCTGCACCGCATCTGCACGCACGCCGCTCGTCTCACCACTCGAAGGCCGCAGTCCAACCTCTCAGCCCCAACCGCACATGCTTCGCTCTCTTTTCGCCGGCGTCTCGGGTCTTCGGAACCACCAGTTCCGCATGGACGTGATCGGCAACAACATCGCCAACGTGAATACCGTCGGCTTCAAGACCGGCCGAGTGACCTTCAAGGAAGGCTTCGCGCAGCTGCTGCAGGGTGCCAGCCGTCCACCGGGCGATCAGGGCGGCGTGAACCCGGTGCAGATCGGGCTTGGCTCGCTGATCGGATCCGTCGACCAGATGTTCACCCAGGGCAACGTGGAGACGACCGGTGTGAACACCGACCTTGCGATCCAGGGCGATGCGTTCTTCGTGGTGCGCAAGGGCACCGAGACGTACTACACGCGCTCGGGCAACTTCCAGCTCGATGCCGAGGGCCGCATGGTCTCGCCGACGAACGGCTTCATCGTGCAGGGCCGGATGGCACTGGACGGCGTGCTGAACGACGCCATCACCGACATCACGCTGCCGTTCGGCCAGAAAGTGGCGGCGCGCGCCACGTCGAAGGTCACGGTGGCCGGCAACCTGAACTCGTCGGCCGCCATCTTCAATGCTGGCGACCCCGACGGCGCCGGCCCGCTGCTTCCGGGCTTCGGCCCCGACACCCGTGCCGTGACCGCCAATGCAGGCAGCTTCACCAACGGCACCATCGGCATGTTCGACGCGCTTGGCAACAAGGTCGATGTGAAGATGTGGATGTGGAAAACGGCGCAGAACGAGTGGGAATGGCAGATCGATTCCAGCACGCTGCCGGCCAACTACGCGCTCGGCACCAGCACGCCGGGAGCGCCAATCGGCGGCAGCGGCACGGTCACCGGCCGCTTCACCTTCGATCCAACCACCGCGCTGCTCACCCAGTCGGCGATCGTCGGTGGCCCTTCGGCTGGTAACGGCGTCGCAAACCCGACCATCACGATCGTCGGCCCGGGCGGCGCCACGATGTCGGTGACCATGAATCTCGGCGCGCAGGTCAGCGGTGGTGGCGTGGCCGGCACGCTCGGCGGCATCACGCAGTTCGCCGGCAACGGCACGGCCGTGCTCCGCGATCAGGACGGCTACACCAGCGGTCAGCTGCAGAACTTCAGCATCGACCGCACCGGTGTCATCAGCGGCGCCTTCACCAACGGCGTCAACCAGACGCTGGGCCAGATCGTGTTCGCGGACTTCAACAACCCGGCCGGCCTGCTCCGCACCGGCGACAACATGTACGCCACCAGCGGCAACTCGGGCGGCGCCGTGCTGGGCTACGCCCTGCAGGGCAGCCAGAGCTTCGTCACCAGCGGCGCACTGGAAATGTCGAACGTGGACCTGGCGCAGGAATTCACGAGCCTGATCGTCGCCCAGCGCGGCTTCCAGGCCAACGGCCGGATGATCACGACCAGCGACTCGATGCTCGAGGAGCTGGTGAACCTCAAGCGCTAGGCACTGACACTGGCGGTGGCGGTCGGCGTACAGCCGGCCGCCACACGTCGGCGACACCCGCGTGCCTGGGGCGTCGCTCCCTCCCCCCGGCAGAATTGGGCGGTCGAGTCCCGGCACGTGTTGCCGCATGGCGCTTTCGGTATAGCCGACCGACGCCGGTCTGAACATCGCAACCCGTTGTCCCGCAAACACTTCACTCGTTTGTTGCACCGCTGACGCGTCTGGCATGGCCACTGCTTTGAACAGGGATAGACGCTGCCCGTCCCCCACGTTCAACCGGATCGCCCCATGGCCCAAGACGAAATCCCAGCAGACGACGCCGCACCGAAAGCCAAGAAGGGCCTGCCGCCCTTCGTCATGCCGCTCGTCCTGGTGCTGGCGGGCCTGGGCGGCGGTGGCTACGTGGGCGCCAAGGTGGTGGGCCCGAAGCTCACGGCCGGCTTCACCGGCGACCTGGTGCCCGCCGAACTTGGCGCCCATGCGTCCAAGAAGTCCGGTGGGCACGGTGAAGCGGGCGACAGCACGAGTGAAGACCCAGCCGCCGACGAGGAGCATGCCGATGGTGGCGAGGCGGCGGGCGGCGGCGAACACGGTGCCGTCGCACCGCCCCTCTACACCATCAGTGACCTGGTGCTGAACCCGGCTGGCTCAGGCGGCACGCGCTTTTTGATGCTCTCGGTCGCGTTCGACGTCAAGGACTCGGCCGCGGTCGAGTCGCTCAAGCAGCGCGACGCCGAAATCAAGGACGCCGTCCTCGCGCTGGTGGGGGCGAAGACCGTGGAGCAGCTGTCGGAAGTCTCCTCGCGCGAACCGCTCAAGGTCGAGATCAAGGATCTCGTGCAGAAGATCGCGAGGAAGAAATTTATCAAGCGCGTCAGCTTTCCGCAGTTCGTGATCCAGTGACTCGCTGATGGCAAACGATACCCTCAACCAGAGCGAGATCGACCGCCTGCTTGGCGGCGGCAGTGGCAGCTCGCCGGACATGGCGGCCAATGGTCGCCGGCCGCAACCCACGCAGCACGACGTGCAGCGCTACGACTTCCGTCGTCCGCACCGCATCTCCAAGGATCGCCTGCGCACCATCGAGGCGATGTACGAGCGCATGGTGAAGAACCTCGAGAGCTACCTGATGTCGCGCGTCCGCGGCCAGATCGAGGTGCGGCTGCAGAGCGTGGAGCAGTTCAGCTTCGGCGAGTTCACGCTGGCGCTGCCGACGCCCTGCTGCAGCTACATCACCGACATCAACGGGAAGAACGGTCTGCAGGGCGTCATCGACTTCGGGTCGGACTTCGCGTTCTTCCTGGTCGACCGGCTGTTCGGCGGCGGCAGTGCGCCGACCATGATGGATCGCCCGCTCACCGCACTGGAGCAGGACGCGGTGCGCATCGTCGCCGAGCGTACCGCCTCCATCGTTCGCGACGTCTGGATGGAAGTGATGCCGATCGAGCTGACGATCTGTGGCTTCGAGGCTGCACCCGAGATCCTGCAGGTCTGCGCCCGCGAAGACCCCGTGCTGGTGGCGAACATCGAGGTCTCCACGACGAACGTCTCGTCACTGATCATGATCTGCCTGCCCTTCGCCTCGCTCGAGGAGTACTTCACGACTGCAGACACCCGTCGCGTCTCCAGCACGGCGCGCAGCGTGGAAGAGCTGCGCACACAGCGCCGTCAGACCGAGCGATCCGTCCGCAGCACGATGGTGGAAGTGGCAGCGCGGCTGCCTGACTTCCGCCTCACGATGAAGGACCTGGGCACGCTCGTGGTCGGCTCCGTGATCAACACCGGCCTCAGTGCGCACTCGCTGCTCTCGATGACCGTGGCCGGACAGCCACGCCTGGTGGCACGGGCCGGACGCACCGGCGGCAAGCTCGCGGCCTGCATCACCGACGGACGCATCTCCGACAATCGCATCACCGGCAGCATCAACAACGCAGACGTGGAGTCCACATGAACCAGGACGAGATCGCAGCACTGATTGCCGCCAAGAACGCCGGTCTTCCGCTGCAGGACGCAGGAATGCAGGCCGCCAGCGGCGACGACTTCGGCTCCGACTACTCGGAACTCGACAACGCCATCGGTGCCAACGGCGAAGTGCCGATGAGCATGCTGATGGACCTGACGCTGCCGGTTGCGATCGAGCTGGGTCGCACCACGATGTCGGTGCAGGAAATCCTGCAGCTCGGGCGTGGCTCGGTGGTGCAGCTGGACCGGCTCGCGGGAGAACCGATCGACATCTTCGTCGGTGACCGACGCTTCGCCGAGGGTGAAGTGGTGGTGCTCGGTGAGAACTTCGGCGTGCGCGTCACGCGCATCATCAGCCGCGCGAGTGGCCCGGAGCTGCTGGGATGAGTGCGGGCGGCTACCTCGGGATGCTGGCGACGCTGGCGTTCGTGCTCGGCCTGGTGATGCTCGTCGCGCGACTCGCGAAGAAGTTCCTGCCAGGGGCCGTGAGTGCCACCGGCAGCGGCGCGTTCTCGGTCGTGCAGCGCATTCCGCTGGGCCAGCGCCAGGGCATCGCGATCGTGCAGCGCGGCGATCTGCTGATCGGGGTCAGTGTCGGCGAAGGAGGCGTGCGCGCACTGTTCACGATGCCGGCCAGCATGCCGCACGACGGCGCATCGGATGTCGATGTGCATGACGACGAGATCACCGTGCCGGTGACCATGAGTGCGCACGAACTGACCAGCGGCACGCCGATGCGGATGCATCGCCGGCGGCCCGCAGCGGTCGTGGACGAGCAGATGAGCGAGGCCTTCGATGTGGCCGCTCCACCGACCTTCGGCAAGGCGCTCGGTATCGCGATCCGCAACCGCGTGCTGCGTGCGCTGATCCTGACCGTTGGTGCACTGGGCGTGCAGTCGCTGCACGCACAGGCCGCACCCGCACCACCCGCACCACCCGCACCACGCATCGCGCCGCCAGGCACGCCACCGGCTGCCGGCGCCACGACGCAGCAGCCTGGCCTTCGCACACTGCCGCCGGCCGCGGCCCAGCCAGGCCCGCGCGACCTGCCGAAGCGCCTGGATCCGCAGGTGCAATCGCCACGACCGGCGAAGCCTGCCGCCACCGGGTCACGCACCGGCGGCGAAGCGACCATCGCGCCGCTGATGCCGGCACCACAGGCGCGAGACATTGCCGCACTGAAGGCACGTGCCACGGGCAACGGCGCGCTGACCACGCAGGAAGCGCAACGCATGGCCGGTCGTGCCGACAGCATGCTGTCGAAGATCGCGCCGCAGATGGAGCTCAAGCTCAATCAGAACGCGCAGGGCGAGGGATTGAAGCTGAGCGGCAGCGTTGGCGTCGTGATCCTCATGGGGCTGCTCTCGATGCTGCCCATGCTGCTGCTCATGATGACGGGCTTCACGCGGATCCTGGTCACGCTGCATTTCCTGAAGCAGGCACTCGGCACGCAGTCGGCGCCGCCCGGCCAGCTGCTGGCTGCGATGGCACTGCTGCTGAGCGGCTTCGTGATGGGTCCCACGCTCAAGGACGTGAACACCACCGCGCTCGAGCCATGGATGGCCGGACAGATCGAACAGGTCGAGATGATGTCGCGCGCCGTCGTGCCGTTCAAGGAGTTCATGCTGCGACAGGTGCGCGATCAGGACCTGCAGACCTTCGTCGACCTGGCCGAGATCAAGCAGCCCGAATCACGCGAGGCCGTGCCGTTGACGATCCTGATGAGTGCCTTCGTCACGAGTGAATTGCGCACCGCCTTCCAGATCGGCTTCGCGCTGTTCCTGCCGTTCATCGTGATCGACGTGGTGGTGGGCTCGGTGCTGATGAGCATGGGCATGGTCATGCTGCCCCCCGCGATGATCTCGATGCCGTTCAAGCTGCTGCTGTTCGTGCTGGTCGACGGGTGGGCACTCGTCGTGACTGGTCTCGTGCAGAGCTTCCGGTGATTGGCGCGGGTGCGGCAGCAATGCCGGAGCTGCTCACCTCGGCCGGCGCCGCGACGTTCATCCTGCTGTTCGCGCGAATTGGCGGATTGGTGCTCATCGCGCCGATCTTCTCGTCGAAGTCGGTGCCCATGAAGCTGCGCACCGCCGTGCTGCTGGTGTTCTCGCTGGTGCTCGTGCCGGTCGCGCGTGCGCATGCGCAGGTGGCGCCCGTGCTCACACCGCTGACGATGCTGAGTGAGACCATCATCGGCTTCGGGCTGGGCCTCGGCAGCGCGATCGTGATTGCCGGCGCATCGGCAGCCGGCGACATGATGTCGGTGCAGATGGGACTGGCCGGTGCGAGCGTGCTGGATCCGATGACGAACATTCAGGTGCCGGTGCTTGGCCAGCTGATGACGGCATTCGCGACCCTGCTGCTCTTCTCGAGCGGCGGACACCTCGTGATGCTCAACGGGTTGGGTGATTCACTCGCCGTGCTGCCCGTCGGCTCCGTGCCGGATCTCGGCGCCGGCATGCTGGCGATGTCCAGGCTGGGCGGACAGGTGCTGATGTTCGGCGTCATGTTCTCTGCGCCCGTGATGGCGGCCACGATGCTCACCAACGTGTCGCTGGCGATTCTCACGCGCGCCGCTCCGCAGCTGCAGATCATCACCGTCGCGTTCCCGCTGCAGATCATGGCGGGACTGTTCACGATGGCAGCGGCGCTGAGCCTCGTCTCGGTCTGGTTCACCGGCTGGGCCACCTATCACGACGGCATGCTGCAGCGGATCCTGGGCCCGATGCTCGCGTCGGTGCGCTAGCGATCCGCGATGGCCGACGATAGCGACAAGACAGAGGAACCGACTGGCAAGCGCATCGAGGACGAGCGTGCCAAGGGCAACATTCCGCGCAGCTCCGAGCTGACGACGGCCGCCATGCTGTTCGGATCCGCCGTCATCCTGGCACGTGTGGCACCCACGATGGGTGAGTACCTCGTGGAAGTGATGAGCACGAGCCTCTACAACGCCGGTGCGAACCAGCGCGAGCCGCAGGATCTGCTGTTCGACGTCATCGGCCTTGGCTGGCGCACGCTCGGCCAGTTGTCACTGCTGCTCGGTGCATTCGCCGGACTCGCCTTCGCCGTCAGCGCTCTGCAGGCGCGCGGCCTGCTGAGCTTCAAGACGCTCGAGCCATCGTTCAGCAAGATCAACCCGCTGAACAACCTCAAGCGCGTATTCGGCATGCAGGGTGTGGCGGACCTGTTCAAGAGCCTCGTCAAGCTGGTGCTCATCGGCAGCGTGGTGTACAGCGCCGTGGACGACATGTGGCGCGACGTGCTAAGCCTGGCGCAGGGTGGCCCGATGGGCGTGGCGGTGCTGTTCCAGCGTCATGGCATCGCGTTGCTGCGCCATGCCGGCATTGCATTCATCGGGCTGGGTGTCGCCGACTACGGGTTCCAGTGGTGGCGGTGGCACAAGGGCCTGATGATGAGCAAGCAGGAAGTGAAGGACGAGTCGAAGAATGCCGACGGCGATCCGATGATCAAGTCGCGCATCCGCTCCGCGCAGCGCGCGATGCATCGCAAGCGCATGCTCGCGAGTGTGGCCACGGCCGATGTGGTGATCGTGAACCCGATCCACATCGCCGTCGCGATCACGTACGACCCCTCGGTTGCACCGGCGCCGATCATCGTCGCGATCGGCCAGCGCATGGTGGCCGAGAAGATCAAGAAGCTGGCGTTCGAGCACGGGGTGCCGGTGGTGGAGAACATCCCGGTGGCGCGCGCACTGCTCGCCAGCAAGGCGCAGCCGGGGACGCAGATCCCGATCGAGATGTATGTGGCGGTGGCCGAGGTCCTGGCGTTCGTGATGCGGCAGAAGGCGAAGTTCGGCCGCGGCTGGATGGGCACGCACACCATCGACGACTGACCTGGCATCGTCTGAACTGCAACAGTGTTCACGCGGAACGCGCGGAAGCGTGAACTGCAACAGTGTTCACGCGGAACGCGCGGAAGCGTGAACTGCAATAGTGTTCACGCGGAACGCGCGGAAGCGCAGAAGAAACTGCTGACGGCTGTGGGAACTGCGCTCGCGAGGCGCACGTCCTGCAGCCGTTTTTACGTCGGTGCACCGACCTCCCCGCCCGCTCACGCAGTTCCCCGCAAGCAGTTCGCAGT
>Ga0105045_10001353_pt1 | contig 19939 bp, 10 predicted proteins | sample MAT02_FD_78089 | JGI IMG/M metagenome (GOLD analysis project Ga0105045, IMG submission 78089) | Freshwater microbial communities from Lake Fryxell liftoff mats and glacier meltwater in Antarctica - MAT-02 (megahit assembly) | ecosystem: Environmental > Aquatic > Freshwater > Ice > Liftoff... | reverse complement strand
GATGGCATCGCAAAACACGCCGAAGTAATCGGCGGAGAGCATCGGCAGATCGCCGACATAGTGCAGCGAATAATTCGCATGCAAGGCAATCGGAATTCCGGTGCGGGAGCGAATCGCAAGCACGGAAAGCTCCGGATCGACGGCGCCGGCCGGTTCCAGCAAGTTCGGATTTTGCACGCCGGGGTTCATCTTCACAAGATCGGACGTACCGCCGAACGGATCGGTGTTGATCGTGCCCGGCTTCATCTTCCAACGGCGGTTATAAAGTAGCGCAGGCACTTCGATCTTTGTCCAACCCGCTTCGGCGGGCACCCGGTTCTTCGCCGCCGAGGCAATGCCCTCGGCAATTTTTTCGGTGAGGAACTTCACGTACTCAGGATCGGGCACGCTTTGAAATACTGGCGTAGCGGTCGGGGCAGTGTGGGTGTGCGTAGCCGAGATCAGCATATTCTTCGCGGTGATACCGGTCGCCTTCTCGGCGAGCGCTTTCGCCCGATCCACCAATTCTCTGGGCAACATGCAACTATCGACCGTGACGATGACCAATGAGGCACCGCCCTGCGTGAGCACGATACATCGGGCGTGGAGGCGATCCTTTGCTTTCGTCGCTTGGCGATCGGCGAATCCACCGTTGACCGAGATCGGAAATTTCAACGGGGTAATGTCGATGGCGTGCGCCCCGGCTTGCAATCCGTTGGGTTCCGCAGCGCAGGCGAGTGTGGAAACGGCGAGAAGTACAAACAGTGTTCGCATGGGGAGATTCCAGAAAAAGGAGAGAACTTTCCAGAATTATGCACGAAACCGCGCGGAGTACACCACTAACAATTCGCACACCCGAGGAATTTTCGATGTCCGCCCCCAATATTCGCCTGACGCTGCGAACGCTGCTCGCCTATCTCGATGATACTTTGGAACCGGCCCAAGCCTTGGTGATCGGCCAGAAGTTGAACGAAAGTAAGCCCGCGCAGGATCTCGCCGATCGCATCCGCAAGGTTACCCGCAAGCGTGGGCTTTCGGTGCCTTCCGCCGCAGAAGGGCAGGGGACTTCCTCCGATCCGAACACGGTGGCCGCCTACCTCAGCGATGCGCTCACTTCCGAACAGCTCGCCGAATTCGAGCAAATCTGCCTCGAATCGGACGTTCATCTCGCCGAGGTCGCGGCGTCGCACCAGATTCTCACGCTCGTGATGTCCGAGCAGATGCGGATTCCCCCCACAGCGTACAAACGGATGTACGAACTCATTCCCGGCCCGGCTTCGATGCCGAACCGTGCCCCCGCCACGTCGATGGCCCTCGGTGCCGCCGCCGAGGCGACCACCGACGACCGCGACGACCTCGATACCGCGTACCTCCTCGGCATGAAGGCCTATTCGCAATCGGAACCGGTCGGTGTACGCGTGATGAAATGGGCGGCCGTGGCCGCACTCGTGCTCGGATTCCTGGTCTTCGCGTTCCTCGCATGGCCCAGCGGCAGCGTTGAAATTGCGAAACGCCCGGATGCGATTGTCGCTTCGACGAAAGCCCCAGTACCTCCGACAACCACTACGAAGATTCTGCCGACGCCGCCGGCAACCCCGGCCCCGTTGCCCCCGCCGACTGCGCCCACTCCTCCCGCACCGACGCCGATGCCCGCAGTTCCCCCGGTCGAACCCCTGCCGATGAAAGAAGACTTGGTGCCGAAGGTTCCGCCGGTGCAACCTGGTCGGATCTCAGTTGCGAATGCCGAGGATCAAGGTGATCAAGTTCTCCTCACCCAGAAAACGGAGGGCGTGTTGGAATCGTGGGTGCGGGTGGCCCCGAAAGCCGAGGTGATGAGTACGGATCGCCTGTTGGCACTTCCCGGTTACCGGGCGAGGATAAAATACGATACCGGTTTGACCGTTGAACTCTGGGGCAACCTGCCGGAGTTGATTCCGATCCAAGTTTTGCAAACGGCGATCACGCCCACGATCGCCGATGCCGGGTACGATGCGGATATTACTTTCCACGTCGGTCGTATCTACTTGCAAACGTCGAAGGCGGGCGGGGCGAAGGTTCGCTTGCGTTTCCTCAAGGAAATTTGGGAGATCACGCTGCCCGACGCCAAGGCGGAGGTGGCGATCGAACTCCTGCACGCCCCTACGCCCGGCCCGCTCGCGGAAGCCCCGGTGACAGCGGCGGTGCTGTTCGCCAATGCCGGTTCGCCCACCTTGGCAACGCGCAGCCGCGAAGCGGTGAAGGTTCCACCCCGGCAACTCATGCTTTGGACGAGCACGGGGCGCGGTTTGGAAGGCCCGCGTGTTCCCGACACGAAACGCAAGGAACCGAGCGGGGAATACTTCGAACGCATCTCGATCTACCCGAACGAACAGAGCGCGACCGCGTGCCGAAAGGTGCTCGATGGCTTTGCCAAGCGGTTGCCCGAGGCAATATCTCTCGGGGCGCTCTTGGCCGAGAAGAACCTCGGGGCCGCGAACGGCACGACACTCGACGATTTGTACGGCGCCCGCTTCGCCATCTTCAGTGCCGCGGCGTTGGGCAAGTACGAACCGTTGGCGGAAGCCGCGAGCGATCCGGAACGTGGCTTCGCTCGCAAAGCGGCCTTGGATGCGTTGCGGGCGGCATTCGCCGCCGATCCGGGGGGCGAAGCGGTGTTCCGCGCCGCGGCGGAACCCAAGTTCCGCTTCTCCAAAGCGCAAATGACCGTTTGGCTCCGCCGTTTGCCCGGCCTGAGCACGGCGGAACGCGTCGACTTCGGAACGATCGATCAATTGTTCGCGGACCTCTCGGCCCCGGAAATCGCCGTGCGGGAGTTGGCCATCTATGTGTTGCTGAACGATTTGGATCCCGTTTCCAACAATCAAAAATCGCTCACCGCCTACGATGCCGGGGCGACCGTCGAAGCGAGGGAAGCTCCGGTGAAAGCGTGGAAGCGGCGTATCGAGGAAATCAAAACCGCGATCCGAGAGAAGCCGGTGAATTGAAGCGAAGTTTAACTCCCGTCGCTCACGCTCCGGACTCGCAAGTGTGGTTCTGGGATGAATAGCGTACTGGCAAGCTCGAAACAGAATCAATCACACCGGCGAGCCTGGAGCGTCAGCGACGGGAGGCATTCCTTGGGAATGTCGAATCGCCCATAGGGTTTCAATCGTCGTCGCTCACGCTTTCGGCTCGGAAAGCCACCCGACCGGAAGCGGGGTTACTTCTTCTCGGGGGCACTCGCGGTTCGCAAGCCTTCCCCTTGGAATTGCAGCCCCAAACGGTGAACGCTGCCGGACGTCACCATCTTCACCGTCACCGCGTTCCATCCGGGTGCGAGTTCCACTGAGAATTTCTCGGCTTCGCTGAACGCTACGAGTTTGGGCACCTTCCGCAGGAAGGCTTCTTTATTCCCTACGCCGATGCGGATCGGATCGTCGGTGTAGAGCACCGCTGTCGCGGTTTGGGCCGTGGGCGAATACACCGAAGCCGTGGCGTACACGCCGGTCGGTTCGTGGGGGATCAATGGTTTCAACACCAGCAACCCGGTCGAATCGACCTGTACGATTTGCCAACGCGAGTTCACACCGGGGATCGCGGCTCCGGGTTGCGGGTTCAACTCGAAGGCGTCCGGTTCCTTGATGTCGGCCTTCACCCCGACGAACACCGCGTAATCCAGCACGGCCCCGCGGAGCAGTTCTTGTTCCTTCCGGCTCTTCAAGAACGCCAGCAGATCGATGAACTGATCGAACGAGAGTTGCGAAACCACGTTCTCCGGCATCAGCGAGATTTTGCTCGGCGAGAGGGCGTCGAGGTCGCTGCGGTCGATTCGCACATCTCGCCCGCTGGCTTCCCGCAGTACGATTTCCGTGGGAGAATCGAAGATTTTCAAGCCGGTGAACACTTGGCCGTTCGCCGTGACCGCTTTGTACGTGGCGAAGCCTTCCTTGATTTCCTTGCTCGGCTCGACGATCGATTCGAGCAGTTTCTCCACCGTGCTGGTTTCCCAGATGCGGGTGAGATCGGGGCCGACTTGCCCGCCGACGCCTTCGAGTTTATGGCACGATGAACAGGCGACGATGGCCGGGTTCAAGTAAATGGCTTTGCCCCGTTTGGCGTCGCCTTTCAATTGCACGAGCGCCCGGATTTTGTCGATCTCGCCGGGGGCGGTGGAAAGGAGCAAGCCGCCCTTCATCACTTCGGCGTTGAGCTTGGCGATCTCGGGGTTCTTGAGAAACTTGCGGAGCACTTCGGAAACGCGGGGGTACAAATCCCGCGGCAGCTTCATATCGAGGTAGCGCCGGCCGATGATGATCGCCCCTTCTTCGGTGGTTCCGAGCGCGGCGACCGCTTCCGCGATCAGGAGCGGATCGGGTTGATCCAAGAAAGGCAGTGCGATCTCGCGGGCCTTCGAGGGATCGTGGAAGGCCAGGCAACGCAGGGCTTCCGCTTTGAGAATCGCCGGTTCGTCTTTCGTTTCGAGGATAATCATCGAAGTGGCGGCGCAATCGCTGCTGGCGATGGCCCGCACTGCTTTCATGAGGGCCAAGCGTTCCGCCGCCGAGTGTTTGCCATCCAATAACGCGGTTCGCAGCGCTTCGCTGGCGAGAGCCACGCGGCCGACTTCCACCGCGGCGATGGCCGCGAGACGCACTTCTTCCTCCTCGGCGAAGATCAACGCGGAGACGTACTTCGCCGGTTCCGGGCCACCCAAAGCGTTCGAAGCGGCCAGTACTTCCAACCCGGCGATCTTTACCTCGTTGGCCAGCTTCGGCCGGGCGATCAAGTATGTCGCCAACGGATCGAGGGAAAGTGGCGGGTCGAACTGGTAATTCAAGAATGAACGTACGAGATCGGTGCGTTGGGCCACCGAGAAGTGCGGGCTGGCGAGCAATTCGGGCAGCGCTTCCGCCGCGGCCTTGGTGCGGAGGGCGAGGAACGCCGAGGCCACGCGGTTCCAATCGTTCGCTTCGCCGGAGTTCGCCAGCGTGAGCAACCCTTGAATTCCGGGCCGGCCCAAACGTTCGATGGCGCGGAGGTAGCCATCGTGCAGAAAGGCATCTTCGCCGTTGTCGTTCTTCCACGCGGCGATCAGCGGATCGACCGCCCCCTCCGAACCGAGCTTGCCGAGGGCGAGGGCCGCCGCCCGGCGAACCGGCAAGGCTTCATCGCCGAGTGCCTTCGCCAAGGCGAGGCTGGCCGCGAGATCACTCGGCTTGCAATTGCGGCCCAAGCTCTCGGCGCACACGGATCGAACATCCACATCCTTATCGTCGAGGCCTTCCAAGAATACTTTGGCGATCTCGGCATCCCAATTCTGTTGCAGTAAGTAGTAAGCGGAAAGCCGGGTCGAGATCGGTTCATCGTCTTCGATGAGCGGCAGCACGAGTTCGCGGAACGGCCCGGCCTCGGCGTAGTACCCGCGCTCGGCTTCCTTCAACGCTTTCAGTTGTTGCTCGGTCTTCACCCGGCGGGCGAGTTCCTTCTGGGCCAGATCGCGGGTGGTGAGATCGGGGGAACGCATCGCTTCGACGAGGTCGGGCAGCTTGCAGGCTTTTCCGTTCGGCAGCAACATCTTGGCCCAAGTCTCGCGGTCGCGCAACGGGATCGCCGGGGAATCCTTGGTGCCCACCCACGTGAGCTTGTAGATGCGGCCGTGCATGCCGTCCCCCCAGATTTTCCCGGCTCCGCCGGAATCGGTTCGCCAATCGCAAACGTAGATCGCACCGTCCGGGCCGATGTTCATCTCGCAGGGGCGAAACAGCGGATCTTCCGATTTCATGAACTCCATTTCCCCGGTGATCTCGAACGTCGAACCCTTAGGGGCGATGCGGTACGCGCGGATCAATTTGCGGAACACATCCGGGTAGTACATCAGGCCGCGATACTGTTCCGGCATTTGGGTATCGTGGTAGAGCAGCACACCGGCGGGGGAACCGCGGCCCGTCTTCAACATCGGCGGCAGCTTTCCGGGGCGTTCCCCGGCTACGGCCCCGCGGAGGAAATCGGTTTGGCAGCAGCGGGCACCCGGCTTCAAACGCCAGCCGTAATCCGATTCCTCGGCCACGTGCATCAATCGGCAACCGGTGAACTTGCTGCCGTCTTCTTGATCGTTGTCGGCGTGGAACCAGTGGAATTTGTCGTCGTGAACGATGCTGCGGTAGGGGTTGCGGTAGCCGAGCGAGAACACTTCCATCTGGGAACCGTCGGGCTTGCAGCGGAACACGGCCCCGGTTCGCAGCACGGTGGCCCGGTGGCCGTCCGAACCTTCCACCACGTTGTCGTCGTCGCCGGTGGTGATGTACAGCCAACCGTCCGGGCCGATGCTCAACCCGGACACTTGGTGGTGGTGGAAGCCGCAGAAGCCTTGGGCGATCACTTCGCGGGTGTCCCAGCGGGCGGACGTTTGCGTCGCGGCGGAGGTGTTGACGCTTTCGCCGGTGAAGCTCGTGGGCGAAGATTTCTTGTAGCGCCGCACGGTGCCCCGGCTCGCGGTGTAAAGCCAGCCATCGTGGAAGAGAAGCGTACTCGGGAGTTCCTCGGTGAGGATGGTTTCGGCACGTTCGTACTTGCCGGTTTGCGGGTTGAGGATGAGCCGTTTGACCACGTCCACTTCGAACTTCTTCATCGTGTTAATGGTGCGGGTGGAACCATCGCGGTAACGGATCGTCTCGAAGAAGGGTGCGGTTTGCTGGCCGAGGTCGGGCCGCCATTCGATGACGTAGAGGGAACCATCCGGGGCGAAGTTCATGCCGACCGGGTTCACGACGGTGGGAGCCTCGGCCACGATCTCGACACGGAAACCTTCGGGGGCCATTAAGCCTTTCAACTTCGGATCGAATTCCCCCTGATCGACCAACTTGGTGGGAAACGGTGCGGGCTTGGGTGCCGATTGCTGTTCGGCGAACTCCGGAGGAGCCGGTGGCCCTTTCAAAGGGGGTGCCGCGACCAGCGAGAATGTGGCGAAGGTAATGAGGGTGAGTGATGCGGCGGGAATACGCATGTTGGGCAACCAGCGGAAGAGGGAATGCTCGGGGATAGTCTATTCTAGCAGAGGAACGCTGACGGGGCGTGCTGCCGAGCGAGATGGCGAAGGCTTCACTTGGGAGCAAGCGTGGAACGCGCTGCCCGCACAGTTGAGGCGGAATCGGAATGAGGTGCTTAGGACTCAGAATTCGCCACAGAGAACACAGAGGGGATCAGAGTACACTTTGTTCGAGAAGGTTTTTTCTCTTTGTTCTTTGTGTTCTCTGTGGCAAAAGTCTTTCATCACATCGACAGGCGATCGCTTACAGTTTCCGGCTCGAAATCCCGAAAAAGATTAAACTTCCGCCGCTTCCGGTTGACACCCCGGAAGCCCACGCTATCCTCCCGCCTTCTGAACAAGTGGCCCGCCCATGGGCCCCTTGACCACGAGCGACCGGAAGGCCAGCCCGATATGCCTCTACCCACCGCCTTCAAATCGCAAACCCTGAAATTGGAGACCTTGGAAAGCCGGGAAGTCCCGGCGGCCGGGGATTGGCTCGTCGAGCCGTTTACGAAAGGCATCACCGGGGGCATGCCGGTGGGGTGGAACCAGTGGAGCTACGAATCGACGACGCCGATCTACCAGATCGATCAGGCGGGACAGGGCCTCGGCGGGCAGGGCCGGCTGGTTTCCTCCGCGAGGAGCGTGTCGGCTGGGCGGGCTTGGGTTAACAACTATTACAACGCGGATATCGAAGTCTCGGCCGCGGTGTTCATCAACAACCTCTCGCCGACGCAACTCTTCATCCGCGGGAACAACCTCAATTCGGACAAGCCCAGCTACCTCGCGGCAAGCGTCGTCCGCGGCACCGAAGTTCAACTGTTGCAAGTGGTGAACGGGCAATCGACGGTTCTCGGCACCGTGAAATCGGCGGAGTACCTGAGTAACATTTGGGTGACCGTGAAGATTCGTGCCGAAGGAGCCTCCCTCAAAACGTTCCTCTATCGCGGCGACACCAACCAATACCTCGGTGCCAACGGCAAATGGATCAGCAGCCCGGTCGCGGCCATCGAAAAAACCTCCTCGGCGATCATCAACGGCGGCTACGTCGGCTTTGCCCGGCCCGCGGGAATTTCCGGCGATGTCCCCATCGATAGCCTCCGCATCGGGCCGCCCGGATCGGGCTTGTACACTCCCATCCGCGAAGAGCGCTTCGACGGCGGAGCGCTGAACCGCGTGCCCGACGGTTGGAGCCAATGGATCGACGGCACTTCCGTGACCATCAGCCGCCGGGCCGATGCCACCCTCGATATCAACACGAACTCGACTTCCCAAGCGCGGGTGTGGATGACGCAACCCGTTCCCACCGATTCCCAAGTTTCTTCGTCCGTCTACGTGGATGGGGTGGAAGCCGCCGGGGTGTTTGCCCGCGGTTCGGGCCTCACCACCTCGAAGCCCACGTTCTACGGCGTAACGGTGAAACGGGGATTGGAAGTCGAACTCGTCCGCGTCGTCAACGGTGCGAGCACTTCGCTCGGCAAGATCAACACCGCGGGCTGGCAGAGCAGCCTTTGGGTTCAAGTGTCGCTCGTGGTGAAGGGGAACCAACTCCGGGTTCAAATCTACCGCTCCGATACCGGCCAGTACATGAACCCCGATGGTTCGTGGGGCCTTTCGCCCAAGTGGGCGATGGTGAAATCGGACGATGCCATCAGGAGCGGCGGGCTGGCCGGGCTTTCCCGCGGGGCCGGTTCCGCGGGGGATTTGCTCTTCGATAACTTCTTGGTGAACGCCGCCCCGGCGAACCTCGCCACTGCCACGTTGATTCCCACCCAAGCGGACAAAGCCAGTACCATCACACCGCCGACGGACGGGGGGCCGTTGCCGACGATCCCGCCCGTGGTTCCTCCGCCGCCCACGGTTCCACCGCCGCCTGTCGTGCCGCCCACGGTTCCGCCACCGCCCGTCGTGCCGCCGATTCCCTCGAACCCTTCGTTGCCTGCGGTTGAGCGGAATTATGAATGGATCCGTCTCGCGGCCCTCGCCTACCACGGTACCCCGTTGAACGCCTACGAATTCGCCCTATTGAGAAATAGCATCGACCTCGTCATCCCGAACATCGCGTACCTTGAGCAGATTGCCAAAGCGAGCCCGACCACGCCGCAGATGGTATACACCAACCTCTCGAATATCTACGGCAGCCTTCTCACCGATTGGCTGGCCTACGCCGACCGCAACAAGATCAGCCGCGAATCGGTCTTCTACCATGTGAACTCGGCCCAACCGTTCGACGGCTTGAGCGCTTCAGCCGTTCCCGTCGAACAGTTCTGGCAGGTGCTCCGCGGTACCGAGGGTGCCTGGACGGACATTACCAGTATCGTTCGCAAGACCGGTACCATGTCTGTGGCTGCCGGGGCCGGGCAGAGCATGACATTTGGCTACACCGAGAAGTTCCGGGAATTGAGGGTCGGGTTGAAGACGCCTGCGGCCGGCAGTTGGAACGCCGTACTTGAATATGTCTCGGCGGTCGATTCGAACGGCAAACCGACCGCATGGAAGACGATGCCACTTCTCAGCGATGGCACGGCAGGATTGCGTAAAGCGGGTTCATTCCAGTTCGATCCGCCCAAGGATTGGGTGACGTCGTCCATGAATGGTAGGGCTCAGCTGTACCAGGTGCGGTTGCGAACGACGAACGCGACGGGCACCGCCCCCGTGTTCACCACGATGTTCACGAACGATTATACGAGCTTTGATGCGGTGAGATACAAGGGAACGATCCCCGCGTTCGACACCGCCGCAGACAAGGACGGCGACGGTTATCTGAACAATGCCGAGTACGCCAGCCGCAAAGCCGGGTTCGATGCCCGCTTCGTCTACCAATCCCGGGTGACCTTCCCGTACTATGGGCCGAATCGGTTCGCCACGAATCCCGCATCGAACGAATTCCGACTGTGGGCCGTCGACTACCACCAACGACTGCTGAAGTCGCTGCCTGCCGCGAGCGGATTCTTCGTGGACAATTCCACGGGCCGCTTCCCCGTCAACCCCGCCACGCTGAAGGAATCGATCACTACATATGCCACGGATTACGGCAACCTGCTCGGTATCGTGAACAGGTCCCTCGGCTCCAAGTGGCTCATCACCAATACCGCAGGGGGTGGCACCTCGGTCGATTCGCAGATCAAGAACGGCGTGACGAACCTGGAAGAATTCGCACTGCGGCCGCAACAGGCGAACTTCGTGATGTTCGAAGACATGGCCGCGACGGTCGCTTATCGCCGGGCACTCTCCGGCGGAAAGTCGTACCAGATCCTCGACAGCTTGCCGACGACGCTGGACGCATCGAATCCGCGGTTCATGACCAGCACGCTCGCCATGTACTACCTCGTTGCGGATCCCAAGCTCGACTTCCTGATGATCAACGGCGGCAACGAACCCGCCACGAATTGGAAACGGCACTACACCGATGCCATCACGTTCAACGTGGGCAAACCGCAGGGAACATGGAGCCAGTTCGCCACGGGGAAGGATCCCTCCAACAACAATCTCGGCTACCGGATTTACCAGCGTGCTTACGAGAATGCATTGGTTCTGTACAAGCCGCTATCGTACGTGAAGGGCATCAACGGCACGATTGCGGATAACACCGCGACGGTGCACCAACTCAACGGGTTGTACCGCGTGGTGAACGCCGATGGTACTCTCGGCCCAGCGATCCGCCAGATCTCGTTGAGAAATGGCGAAGGCGTTGTGTTGGCGAAGGCGTAACATCCGAGCCGGAAGCGTTAGCGACGATTTGAATTAATTGAAATCGTTGCTGACGCTTCCGGCTCGGAATGACAATCACTTCCCCCGGAAATCCTCGGCGAATGCCTTGGGCGACAGTTCCTCGCCCGTTGCGGATTTCGTCAGTTTCCGCCAATCCATAGTGCGGCCCGGTTCGAACACCCTCTTCTTCATGAACTCACCGACTTTCGGATCGCCGATGTAGATCACCGAATCGGGGGGCGCGCCCTTGTACAACTCGCGGGCGATCGTGTGGTGAACCTGCGAGGCGAACAGTTGCCCCATCATGTAATTGTGGTAGTACACCGGGGCGCTCACGATGTGGATCTTACTGCCGTAATCCGGGGCGCTGCGGCCCGCCGGTCGCTTCAACAGTTGGTACTTCTCGACCAGATCCCACCACAACTTGTTCAGATCTTGGTCGGGTTGTTCGTACATGCCCTTCTCGAACCGCAGCATCACTTGGCACCAGCGGCTGAAGATCAACAGTTCGTTCCGCAGCACCTTCGCGGCCGTCTCGTCGAATTCCTTGGGGTTCTCGACCTTCACGCCCATCTTTTCCAGCCAAGCCCGCTGCTTGCTGAACTTCTGGAACTGCATCGCCACGCCTTCGGTGGTGAGGATGTGCGCTTCGCCGCGGAGAACGTAAGGCACCGTTTGCGGGATGTTCTTGCTGCTGTACGCGGCGTGGCCGAGTTCGTGCAGCATCGTCGTCATCCAGTATTCCGTTTGCGTGATGTTCGCGAGTACTCGCACGTCCCCTTCGCGGTCGATGTCGGTGCAAAAAGCGTGCGGCGATTTCCCCTTCTTCTCGAAGAGGTCGCTGCGGGCGATCACGTCGCCGATGGGCAAGCCGATGCCTTCGTAAAATTTCTCGCACAACTTGGCTATATCCGCCTTTTCGAAGGGGGCATCGAGGTTCGCCGAGAACACGGCCGGGGATTCTTGAAAGAACGGATCGTGGTAGTGCCACGGCATCAGTTCCTCGGGCTTGATCTTCATTCGCTCGGCGAGCTTGCCATCGATCTCGGCTTTGGCCTTGGCGAACGGCTCTTTGGTGAGCGCGTCGAGGTCATCGAACAGTTTGACGAGTTCTTCGCCGTTCTGTTCGTTTAAGAAGAGCATCAGCGTGTGGTAGTTCTTGAAGCCGAGCTTCACGGCCATCTCGTTGCGGAGCTTCACCAGTTCTTTGAGATCGGCTTCGACATCGGCCCCGACCTTCTTGCTCGCTTCCCATACCCGCTGGCGTTCGCCGGAATCGGCCGATTCTTTGAGCAATTTGCGCACTTGGCTATCGGTCATTTCGGTATCCCCGGCTTTGGCCCGGAAGACGTTGAACTTCTGTTCCACGGCGTTCGCCTTGGCCGTGATCTTCTTCAACAGTTCCGGATCGACCTGCTTCTCGAGGTATTGCAGGTAGAGCACGTCGATCTGACGGGCGAGCAACGGATTCGCGATCTTGCCATCGTCCCGGAGGGCTTTCAATGCTTTCAACTCGGTGAATGGCTTCGGATCGGCAAGGGCCGCATCGAGCTTATTTTGGAGTTCTTCCTTCTTCTTGTAGTCTTCGTCCCGGCCCTGCGTGTTTGCGTCCCACCACGCTTTGCTCGCGGCGATTTCGAGCGGCCGGATCGTTTTTTCGTGCTGGGCGATGAACGATTTCGTTCGGAACAGCGTGTCGTCGTCGGCGGCGGAAGCCGTGGGCAGCGTCATGGCGAGAACTCCGAACAAGAGCGGGCGAATCATGGAAACCTCTGTGTTTGTTCTTGGAACTCGTTCCCCTGTCCTTTGGTGCGAGAGGAACTCGATACGCAATCTGAGGGGTTTGTGTTTGTACTGAAAACTATTCTTTCACACCGTGGACGAGGAAGATAGTTCTCTGACGTTAGTCTTGAGTTCACAGCCAAACCTCAACTACCCGCGAGTTAGTGGTTAGGGTGAGGGTATTGGAACCCCCACTACCGCCGAGGGAGAGGGGTGGAAAGCCAAGCTACGTCGAATAGACCCATTTTCCCAATCTTCGGGCCGGGAGCAACAAGAATACGATCGACAATCCGGGCCAGCCAACGAACACGGTGGCGAGGATCGCATCGAAGAGGATCAAACCGAGGATGCACGACTTCACCGCGTTCTGCACGTTTTTAGAAATCGGTGTGCGGATTGCGAGAACCAACGGTCGCCCGATCAGGAAGGCGTACGCTGCGAGGAGCACCACGAGATACGCGGGGGCCGAATCGGGGGGAAGGTGCGTAGGTAAGGCCACAGCCAAACCGAGTGCGATTGCCATCACGCTCGCGGCGGGCAGGAGTTGGGCTTGCTGGCTCGTCCCTTCTTCGGTGCGGGCGAACCACGTGATGCCGACGATGTACACGCCAACGATTCCCGCGAGGTGCCACGCCAACTCGGGAGGATGGCCGTGGCCCGAACCCACGGCGTAGCAAAGCAGGATGTTGATGAATCGGCACGCCCCCATCGCCACCGGGCCGATGAGGGTGTGTTTCAACCAGGCGTCGTAGAGAAGAATCGCGGCGACGAGAACGCCGGGCAGGATCGGAGCGTACTGTGCCCACGGGCCGTGGGCCAAGCCCATCGCCATGGCGAACCAACCGACCACCAACAATACGATGCCGAGGAGAACCGCGTTCCGCAGCGGCACCCGACCCGAAGGAATCGGCCGGAAGGGCCGGGTTTTCGCATCTTCCCGGTGGTCGCAGATATCGTTCCACACCATCCCGGCGAGATACAGGCTACCGGAACCGAGGAGCATCCAGAGTACCGGGAAGCGAGCGATGTACCCAGCCGCACACGCGGCGAGCAGTACGTCGGCGAAGGCCGTGAACACGTTCGGAAGGCGGAGCAACTGTGCGTAGGCGAGGATTCGCGGGGCCATGCGGAAATGATATGAGTTGGGAAACGCTATAATCTCCGCATCCACCGGGGCCGTACGATGCGAAGACTTACGTTCCTGTTTCTACTTCTCGCGGGTTGCCACAAGGGGAACGCTCCCGCGCCACCGGCCGATCCCAAAGCGGCGGTGAAGTTCGAGTTCGCCACGCCGCAAAAGCAATCGATCGCGTGGTCGATCGATCAACCCGGCACGGTTCACGCGTTCGAGGTCACTTCCGTGGTGGCCAAGCTGCCTGGGTTCGTTTCCAAAGTGTTCGTCGATCTCGGGGATCGCGTGACCGGGCCGGAGTTCGATGAAACCGGCAAGCTCACCAAACCCGGCCAACTCCTCGCCGAGATTTCCGTCCCCGAACAAACGTTGGAAGCCAAACAGAAAGCGGAAATGGTCGGTTTGGCCGAGGCGGAAGTGGAACAAGCGAAATCGAACTTGCTGATCGCGGACGAACTGATTGCCACCGCCGAGGCGATGGTGAAGGTGGAACGGGCGGGGTTGCTGCGTTCCCGAGCCGATACGGATCGTTGGGCCTCGGAATTGAAACGCGTCGAAGGGTTGAGCGCGGGCAAAGTGGTGGATGCCCAAACCTTGGATGAATCCCGCAGGCAGTTCGCCTCGGCTCAGGCTTCGCAAGCGGAAGCCGAAGCCAAGGTGTTCTCGGCGGAAGTCGCGGTGAAAACCGCGAAGGCACGCAAAACGCGAGCCGTGGCCGATGTGGCTGTCACCGTGGCGAAGCGTAAGGTCGCGGATGCGGAAGCGGCGAAAGCCGAGGCGGTGCTGGCTTACACGCAGATTCGGGCACCCTTCAATGGTGTCGTCACTTCCCCGAGGCCGGATACCGGTCGCTTCGTGCAACCCGCGGGTTCCGGTCATGCCGAGACGCTGTTCACTGTGGCGCGATTGGATCCGGTGCGCATCTTCATCGAAGTGCCGGAGGCTTCGGCTCCGTATGCGGGTACCGGTACGCCGGTGACGGTGCGATTCCCCGCGTTGAACCACCGCGAAGTTGCTGGCGCGATCACTCGTACCGCGAAGGTGCTTTCCAACGAATCGCGTACGCTCAAAGTGGAAATCGATTTGCCGAACCCGGAAGGGATCTTCACCCCCGGTTTGTATTGCACCGTGAACATCCGCGCGAACACACCGGAGGCGTGGGTTGTCCCGCTGACCGCGATTCTCAATGCCGATGAAACTTCGTATTGTTTCGAGCTGCGCGATGGGAAGATCGCCAAGTTGCGCGTGCAAGTCGGCCGCACGGCGGGAACGGTGATCGAAGTCTTACGCAAGCGCCCCGCCGGGACGACGGCGGGCGATTGGCAACCGTTCGATGGCACCGAGAAGGTTGCGGTGGGCAAGTTGGGCGCGCTCGCCGATGGGCAAGCGATCCCGTGAGTTGGTTATGGATTTACAGCCGTTCGCTGTACCGTTTCACGCGCTTGCCAAAGATGGCCGGTTTGGGTGCAGCATCTGCCGGGGGAGCGGTTGCAAGCGGTTCGGGATCGTGAACATTCCGCCGAACCCGCGGTGCGGCCGCCTCGAACCCTTCCACGGTATCCGCTTCGATCAACTTGTTGATTGTCATTTCGATGTCGGTGAGGTGCCCGCCCTCTTCCGGGAGCACGAACGATACCGCCACGCCGTTCTTGCCGATCCGCCCCGTGCGGCCGATGCGGTGTACGTAGTTTTCGATATCGGCGGGCAGATCGTAATTGATGACGTGCGAAATCCCCGAAACGTCGATGCCCCGGCTCGCCACGTCGGTGGCGATCAGGCAAGTGACCTTCCCGGCGCGAAACCCGGCCATGATCTTTTCGCGTTGCGTTTGGGGTAAATCGCCGTGGATCGCGGCGGCTCCGGCCACATAGGGCCGCAGCTTGCGGTGAAGCGTATCGGCGGAGCGCTTGCGTTCGACGAAGATGATCGCTTGCTTCGGCTGTTCCCGTTGCATCCACTTCAGCAGCAGATCGAACTTGCGTTCCTTCTCCACGGTGATGTACGTCTGGCGAATTTTATCGACCGTGAGAACCTTGGGGGAAAGGTTCAAGTGCAACGGGTCGGTCATGTACTTCGACGTCAACCGTTTGATTTCGTCCGGGACGGTCGCGGACATCAACAGCGTTTGGCGCTTTTCTGGGCAGCGGCGCAGAATCCTTTCGATGTCCGGGCGGAAGCCGATGTCGAGCATGCGGTCGGCTTCGTCGAGCACGATGTATCGAACGTGCGAAAGATTCAGCGTGCCGCGCGACAAGTGATCGAGCATTCGCCCCGGCGTACCGACGACGAGATCGCAGCCGCGCGCGAGGGCATCGAGTTGCTTTTGCATCCCGGTGCCGCCGTACACGGCGACGCTGCGGAAGTGGCTGGACGGTGCCAGCTTCTCGGCTTCGCGGGCCACTTGCAGGGCGAGTTCGCGGGTCGGGGCCATAACGAGGCCGATAGGGCCTTTCGTTTTGTGCGGCCGCCAGCGGTTCATGAATGGCAGCAGAAACGCTGCGGTCTTGCCGGTGCCCGTTTGAGCTTGGCCGATGACATCCTTCCCCATCATTGCGGGGGGAATCACCGCAGCTTGAACGGGGGTGCAGCTCTTGTAACCGGCCTTGGCGACGGCTTGCATCAGGGGAACGATCAACTTCAGTTGATCGAACGTGGTGCTGCTGTGGGTGATTTCGACTTCGGGCGTTGGCGAGGGAGACGGGGTTTCGGCATCCGACAAAGTGCTGGGCAAGGGTGATTCAATCGACAACATCGGTTCCTTCAGGAAATGGTCAGAGTGGTGACGAAATGCTCGACATCTAAAGTGGATTCTAAGCCGAGTTCGTGCCGTTGTCTAGGGGAAAGGGGTTCCCCTATGGATTTTGGATTTCGGGCATGAGCCAATATGCACATTAACCCACCGTCATTCCCGCGTAGGCGGGAATGACGGGGATTGCATATTCGGGGATGCCGAAATCCATAGGGACACCCAGGGGAAAGCGAGCTTTGGCTGCCACTATAGATTCCGGCCACGAGACAAAATACGCATTCTCGGCCGTCATTGCCACGAAGGCGGAAATCCAGAATGGGAATCGAATCGGGGAAAGATGGATTCCCGCCTACGCGGGAATGACTAGATGTTGATCCTTTTCGATTTCGACGCAACGCGGGATAAGAGTTACGGTTCGAATTCGGGTAACTTGGGTTGGTGGTCGGGGAAGATGTGTTTATCGAGCTTCTCGCCATTGGCGGTGGCATTCCGCAACAAATCCGAGTCGTTGGTGCCGGTCGGGTTCTGCGGAGCATAGGAGAGGACGGCGCCGAAGCCCAGCAACGCCGCGACCGAACCCGCGAGGATCCAACTGCCGCGGGTAGTGCGGATGGATGCACGTTGATGCGTTACCGTCTCGCTGATTCGCGGGGCCGCAGGCCACGCCTTCGGCAATTGGGCTTGGAAGTAGACACGGAAGAGGGGATCGAGATCTTCCGGAGAGTGGGAAGTTCTGTTCATGGTAATTGTGTCACTCCGATGGCCGAGAGTTTCTCGGCGAGCCTTTGCCTCGCCCGGCTCAACCGCATATGGATGGCCGAGACCGGGATACCCAAATACTCGGCAATTTGCGGCGCGTCTTGGTCGAGGGCGTACCGCATGGTCAATATTTCGCGGTCGGGTGCGGGGAGTTCGTCCAGCACCGAGCGGATCGCTTGGAAGGCTTCCCGCCTTTGCAGTTCCGCGTCCGGGGGCATCGAGCTTCCCGGAATCGTCCCGAACAGTTCCGTCGGGATCGTTCCGTGTCTGCGGAACGCACTTTTGGAATCGTCTTCGGCCAAGTTCCGGGCCACCTTCATCAGCCACGCCTTCGGGTTCTTAATTTCCGAACCCGAGTTGGCATGCTTCCAATACCGCAGGAAAGTTTCTTGCATGATGTCCATAGCCGCGCTGGAATCCAAGCGCCATGCGAATGCCAAAGCCCACACCGCCCGATGATACAGCGCGTAAGTCGCATCAAATTCTTGGCTCGATACCGGCAATTCGGGCATATGTGCAGTTCCGACTCACAACTAAAGACGCATGGGCTGGGGAAAACTAACTGCGGATCGACCGATTCACGGCGTGAGTGCGAGGTTGTCGCGGTGAACGATTTCCACGTACGGGATTTTGCCGAACTGCTGGGCGATCTGTTCGGTTTGTAACCCGGCATACTGCCGTGTGTCTTGGGCGTGGTAGTTGGTGAGGCCGCGTGCGATTTCCCGGCCCGATTCACCGCAGATCGATATCGGGTCGCCTTTCCCAAATTCCCCATCCACCCGTTTCACACCAACGGGGAGCAGGCTTCTCCCCAACTGCACAATGGCTTTTTCCGCCCCGGCATCCACGGTGAGAACCCCTTTGGGCTGGGCGGTGAAACCGAGCCAACGTTTCCACGCGGGCAGGTGTTCCCCGCAGGCTTGGAACAGCGTTCCGACTTCTCGGCCTGCGAACAACGTATCCAACACGCCATCCGAGCTGCCGTTGGCCATGATTACGGAACATCCGGCGGCCGTGGCGATTCGGGCAGCCTTCAATTTGCTCTTCATACCGCCAGTACCGAGATCGCTCCTCGTGGCCCCGGCCAATCCCGTGATGCTGGAATCGATGGAAGGCACGGTTAAAACGAGTCGAGCCGAGGGATCGCTCCGCGGATCAGCGGTGTAGAGGCCATCCACGTTGGTGAGCAGCACCAGCAGCTTTGCTTGAAGTAGGTTCGCCACCATCGCGGCGAGCTGATCGTTATCACCGAATTTGATCTCCGCCACCGAGACTGTGTCGTTCTCATTGATGATGGGAATGCAGGAATACTCGAAGAGTGTGTGGATCGTATGCCGGACATTCAAGTAGCGGACGCGGTGATCGAAATCGCTGGCGGTCAGCAGAATTTGAGCGGGCAGAATCCCGTGTACGGCGAACGCTTCGAGGTAGAGTTGCATCAGGGCCGATTGCCCGACCGCCGCGCAGGCTTGCAAGTGCGGCAGATCGGTGGGGCGTTTCTTGAGTTGGAGTTTGCCTACCCCGGCGCCGATCGCCCCAGAACTCACGAGCACCACTTGCCAACCGAGGGTACGCACCCGGCCGATTTGCTCGGCGAGTGCCCGAATTCGCCCCTGATCGAGCTTGCCTTCGCCATCGGCGAGAACGTTGGTTCCCACCTTCACCACGGCGATCGAAGGGTTCGCCAAGATTGTTGAACGTGCCGAATCGACCATTTTCGCGTTTCCCGGCAAACTTCCGAAGCTATTCCATCGTTATATGGTGGGGCGAGTGGGCAGAAAATCGTATCCGGGGCGCAACGATTGTTTGACACGCAGGGTACGGATGCAGTATCATAAAATTACCCGCGTGCAACCTCTCCCCAAGCGGACGTTTCAATCGCATTCCCTGCGCGAGGTTTGCACCGTGCGAGTACTTTGCAATCGTCTATTTTGGGTAGGTGCGTTCGCATTCTGGTTCACATCCTTCGATCCGCTGTTTTCCTCACCCCTCACCGTTAAACCCGCCCCGCCCGCTTCCCCGAAGAATCTCCGAAGCGAAGCGGAAACCGCCGAGAATGCCGGGAAGTGGGAACAGGCCCTCGGGTTGTACCTCAAACTGTATTTGAATGGGGAAGCCAGCCCAGAACTGCGCGAACGTATCCGTGTTTGTTTCCGCCAGTTTTCGCAAATTCAGCGTTACCGGGATCCGGCCTTCCAACAATTCGTTCTCACGCTCCCCGCAGCGGAAGGGCTGACGCTCTACGCCGAGGCGTTGGGTAAAATCCAAGCCTCCTACACCGACCGCCAACGGGCGACTATCGACAAACTCTTCGCATATGGTTTGGACGAACTCAATCGGGCCTGCGCCGATGTGTCGTTCCAAAAGCAATATCTCACGGAAGCCAGCGAGTTGAAATTGCACATGTTCCGACTCGCCCTGCGAGAAGGCTACCGTGCGAAATTGCCGACGACTGTTCGGGAAGCCCGGCACCTCGCCCGGGAAATCGTCGCCGCGGCCCAACAGCAATTGGGGCTGAAGAATCCCTCGGCCGTGATTCTCGAACTCCTCTGCGGGGCCTGCAATAACCTCGACGAATTCAGCGGATTCGTGGCCCCGAGCGAGGCGATCGCCAATCATTCGCCCATACTGCAAATGGCCGCGTACGGGCTGCTGATTGCTTTCGATGCGGACGGCCTATTCATCGAAAACATCGTTCCCGGATCGTGGGCCAGCTTCACCCCGTTGGAACGCGGCCAACGCATCGTAAAAGTGAACGGCAAGCCGCTGGAAATGGGCGCCAACTCCGAGGCGCTCCAACTCGCCCTTAAATCGCCCCCCT
>Ga0105045_10001352_pt1 | contig 19939 bp, 22 predicted proteins | sample MAT02_FD_78089 | JGI IMG/M metagenome (GOLD analysis project Ga0105045, IMG submission 78089) | Freshwater microbial communities from Lake Fryxell liftoff mats and glacier meltwater in Antarctica - MAT-02 (megahit assembly) | ecosystem: Environmental > Aquatic > Freshwater > Ice > Liftoff... | reverse complement strand
CCCATCGAAATAGACGTCACTGTCCTCATCGCCACGCAGCGAGCGACGCTCAACAGGCCTGACGCCAAGGAAAGAAAAACGACTGCGCGCGGTGCCATCGTTGCCATCGAGAAAGGCGATCGCGAAGTCGCTCTCACGTGAGGCGAGCAGCGCAAGTGCATCGACATGGATCTCAATCGGGCGAGCGAACACGCGCGTCCTTAGCACCATCGACACCCACGAATGCGCGCGCGCTTTACCGCATAGGACGTGCACGGTAATGCGTCGCACCTTGCTTTCCACGACATCAAAACGCGCGCTTCTCACCACCTTCGCGCTCAGCAGCACGTTGCTCGGCTGCAATGGTGGACCGCTCCCCCCCTTCCGTATTGAGGTGGTAAACGCGCAAGGTCAGAGCCCAATTGTCGGAGCGGCTATAGGGCGCATCGATGTGACCGTCACGCAGCGTACAGATCGCGATGTGGAGGAGCGTCGCTCGGCCACGATCGAGGGCGGAATGTTCCAACTCGATGTCCCCCTGTCCGACTACGTTTCGTTGACCCACATTGACATCGATCTTCTTCGCGATGGCGCCCGACTCTACGGCTCCACTGTCGACTTCAGTCCGTTCGACTACGGCTTTGTGCGCGTGGTTGTTGTCCCTGCTGGCACATGCGAGACGGTGTCGACGCAGGCGCTCGCAACGCCGCGCGCTGGGCACGCCATGGTCACGCTTGACCACTGGACGTTTGGCGTCGGCGGAGTCCGCGGGGATGGCGCTCCAATCCAGACTGTCGAAACATGGAGGACCGCACAACTGACGCATGTCATGGCTAACGTCGCAGCGACACAACTCGACCAAGCAGAACCACAAGTTCGTGCGATCCCTCTCGATTTCTACCGTGCTCTTGTAGCTGGTTCTCGGTTCTCGGTTCTCGATCTGACTCCGAGGACACCCGCAGCAGACTTCAATGTGCCGCTGGCTGGTGTGCACGAAGGTGCGGGTGAACTCTCCGCGCTCGCCGACTTGGGCAGCAACTTTGGCGTGGCCATTGTTGGAGGCGTGTCCACGTCGAACATCTCGTGGGTTCTTGGCCGCGCGGTCACCACGAGCGAAATGCCCCAACCGCGACGCGAGGCCACCGCTATGCGTTTGGCTTCGGGAAACGAAGTGCTGGTGATTGGCGGCAATGACGAAGGCAGCACGCTCGGCGCAGTCGTGCCTCGCACGGAGGGTTTGCGGAACAACGTCGTCAGCTTCGGACCCACAAACGCCCGCCGTGGCGGCTGGCTCGCCCCCTCCTCCAATCGCCGCAGCGCTCTCTACGTCGGCAGCCGCGATGATACCGGCACGGTCACGCCCGAGACCTTCCTCATCACCGGTTGCCCCGCAGCCTGCGTCGTCGTGCCTGGACCGATGTGGAATGGCGCCCGCGAGAACGCGACCTTCGTCGATGGCCCGGACGGCACTTGGATTCTCGGCGGCCTCGAGGGCGCGGCAAGCGTCAGCACGGTGGAGCGCATCGAATGGGACGACGCGACGCCTCGCTTCACGACGTCAGGCGCACTCAACACGCCACGTGAATCCGCTGCCGCCGTTCACCTCGCGGGCGGGATGATCCTCGTCTCGGGCGGCCGTAACGGAACGACCATGCTCAGCGACTTCGAGCTCTGCGCACCTTCGTCACGCTGATTCGACCTGATTTCGAGCTGATTTCGAGCTGATTTCGATACGAAAAAGGACGCCCCTTTTGGACGCCCTTCTGCGGTGCCGATTCGCGGTGCCGATTCGCTCAGCTCACTCGCTTATCTGGATGCAGACCACGGTGATGTTGTCTTCGCCACCATGCGCGTTCGCCATCGCCACCATCTCTGTTGCGGCACGACGTGGATCCCCATTCGCAGCGATCGTGAGGGCGAGGATCTCCTCGTCGGTGATCATGCCCGAGAGGCCGTCCGAGCAGAGCATGTAGAGATCGCCGGGCTTGGGCTGTTCGGGGACGAGATCGACGACGACCGAGTCCTGCATGCCAAGCGCACGCGTGATGACGTTCTTCGGGAGCTCTTCGCGCTGCTCATGCGTGAGGTCAGGCATCACGAGCAGGTAGTCATTGAGCAGCGAGTGATCGCGCGTCAGCTGCGTGATCTCGCCGTTGCGAATGCGATACGCCCGGCTGTCACCGACATGGGCAAAGTACATCCGGTTTCGCTCGCGCGAGACGAGCGCACCGACGATGGTTGTGCCCATGCCGTGCACCTCACGATGACGCGACGAGGTCTCGTAGATGCGCTTGTTCGCGACACGAATGCCGGTGATCAAACGGTTCTCTTCGATCGTCAGGTGCGGATCGAAGTGAAAGGGCCAAGTCGCGTCTTCTTTGGCCGTGGCCTGAAAGAAAGAAGCGATCGTATGCGTAGCCATCCGGCTTGCGACATCGCCTGCGCGATGACCGCCCATACCGTCTGCCACGATGTAGAGGTCGAACTCAGGCAGGATGCAAAACGAGTCTTCGTTGTGCTCCCGCTGCTGGCCGACATCGGTCACACCTGCGGCGACTATCTGCATCCGCCGAAAGGTCGCCAATCGCTCGCCTACCGTCAAGAAGTTCCTTCCAGTTGGTCGAAGAAGATTCCCTCAGTGGCGTGAAACTCAAGAGCGAAACGCTCCTCGTTCAGAAGTGAAATGAATCTCGCGCAGTGGGCATCCAAACGCGCGTGTTAGCGTCCGCGGATGACGACGCGCTCCTTTCGAATCGCACTTCTCCCCGGCGACGGAATTGGCAAAGAGGTTCTCGCAGTAGGCAAATCGCTGCTTGAGGCCATCCGCACACGACGTGGTCTTGACCTTGAGTTGGTCGAACTGGACCTCGGCGCCGATCGCTTCCTCCGTGATGGGACAACCTTCCCCGAAGCCGACCAAAAGTTCGTCAGAGATGAGTGCGATGCCGTCCTCCTCGGCGCCCTCGGTGACCCGCGGGTGCCCGACCTCAATTACGCCCGCGACATCCTTTTTGGTCTGCGCTTTGGCCTCGAACTCTACTGCAACGTCCGCCCGATCATCTGCCTCGCCGACTCGCTGATGCCGATCAAGGGCAAGAACGCGTCAGATTGCAATATGACCGTATTCCGTGAGAACACGGAGGGCGTCTACGTCGGCATCGGTGGCAACTTCAAGAAGGGCACGCCCGATGAGGTCGCGATCAATGAGGACTTGAACACGCGCAAAGGCGTCGAGCGCGTGATCCGTGCGGCGTTCGAGTACGCCAAGCTCCACGGCAAGAAGCGCGTTCATATGAGCGACAAATCCAACGCGATGCAGTTCGCGCATGGGCTCTGGCAGCGCGCGTTCAAGGAGATCGCTGTCGAGTATCCGGGGATTGAGGCCAAGCACATCTATGTCGATGCGCTCTGTCTTCAGATGGTGCGCACGCCGGAGGCCTACGACGTCGTCGTCACCAACAACCTCTTTGGCGACATCGTGACCGACCTTGGCGCGGCCCTTCAGGGCGGCCTGGGCATGGCCTCAAGCGCGAACATTCGCCCGGCTGATCCACGCTTTACGCATGTGAACGCGCGCTGCACGGGCGTCTTTGAGCCCGTCCATGGGAGCGCCCCGGATATCGCGGGCAAGGGCCTGGCGAACCCGCTCGCCACGGTGCTCACCATCGGCATGATGATGAGTCATTTGGGCATCGAGGGTGAGGAGGCGCACCTGATCGAGCTGGTGAAGCAGGCCGTCGCGGAAGGCATGACGACGCGCGATATCGGCGGATCGAAGTCGACCTCCGAAGTGGGCGATTGGATCGTCCAGCGCGCGAAATGACTGTGTCTCAGCCGATCAACAGCGCTTCGGCTCGCTGAAGCGCGATCGGCGGGACCTGATGCTGCCCGCGGAACGACACGAACTCTGCGTTCACGCCCGCTTCCTTCATGTCGTGCGCGAGCTTCTCGGCGAGCGCGTGTGGAAGTAGCGGATCATGCGTCCCGTGCGTGTGGAGTGTGCGAAGGCCTGCGCGAAGGTGCATGCGCGGCTTCCAGATCTGCTCGCAGAGGTAGGTGCCGCTCCAGGCGATGAGGCCATCGACTTTGCGATCCGTCTCGAGCGTGATGGAGGTCGCGAGCATCGCGCCTTGGGAGAAGCCGCCAAGGATCATGCGTGTGGGCTGCATCGTCTTGTCGACTTCATCGAGCAGGGCGCAGGCCAGCTCGCGCGCTTCTTTCATTCCGACGGGCACGTCGCTCAAGAATTCGCGCTGACGTCCGCGGGCGAGCGCATCTTCAAGCGCGGCCATGTCGATATGCCACCACGCGCGTGGGCCGCCCATGCCGAAGCCCGGCTGTAGGTCGATGGGTGCCGCGGGGAAGACAAAGCGCGTGCTCGGGTCGACATCGAGTTCACGGGCGACCGGGACGAGGTCATCGCCGGGCGCGCCGTAGCCGTGAAAGAGCACAACGACCGTGCCTCCAACGGCTTTTGCGTCGCCCACGATGCGTGTTTGAAGAGGACCCAATGACGTCATCCGCGCTCCTTATCACGCGAGGCGGCGGGCCTTGGAACAAGCATTGCTGAACGAGCAGTGTGCATGTCGGAGAGCGTCGAAAAAGGACGCAAAAAACCAATATAAGGCTGCGATTGTCGTGGGCTGCAGGGCCAACGCATCATTGCCGGAGCAGTAGGAGGAACATTCATGGACCCGTTTTTCGCCCCGATCACGCTCCTGTCTTTGCTGCTCGTTGGGTCGCTGGTGATGCACCTGATCGTCTGGCGACGGGCGGACATGCTGCGTCAGGAGACTCTGCGGATGGGCAAAGTGCACGGCGAGCTGAGGGATGCCCTGGAGGTCGCGAATGCCGCGAAGGAGGAACAGGCGGGGCGCATCGCTTGGCTCTCGGGCGTCTCGATGTCGAGGCCAAGCAGCCCGATTGGGAGCGCTTTGAGAGCGAGATCCATGCGCAACTCACCGACCTCTCGGTGCGCGTGACGCGCCTGCCAACCTTGGAGGAAGTCGCACGGATTCAGGGCGTTGCGCATCTGCTCGGCGAGCAGGACGAGAACGCCCCTGTATCCGACGTTGTGCAGATCATAACGCGCCGCTGAGCGAGAACGCTCGGGAGCATGCGCCTCTGCGCTCTGGTTGCGCACTCTCGTGGTACACATGGCCTCCCCATGGTTCGTTCCGAACGCGAAAGAAATCGTCCCGCGTCCGCGGCCTTAGGCGCCCCGGCGACGCCATCCGCTCAGGATGTGCAGCCCGCACTGAAGGTGTCTTCGGCAGAGGGGCCCGAAGTGATCAGTCCGTTGAATGCCGGGGAATCACCGGCGTCGAAGCCAGGCGATGCACCTCCAGGCTCAGCCGACGACCCAAGCGACCCTTCGGACGACAAATCCGATGAGCTCGATGGCGTGCCGCTCGATCTCGACGCTCACGTCCCAGCCGATGCCGCTTCGCAGCACCACAACGCGGAAGAGCGATCTCGCGATCTCGCCCTCGTTAAGCGCGTTCAAGCTGGAGATCACGGCGCCTTCCGAGAGCTCTTTGATCGCTACAACAAGCGCGTCTTCGCCGTTGCGTTTGGTGTCCTCAAGAACCGCCAGGATGCGGCGGACTGCGTGCAAGAGGGCTTCGTCAAAGTCTACAAGCACTTGCCGAACTTCCAGGGCACATCGAGCTTCTACACCTGGCTCTACAGGATCGTCATGAACCTGGCGATCGACCAGCTACGTCGGCGCAAGACGAGCCGCCCTGCTGAATACGACGAGGGTCGCGAGAGCCAAGAGCCAGGCGAAGACGCGATCGTCTCGCGCATGATGGATGAGAATCCGCGCAAGACCGTCATCCGACGCGAGCTTGTGCAGCGGATGGAAGCGGCCCTCGCCGAGCTGCCTGAGTACCACCGGCAAGTGATCCTCCTCCGCGAGGTGGAGGGTATGTCCTACGAGGAGATGGCTGAGACCCTTGAGGTGCCCAAGGGCACGATCATGAGCCGCCTTTTTCATGCGCGAAAGAAGATGCAAGAGAGCCTTCGTGGCTACATCGACGGAGACCTCGATCTCGAGGAATGACCATGCCTTTCCCCAATCCATATAGCGACCGTTTGCTGCACCGACTCGTCGATGGTGACCTCTCCCCGGAGGAGCGCGCTGCGTTGCTCGCGGTTCGAGGTGAGGAGCGCCAGGAGCTTGCTCTCAAGCTTGAGGGCTTGGGCGAGGTGCGTGCTTTGGTGCGTGCGGCGGCGGGGGCCGAGCTTGAGCGTGAGCCGCTCGATGCCGATGCCATGTGGGCGCAGATCTCAGCGCGCGTCGAGGGCAGCCGCGAGAGCTTGCCAGGGACGATCGCCAGCCCCGAGCCCGTCACGAGCAAGCCCGCGCTTCAGGTGATTCGCGGGGGACGCGCAGACGAGCGTGTCGATCCGCAGATGGACGAGCGCCAGAAGCGTGTCCGCACCCGGCGCATGGGCATGATGCTGGTGGGTGGCCTGGCGGCGGCGGCGGCCATCGCGATCCTCTACTTCAACCCCGTCGGCGATGGCTCGACCGAGGTCGCGACGCACGACGTGCCCACGGTGGTTGCACCGGATCTGGAAGCGCTGGCCACGGCGGAGCTTCTGCAGACCGAAGTGCTCTCGGTGGATTTCGGCGCGAACGTCGGCACGATCTTCTCAGTCGAGGGCGAAGCAGGCGCGCGCTACGCGGTGGTCTGGCTCGCGGATGAGAGCGAGAAGGATGAGGACTCGCAGGGTGCCGGTGCCAATCACGGAACCAAAGCGCCGGTGGAGCTGTGAGGCGTTCTGTCTCGACGCTCATCGCCCTCGCCTTGCTCGTCCTCGCGGTCCCGGTGTCCTCACTGACGGCCCAGCAAGTTCCGGCTCGGGCTGCAGTGCAGGAAGTCCGCGGCGAGGTGTTGATCATTCTTGGCAGCGAGCGCCCTGGGGAGATCGACCCGGCGCTGGCCTCGATAAGCGCTCTCCGTCAGGCACCCTTCAGCAGCTTCCAGACGATGCAGCTCCTGGCGCGTCCCTCGATTCGCCTCGTGGTGGATGAGCCGCGTGACATCCCGCTTCCAAACGGCCGCATCCTGCGCATCGTGCTGGCCTCGGTGACGCCGCAGGGTCGCTATCGCGTGCGTGTGTCGATCAATCGGCCGGATCAGAGCGACTACCTGCCGCTCCTTGAGGTCGTGGCGCCTCCGGGCGACCCCTTCTTCCTCGCGGGACAGAACTTCCTCGGCGGGACGCTGGTCATCGGTGTGCGGCTGGGTGAGCGCGCACCAACGCCTGCGCACTGAACCGCGTCCGCGACGAGCGAATCAGGTGCCGACGTGGTCGCGTACGATGCGATCGGCGTCGCGTACTTGCGAGAGCAGGAAGCGGGCGAGGGCCAGCTCTTGGTCTTGTGGGGAGAGGTCGCCGTGCCTGCCCTGGCTCGCGGTGTAGAGCGTGATGGCCGAGGCGACCGAGACGTTCAGGCTCTCGACGAAGCCGACCATCGGGATGCGGTAGACGCCCTTGGCGCGGGCGCGGATCTCTTCCGAGACGCCGCGGTGCTCGTTGCCAAAGACAACGGCGGCCTTGGGGACACGGGCGAGGTCTTCGGGTGTGACGGTGCCCTCCATCGCGGCGATGAAGATCTCGTAGCCCTGCGCCTCAAGGACATCGCAACAATCGGGGCCCGTCTTGTGCTCGACGAGCGAGAGCCAGCGCTGCGTTCCACGGCTGACGCGGCGGGAGATGGCGAAGGGGAAGCGTCCCTCGATGACGTGCACCTCGTGGCAGCCGAACGCATCGGCCGAGCGAAGGATCGCGGCGCCGTTATGGGGATCAGAGAGCCCATCGAGGACGGGCACGAGCGAGCGTGTGCGACGGCCAAGGATCTCTCGGAAGCGGGCCAGGCGCGCATCGGTGACGAGCGGGCCCAGGGCCGCGATCACGTCGCTCGCTTCGTAGGGAAGCTTGGCGGTGGCCGGGACGACCTCGACCTCGTCTTGATTGCGCTGCACGCCGCGTTCGTAGCGTGGCCGCGCTTGCTCTGCTCACGTTTCTCGTATTCGTGTTGAAGCATTTCGACGAAGGCCCGTCGATTGCTGTACGGAGAGCAAAGACGCCTTTCCGCGCCTCCCAAGGAGCCCCATGACGAGCCCCATTCGCGCCCGAACTTTCACGACTCTCGCCTTCTTTGGTGCCCTGCTGACGAGCAACGTCGGCCAGGCGCAGCAAGCGTCGGAAGCGTTTTCGTTTACACCCCGAACGTCAACGAGCGTTCATGCCTCACAGCCCAAGCAAGCTCGCAGGCGTGATCGTGGGGGCGTTGTGGTGGTGAACCCGGGGCCGGGTCCCAGTGTAGTCGTGCGTCCGGGGCGACCTGGCCGGCGGGGCGTGGTGGTCGTCGCACCGCCACCGGTCGTCGTGCGTCCGCCTCCGGCTATCGTTGTGCGTCCGCCCGTCTTCATCGCGCCTCCTCCTCCGCCCGTCTTTATCGCGCCGCCTGCACAGCCGGGTCTCCTACTCAACTCTGGGCGCTCCAACTACGGCGCGGTGACGATCTTCGGCTCGCAGCTTGGTCAGCCCTACTCGATGCAGGTGGTCTCGGGCGGCAACATTGATGTACGCGGCGTGGGCTTGCCCGCCAACTGCCGAGGCTTTGTCACGCAGCAGCCGGACGTAATCGTCACCTACCAGCAGCCCGGTCGACAGCTCGCTTTCTTTGCCGAGGGGCAGGGCGACACGACGCTGGTCATCCGCGGGCCCAATGGTCAATGGTCGTGCTCCGATGATGAGGGCGGCAACCGCAACCCGTTGCTCACGATGGCGAATGCGCAGCCTGGTCAGTACGAGATCTGGGTGGGGAGCTACGAGGCGTCGCACCAGATCCAGGCGCGCTTTGTGGTCTACGACCCCACCGTGCGGCAGCAGCAGGTGGTAGTGCAGCCACCGCCGCCGGTCTTCCAGCCACCGCCGGTGCAACAGCCGGTCTTCGCACCGGATTGCCGTCAGACACTGATGCAGCTCGGTCGGTCTCCCTCGGAGATGATGTTCTGTGATGGCGCCGAGCCCTTCTGCGCCGACGCGCTCCTGCGTGCTGGCCATGCAGCCACGAACCTAATGTTCTGCCAGGGTGTCAACCCGCAGTGCGCCGTGCAGCTCCTGCGGAGCGGCCATTCGCCCACCGAACTCATGCACTGTCGCTGAGCGCGGGTCGCTTCTCTCGCACGAAAAGAAGGCGCCGCATTGATGGATGAAGGCGCCCTTCTCTTTGGTGCGTATGCAGAGCGGCGAGACGTACTTACGACGGCGCGGAAGGCTCTTACAACGGCGCGGAAGGCTCTTACAACGGCGCGGGAGGCTCTTACAACGGCGCGGGAGGCTCTTACGAGGCGAGTTCATCCTGCGGTTTTTTTGCCCCAAAAGCCTGTAGCTCGCACTGGCCTACCGATTGCTCAACGGCCTTCGCGCTCGTCACCTCTTTCCCGCGAGGGAAACCAGCCATCTACCCCACAGACGTCCAAAGGTACCCATGCACTTCAAAAATCTTTCTATCCCGCGAGCCCTGACGCTCCTCGCACCGGCTGCTGTGGCAGTCGTAGCAACCCTCGTGACCGGACCTGGCTGCGCGCGTCGTGTGCGTGTCGAAGAGTCCTACATCGTCGGCGCGCCTTCCTCGCTTGCACCGTCGACCGTGATGTTCGCCCAGGCCGTGCAGCTCGATGTCGTGCGCGCAGGTGTCTCGCGAGCCCTGGTGGAGCGTCGCTTCCAGCCTGAGAGCGAGGAAGGGACGCGTGTCTTCGCGCGCTTCACGCACCGTCGCGGCTCGGTTCGTGTGGCCGTGGATTACTCGGCGACGCAGGCCGTGATCACGGCGATCGAGTCGACCGATGTGGACGACCGCGAGTGGGCGAACTGGGTGCGTGCGCTCTCGTCGCGCATCGAGGAGGAGGTCAACCGACCGGGCCAGGAGGCCGCAGCCGCCGCTCGTCAGCAGCAGGAGCAGGCCCAGGCGCAGGCCAACGCCGAGGCGCAGCGACAGACCAATGAGCGTCTTGAGCGTGAGCGGATGGCCACGCAGCGTGAGCAATCGCGTGCACAGGCAGCGATGGCGGAGGCCAATGCGCGTGAACAGACACGCCTGGACCGTCAGGGCCGTGCTGAGGCAGTGCGGATGGAGCGTGCGCAGCGCATTGAGGGCGAGCGCCTTGAGCGTGAGCATCGTCGCGAGGAAGCGCGTCAGCGTCGCCTGGGCATCGTTGTCCAGCAGCCTCAACAGCCGCAGATCGTGATCGTGGCGCCGCAACTTCAGGTGCAGCAGCCCATGCTGCAGCAGCCGATGCAGCAGCAGCCGCAGGTCGGCCTCCATCTCAACCATGGCCAGGCGAACTTCGGCGCCCACAACGTCTTTGGGATGAACCTGCCCACGCCCTACGCCGTCAGCGTGATCTCCGGCGGCAACCTGGAGGCGAGTCAGCAGGGGATCCCAGGGAACTGCCATGGCTTCGTGACCGCGCAGGCAGATGTGATCGTTAACTACGTGCAGGCTTCGCGTCGTCTGGCCTTCTTCGTCGACGCCCAGGGCGACACGACGCTGGTGATTCGTGCACCCAACGGCCAGTGGTGGTGCTCGGACGACGAGGGCGGTGGTCAGAACCCGCTGGTCGACATCCAGAATCCGCAGGAGGGGCAGTACGAGGTTTGGGTGGGCAGCTTCCGCGCCGGGGAGCAGCTCCGCGGAACCTTCCAGGTCTACGACCCGAACATGCTCGTTCAGCAGCAGCAAGCGCAGGTCGTTCAAGTGCAGCCCGCGCCACCGAATTGTCGTGCCCTGGCGATGAGCACGGGCAACGCGGCCTACGCGAGTTCCTGTACCGATGACACGGACCCATACTGCGCCGAAGCCGTCTTCCAGAGCGGCAACCCGGCCTACATCACGTCCTGCCGAGGCGTCGACCGAGCCTGCGCTGTTGCCGCAACCCGCGCTGGACAAGTCGCTTACATCTCGTCGTGCACAGGCAACATCGACTCGCAGTGCGCGGTCGCCGCGATCGAGGCCGGAACACCGGCTTACATCTCGTCCTGCCGTCGCTGAGGCGAAGAGCGACACGACAACGGACGGACGTGCCCTCGGGTGCGTCCGTTCTGCTTTGTGCCCCACGAGTTCATTTGCTCTCGATGCAGGTCGGCCCTAGGCAGCGCTCATGAACGATCTCGCCGCACGCCTCAGCGAAGAGAAGCTCGCCCGCATCATCGACACGCTGGTCACGAAGATGTCGACCGACATGATGATAGGCTTCCACTTCGTGAAGGTGGACCTCGCCCGTCTGCGCGCGCTTGAGCTTCAACATGCCCGCGATGCGCTCTTTGGAACCGAGACCTACGAGGGGCGTCCGATTGCCACCGCACATCGTGTGCACCGCATCTTTGGAGGCAGCTTCGATCGGCGCATCAAGCTCCTGAGCGACATCCTCATTGCGAACGAAGTGGACGAAGACATCCGCGCCCATTGGCTCGCCCACCAGCAGAGCTTGCGCAGCCAAGTGGTGCAGGGGGACTGCGCTTGAGCGCAAACCAGCGAGGCGCATCGATCACGGTGTCGAAGCTGCGCAAGGAGTACCGCGTGGCCGAGCGCGCGAGTGGTCTTGGGGCGGCCATGAGGGCGCTCTTTCGTCGCACATACAAGTCGGTGGTCGCGGTGGACGCGCTCTCGTTTCACATCGAAGCGGGTGAGCGCATTGGCTTCCTCGGACCCAACGGCGCAGGCAAGACCACGACGCTCAAGATGCTTGCCGGCTTGCTCCATCCCACCTCGGGTTCGGTCGACGTGGGCGGCTTCATCCCCTCGCAGCGTAAGGCCGCATTCCTCGACTCGGTCACGCTGGTGCTCGGACAAAAACAGCAGCTCATCTGGGACCTCCCCCCAGCCGATACCTTCGAGCTCAACCGCGCCATCTACCAGGTGGAGAAAGCCGACTTCGAGCGGCGTGTCGGCGAGCTGGTGGAGCTGCTCGCGCTGGCCACAATCATCCGCAAACCAACGCGAGAGTTGTCGCTTGGGGAGCGCATGAAATGCGAGCTGGTGGCAGCACTCATCCATCAGCCAGGCGTGCTCTTTCTCGATGAGCCCACGATTGGTCTCGATGTGGCGATGCAGGTCGTCGTGCGTGACTTCGTGCGCCAATACAACGAGCGCTACGGCGCGACCTTGCTGCTGACGAGCCACGACATGGATGACGTGATGGCGCTCTGTCCGCGCATCCTCGTGATCGACAAAGGCGCGCTGATCTACGACGGAACAGTCGAGGAGCTGGTGCGGCAGATCCGCCCAGAGAAGCGCTTCGCTGTGCGCTTCACGCAGCCCGTGCTGGCTGAGGATCTTTCGGCCTTTGGGCGCATCGTGAAGCTCGAGGGCGCGGAGGCGATCCTCGCGTTACCGCAAGACGACGTGCCGCAGCGCGCCCAGGGCTTGCTCAGTCGCTTCCCGGTGATCGACTTCGAGGTGACCCGCCCTCCGCTCGAAGAGGTGCTGAGCGAGCTCTTTTTGCGTGGCAAAAAGCCATGATGCGCACCCTGCGCGTGCTCCCGACGATGTGGAGGATTGGTCTCTACGAGTCGATCGCCTACCGCGCCGAGCTCTTCATCTGGATGCTCACCACGACGATGCCGCTGGTGATGCTCCCGCTCTGGCAGGCCGTCGCAGAGACAGGCCCAGTCGGTGGCTACGATGTCGATCGCTTCACGGCGTATTTCCTCTACGCGTTCATCGTTCGTCAGCTCACGAGCGTCTGGGCCAGCTGGACGATCAACATGGAGGTCAAGCAAGGCACGCTGAGCATGCGCTTGATGCGCCCGATTCATCCCTTCTGGGCCTACGCGATCGAGAGCCTGAGCGCGCTCCCCTTACGCCTCTCGATCGCTGCACCGCTGGGCGTCTTCGTCCTCTACTGGACGGGCGCGCGCTACGTCGTGGACAGCTGGGCGATGGCGGGCGTGGGCCTTTTGGCGATCGTTGGCGCGTGGCTCATCTCCTTCTCCGCCAACCTCGCCTTGGGCGCGCTCTCTCTGTTCACGCAGTCGAGCATCAAGCTGATGGATGTCTGGCTCGCCGGTTACTTCGTGATGAGCGGCTACCTCGTCCCGCTCTCACTCTTCCCAGCGATCATTCGCAATGCCACGTATTGGATGCCTTTTCGCTATCTGCTGGGCTTCCCCGTGGAGCTCTGGAGCGGCTCGCTCACGATGCACGAAGCGCTCACGCAGCTCGCCGCGCAGTGGATCTGGGTGCTCCTCTTGGGCGCTACCGCGGCGCTGATCTGGAATCGCGGCCTCACGCGCTTCTCCGCAGTCAGTGGATGACGCTCGTCAGCGCGCGATCGGAACGTGTGCTCGGTGAGCGCGCGGCGAGACGCTCATCGGGGATAGGAAAGGGCACGAGGTGTCGTGCTCTTCCCTGCATCGCGCGCTGCACGGTCCCGAAGTTCGAGCCTGCATTCCAGAACATGAAGCCATCGGCCCCACCATTGCGCGCGCCCCGAATTTGCTCGGCGATGAAGTTCGGTCCCCAGTCCTCGGCCCCATTCTGAAAGCCTTGCAGGAAGGGGCGAATCACCGGCCTTGGCCCGATGCGCGCTCGCAGTCGCGCGACGCCCGACTGCACGAGGTTCCGTGCGCGGTTGGGATGACCACGGCCCCAATCTCCCATCGCGTTCATGTAGAGCATTGGGCAGAAGACATCGATGACATCGGCCCAGAGCGCGAGGTCTTGCCCAAGCCCTGACTCGTCGCCCTCGTTGTAGGCCTGAATGCCAAAGACATCGGCCGCGAGCGGGACATGCACCCGCGCATCCATCTGCCTCAAGAAGCCATGCAGCCACTCCGCGCGTGAGATGTCGGTGCGCTCGTGTGCATAGCTCGCTAGACGCACGCCCTCATCGACCGGGAAGCGGATGTAGTCGAGCTGGATCTCATCCACGCCGAAGCTCGCGATCTCCTCCGCGAGGCGCAGCAAGAGATCGTGATTGCGCTCATCCCACGGGTTCAACCAGCCCCCGCCCGTGCCCCAACTCGTCCACGTCTGGCCTTGTCGATTGGGGCGATTGTCGAGGATCGCGCGGTCAGGCTCACGCACCGAGAGGAGCCTGTCGTTGAAGCAGACCATGCGCCCGATGACGTGAATGCCCTCGGCCTGAAGCTCGCGCACAAGCGCAGCTGGGTCTGGGATGAAGATGACCTCTTGCTCTGCGAACTCGGGCAACGCGGAGTCGTAGGTCATCCGGCCTTGCCCATCCTTGAAGTCGATGATCGCCGCATCCATCCGCGAGAGCCGAATGAGGCGGGCAATCTCCGCGCTGCCCGCACGCGCAAAGGGCCCCGTGATGTAGAGCGCATTCGCGCGCTGCACCCGCTCGGTGATCACATCGTTGTCTGGCGCTGCTTGGGCGTGAAGCGCACCTGGAAGGCAGGCCGTGAGCGAGGCGAGGAGCAGGGCGAGGGCGAGGGCAGAGCGCATCGCGTGATTCTCACTGAGAGCTGGGCCCGTCGGCCAATTTGAGGATAACCGACTGTCTTTGTTGATGAAGCCAATGGCTCTCTGCGACCCTAGACAGATGCGCCCACACAGAGCCCTGCTGCTCGCGCTCTTTCTCACGCTCGTCTCGCTGGCTCCTTTTGAGCGTGCTGATGCGCAGGCCAGCGCGGCCTACCGTCTGCTCTTCATCGGCAACAGCTACACGCGCTTCAACCAGATGCCGTTCATTGTGGAGCACGCGCTGGAGTCGCTGCCGCAGCCGATGAACGTGCAGGTCGCGATGATCGCGCATCCGGGATGGACGCTTCATCGCCATTGGGATGCACCGCGAACGCGCCAGCAGATCGAGACCGGGCGCTTCAGCCACGTCGTGCTTCAAGGGCATAGCCTCGCGGCGCTCGAGCATCCGGACGCGCTGCGGCATGCAGTGCATCAATTTCATGATGTTATTCAGCACACGGGCGCGCGCACGGTGCTCTACGAGACCTGGGCACGTCAGCCGGGTGCACCCGATGAAGCCGCGACACCTCAAGAGATGCGTACACGCGTGGCCACCGCCTACGGCTCCTTGGCGATGGAGCTTCACGCCTTGCTCGCACCTGCGGGCGCGGCGTTCGAGCTAGCGAATCACGCGCTCCCTGCGCTCAGTCTTCAGCGCAGCGATGGCTCGCATCCCACCCCCGAGGGCAGCTACCTCGCTGCGATTACGATCGCGTCGGCCGTGAGTGGCTGCGACCCGCGGGACATTCGCTTTCGACCTCACCGGATGACGCGCCCCGTGGCGGTATCGCTTCAAGAGGTTGCGGCGCGGGCCGTGGGTCGCACTCCGCGCGTGCACTAGCGTCTGAAGCGATGGAGCGACAGACAGACACGAAGAAACCCGCCGCAGTGAACTGGGCGGGCTCTTGTTTTTCCGTGATCGAGAGGCTCAGGCCTTCTTGATGACGTTCTCGTACTTCTTGCGGAAGCGCTCTACGCGGCCGGCCGTGTCGAGCATGCGCTGCTTGCCCGTGAAGAAAGGGTGGCAGCTCGAACACACGTCAACGGAGAACGAGCCCTTCGTCGATGCTGTCTTCCAAATCTGCCCGCATGCGCAAGAGACGGTGGCTTCCGTGTACTTGGGGTGAATGCCTGCCTTCATGGTGACCTCGGCCTCCGCGCCTCGAAGACCACCCGACGTGGGTGATGAGAGATGAGAGGGAGGCGCGATCTAGCGAATCTTCCTCGGCAGAGCAAGGACGTGATCGGAAACCTGCGCACTTCGGCAAAAATGGGGGCCCGATCACGCGTGACCACGGCGTGATCGTGGTAATCCTCCGCTGGTTTCCCTCGCGGGAAAGTCGTCACCGACCAACCGTGCCCGACTACGCGCACGTCGCAGGAGTAACCCCATGGCTCAGAAGCGGATCCACCTTGTGATCCGAGGACGCGTACAAGGCGTCTATTTTCGCGCATCCGCCGTTCGTGAGGCCAAACGACTTGGACTCACCGGCTGGGTGAAGAACCGACAAGACACAGCGGTCGAAGTGGTCGCTGAAGGTGAAGAGGATCAGGTCAAAGACTTTCTCGCGTGGGCCCAGCACGGCCCAGCCACAGCCCGCGTCGACAAGATCGACACCCGCTGGCGAAGCTACACCGGCGAGTTCGCGAGCTTCACGATCGACGGCTAAACGATGTGCAACCTGCGGGTTGCATGTTGCGTCCAAGCGCAGCGCTGGTTTCCCTCGCGGGCCGTCATCGCTGGTTTCCCTGGCGTCGTGTTCGCTGTTTTCCCTCGCTTCGTGTTCGCTGGTTTTCCTCGCGTCGTGTTCGCTGGTTTCCCTCGCGTCGTGTTCGCTGGTTTCCCTCGCGTCGTGTTCGCTGGTTTCCCTCGCGGGAAAGTTGCGTGGGTCGGTGGAGTCGTCGTAGTGGCTGAGGATTATGTCGAAGACGCTCCATCCGCCTCTGCGCTTCGCAGTTTCTTCTATGCTGCTCTCATGCCTCCTTTGGTGTGCGGGCCTTCCCAGGGCGAGCGCGCAGACCGGCTTTGAAGAGAGCATCGCGGCGCAAGCGGAGGCTCTTCGTGGCGATGACGCCGAAGCACGCAACACCGCAATCACCTACCTGCGCACGCTCCCGCGCGAGGCCTTGCCGGCGATTGAGGCGCGACTTTTCAGCGCGCGTCGTGTGCGTCCGACGCTCGATGAGGCGAACACGGCCCTGACGGCGTTTCGGCGTGCCACTGGCTCACGCCGCGCCGATGACCTCGCCGATATTGCCGATGGCGTGAGCACGGTGCTCAGCACGACGCGCGATCGCGCCACGGTGAAGATGGCCGAGCCGCTCTTGCTCCTACGAAGCCTAGAGGCGATGCAGGCGCACGAGGCGAGCATGATGATGCCGCAGGTCTTTCGGCTGGATGGCGAGGCCTGGCGCATGGAGTCCCGCCGCGTGACGATTCGCCTGGGCGATGACGTGGCCGCAGCGGCGATCCGCGCGCGCAGTGACTCTGACAACTCCGAAGGTCGCGCATGGGCCCGCTGGACGACCGAGCGGCTCGGTCTCGATGCCCCCGGCACGCTCGTGCAGCGTCTCTCGCCCGCGCAGATGAGCGAGGTGCTTCGTGCCTTTGGAGACACGCATACGCTCGCTGCGATCCCGGTCGTGGCCTCATTCGTCGATGCTGATCATCGCCGCGTGCGTGAGTCGGCGCGAGATGCGCTGCGCGCCTATCATCAGAATGGAATCTGGGTCGCACGCGAGACATTTCGCATTCGCCTCGGTGAGGATGCGGATGCCCAATGGGGCTGGGAGCGCACCCTGAACGCGCTCTACCAAGGCCTCGACGCGGAGCGCGCGGAGCATGTTCGCGCTGCGCTGGGTGATGCACTGGCAGCGACAGAGCGCGGCGAATTGGAGGAAGCCGAGCGCCTTCTCCACGCGGCCCTTGTGCGCAGCCCGGAGCTGGCCGATGAGGAGGCGGCACGTCTCTACGCGCGCTTGGGGGATGGGCACCTTGCCGATGGCGAAACAACTCGGCGTGCGCCCGATGCGACCCAATCGCGGCTCCTTTTTCAGCGCGCGATCATGCTCGCGCCCTCGTCTTCCGATGCGGCACGTTGGCGCGCAGAGGTGCTCCATCTCGATGCGCTCGCAGACCTCTCGCGCGGCATCCTCGATGCGGATTCATTCGAGAGCGCGGCCGCGGAGACATCATGCACACGCTGTGTGGAGACCTACGCGCGCATCGCGCCTCAGCGTGCTCTTCCCGAGCCGAGTCATCGTGCATGGGCGCTTGGTGCTGCGGCGATTCTCTTCGCGCTCCTGGGCCTCCTGATGCTGCCGCTCTGGGGTCGTTCAGCACCCCCGAAGGCTCCAATGAGCCCTGAGCTTCAGCCGGGCGATACGCTGGCGTGAGCGAAAGGTTCTTTCCCACTCCAGCAACTTCTTTCGCGCGATGGAAACCAGCAAGTTCTGCCTCGGCGACGTGAAGGAAGACGTGCTGCGACTTGAGGTCGAGCGCGTCCTAGGGCTCGTTCGTGCAGTCATTCCGCCCCTCGCGGAAGTGCTCGAAGTGGGCAGCACAGCGGTCCCTGGCGTGATCGGGAAAGGCGACATCGATCTACTCGCTCGCGCCCCACAGGAACACTTCGACGCCTTGCGCAGCGCGCTGGATGGCGCCTTCGCTCGCAACCTCGATCAGCTCAGCGACGCGGCCTATCAGGGCTATCTGGTGCCCTCGGATCTCGACGTGGCGATTCAGTGTACGGTGCGCGGCGGCCCCTACGATGACTTCGAATTGTTCCTCGAAGTGCTCCGCGCGGACCCGGTCGAGCGTGCAGCGTACAACGAGTTGAAGCGTGCGTGGCATGGTCGTCCGATAGACGAATACCGTGCAGCCAAAAGCGAATTCATCTCGCGCGCGCTCGCAAAGCGGGCCTTGCTCCGATGAGCATGGGAGGGCTCTTTTGAGGGTTCTGGTCGAATCGGATCAAAAGTGATTTGCGAAATCCTTCTGTTGCGTCTACTTTCCGCGCCCACTTTGCCGCTTGGCCTCCAGCGTGCACCATTCGGACGAGATGACGATGTCGAAGCTCAGCGATTACCTCACGACGAACAAGATTGACCCGCGCCGCATCGCGCTTGCCTCGAAGGGTGTCGAGCGCCACACGCGCGAAGACCTCAAGCTCATCGCCAAAAAGGCGGCGATCAAGGCAGGAACGGCGGAGAAGAACCCCGAGATCACGAAGGCCAAGCCCCGCTCGGGCCGCCCAGTGACCGTCCCTCAGCTTGAGCGCGCAATGCGTGGCGAGACCGTCCCAGGTCCAGCCAAGCACCGCATCACGAAGGCGATCAACGTGATCCTTACGGGCCGCGAAAAGCCCGAGGCTGGATTCCGCGACCTCTTCTGAGAGTTCCCCTTCGGGTGACCTCAACGAAATAGGGCTCTGTCGAAAGACAGGGTCCTTTTTTCGTGTCTGCGTTTCGTCAGGGAACGGCAGGAGAGTGCGTTTCGCAGCCCACGTGCGCGCAATGCTTGTGGTGTTGCCGATGCGTTGGATACGCTCGGCGCGCCATGCCTATTCGTCTCTGTCCCCCTGAGTCCACCCCGGCTTCCTCGTCACGAGGGAACACCCACGCGCATCCATGGCGCAAGTTCGTCAGCGCGCTTGCGATTGGCTCTGCCCTCACGCTCATCTCTGCGTCTGCGCTCGGGGATGTGCGTGGCTCGCTGACAGTCCCGACAGACTTCCCCTCCATCGTGGCGCCACCGGCAGAGTCGGATGCAGCACGCACGCGCTACTGGGATGAGTGGAATGGCTTCCTTGAGCCGCGGCCACACCGCGTCAATGTCGCGCGTGAGATCGCCGTGGTGCTGACCGGTTCGGGGACGCCTTCGCTGGGCGAGCAGCCCTCGCTGCGCTTGCACAACGGCTCGCTTTTTCCGTCGACGATGGTGATCCGCGTCGGTGTGGCGAATGATCTGCGCAACGACGACGCGTGCAGCTACGAGATCTTCGCCGAGGGGCTGGAAGAGCTGAGCGCGGTGCAGACGGCGCCAGGGAATGCGCGCCCGATCAACGTCTCGGCGGCGGGGCACTGGCCGCTGCGCGATCGCAATTATGGGCACGTCCAAGGGCACCTGCATGCGCTCCCCGATCTGGTCGCGCGCGCATTCGTAGAGCCCGCCGGCGGATACGTCTTTCGCGGCGTCGAGCCGGGCACCTACAACCTTCACGTCTATCAAGGTGAGCGCGAGATCGCGCCCGCTCAGGCCGTCACCGTCGGTGACAACCGTGAGCTCACCGTTGCACCCATTGCGCTTCAGCGCTGAGAGGGATGAACCAGCATGCTGCTCACCCGATTCTGGTTTCTCATCCTCGCTATCGCTGCAGGCGCAGGCCTCGCTATCGCCGTCATCGCGACGCGCCTCGTCGATGAGCGCTCCTCTCTTACGGCTCGCTCTGAGCT
>Ga0105045_10001351_pt1 | contig 19950 bp, 17 predicted proteins | sample MAT02_FD_78089 | JGI IMG/M metagenome (GOLD analysis project Ga0105045, IMG submission 78089) | Freshwater microbial communities from Lake Fryxell liftoff mats and glacier meltwater in Antarctica - MAT-02 (megahit assembly) | ecosystem: Environmental > Aquatic > Freshwater > Ice > Liftoff... | reverse complement strand
TCCAACTACTGGCCGCTGGTGGTCGGTGGCAAAGCTATCGCGTCGTGGATTCCTTACACCATCGCCGGGTTCGAGATGATGGTAATGGTGGGTGCACTTTCCACGGTGGCTGGCATGTTTATCAATTCGCGCATTCCACGTCTCACGGCCACCGCAGGTTACGATACGCGGTTCTCTGGCGGCTACTTCGGCATCTTTGTGGCCTGTGATGGCGCAAAGGCCGGACAGGCTGAGGAGCTCCTGCGTCGGCATGGCGCGGTGGAGGTGCGACGTGAGGCCTGAACCCTCGGTTATCATGATTTCAGTGGTGTCGCGCGTCGCCCGCCTCGCGGCAGTCGTCACGCTGCCGATGTCCCTCGGCGCCTGCTCGTGGTTCACAGATTTTAAAAATCAGCCCCGCATCGAGCCGTGGGAGGCCGCCTCGCAAGATCCGGCCGACTCGCTCACCCCGCCGCGTGGTCAGCCGTTGTACAGCGTGCCGGTGCAAGGTACGGTGGTGGCGGGATACCAGATCTCCTACCGTCCGTTGCCGCCTGTCATCGATTCGTTCAACGCCGTGCCCAATCCGCACACCGCTGACGAGCGCTCACTTGAAAACGGTAAGAAGAACTACCAGATCAACTGCGCGGTATGTCATGGCAACTCGGGTGATGGCAACGGTGGTCTCAAGAAGGTGAACCCGGCCTATGGCTGGAGCCCCAGCTTGCTGGCCGCCTCGGCCTTGGGACGTTCTGACGGCTATATCTACGGCATGTTGCGCAACGGGCGTGGTATCATGCCCAGTTACAACCGTATCGAGGAGCCGGATCGCTGGGATGTTGTGAACTATGTCCGCGCGCTCCAGGGCAAGTTCACGGTGGTAACCGATACCATGCTCATCGGCTACCCGGGACAGAACGGCACGACCGTGCCGGGGCCGTCGCGGACTGCGCCGAATGTGCCGTCCCGATTCCTCGCTCCGACGTTCATGCCGACGCCAGGATCTGCTGGTATCAATTCGGCCACGTTCAAGGGCAACAACGAGTTCGACACGATGCGGCAACTGCATCTCGGACTGCCCGCTGAAAAGGGCGCGGCGGGTGAGACCTCCAAGGAGAAGCACGAGTGAGCCAGCATTATTCTTACCCTACGCGTGAAGACTTCGCGCGTCGCTTGGCCGCCAAGCCGGTCCCCAAGGGACTGAAGATGGCTTCGCTGGTGTTGGCGCTGGTAGGCATTGTCACGTTCGTGGTCGGTCTGTTTGTCAACGCCGACCGTGCGTGGCAGTCGCTGCACTTCAACTGGATGTTTTTCGCCACCATTTCGACGGCTGGTGTCGCGTTCGCCGCCGTCCAGCGGATCGTCACGGCCCGCTGGTCGCGGCCGATCGTCCGCTTCACCGAAGGCTTCGTTGCCTTCGTGCCGGTGGCCTTCGTTATTCTGCTGGTCATTCTCTTCGGCAGCGGTGACCACGTCTTTACGTGGGCCGGTCGCGAGTCGGTGGAGATCGCCGAGAAGGCCCGCTACCTCTCGTCGGGTTGGTTTCTGACGCGCGGTGTGGCGTTTTTTGGTCTGATCACGGTGTTGCAGTTGGCGTTCGTCTGGTACTCGGTCCGGTTGGATGTGGCGGTATTGCCGGAGTACGGGGCGAAGTGGGCGGCCGGACTGCGCGCCAAGATGCGCTCGGGCTTCGGTGACGAACGTCGCGAGCTGCACACGCAGCATTCGTTGATGGGAAAGCTCGCGGTTGCTGTCTGTATCAGTTTCGTGGTTGGGTGGTGCTTCATGGCATGGGACTATTCCATGACGATGTCACTTCACTTCCAACAGACCATGTACGCCTGGATCGTCTTCATGGGCGCGTGGCTCAACATGGTCATGATCACCGCCATGCTGTCCATGTGGTGGCGGAAGCACCTCGACGCACCCGATGTGGTCACGATGAACCACTTCTGGGATCTCGGTAAGCTGGGTTTTGCGTTTACAGCATTTTTTGGCTACATCAGCTTCAGCCAATACCTGGTGATCTGGTACGGCAACTTGCCGGAAGAAACCCACTTCTATCGGCTGCGGCTCTCGGGCGTGTGGAAGCCGGTCACGCAGATGATTCCGATCCTGGTGTTCATCCTGCCGTTCTTCGGTTTGATCTCCAAAGCGGCCAAGGTCTATCTGCCCACGTTCGTGCTCTTCGCAACGTGCAGCATTCTTGGCATCTATCTGCATCGCTACATCGAGATTTATCCGTCCATTTACGGCGAGGCTACCAGCCTGCCGTTTGGACTGCAGGAAATCGGCACCACCGTGGGCCTGCTCGGCCTCTGGGGTTTCTGCTACCTGTCGTTCATGGACGCCTTCCCCGTGATGCGCGTGTTCATGATGACTACACCGTACCGCGATGAGGTGCAGGTGCCAGTGGACGCTCGCACGATGGAGCCGCTGCCGGCGCACGAGTAGTCGAGTGCTGCCTGGTGCCCTGGGCGAACGGGCGGACACCACGACTTGGTGTCCGCCCATTGCCTTGGGGGGTGTTGGAGTCTGATGGTGATCTGATTATTGTTGGGGGTACGACCAACATCGGGGCGTTAGCTCAGCTGGGAGAGCGCGCGCTTTGCAAGCGTGAGGTCATCGGTTCGATCCCGATACGCTCCATACAAAAAACGCCAGTCACGGCTCAAGCCGCGCTGGCGTTTTTTGCGTCGCTGACCGTCGGTGGTTGATCGATCGGGTCAGGTGCCGCGTGACGTTGACTCCGGCGAAGGCCGCGTTGGCGCAGCAAACGCCATCCCGTTGATATGCGTTTGTAGCAGGGCGCCAAAATCACGCGCCGTGAGCGCGTCTGCGAAATGCCGACCCTGCTGCACCACGCACTGCAGCCGCGCGAGGCGTTGAGACTGTGCCGCCGTCTCTACGCCTTCGGCGATGACCGCCAAGTCGAGTCCGTGCGCCATCCGGATCATCGACGACACCAGCGAATGGTCCCTTGGGTCGACGAGCAACCGTGTCACAAAGCGGTGGTCGATCTTGATACCGTGTACGGGCGCCTCGCGCAGGAATGTGAGGGAGGCGTGACCGACGCCGAAATCGTCCACCACCAGTCGTACGCCCAGTGACTTGATCGCGTGGAGCGCTTCCAAGGCGAGCTCACCGTCCACCACGGTGCTGCTCTCGGTGAGTTCGAGGGTCAGCGCGTCGGGTGGACAGTCTGTGCTCGCTAAAATGAGAGCCAAGCGCTCCGCGAAGCCTTTCTCGCGTAGCTGCACGGCCGACAGGTTCACATTCATGCCCAGCGAGCGCCCCCACGGGGTGCTCCGCCACCCACTCACCGCGCGACAGGCTTCTGCCAGCACGCGCTCGCCGATCGGCACGATGAGCCCCGTATCCTCCGCCAGCTGCAGGAACTCCGCTGGCGCGAGTAGTCCCCGATCCGGATGCGCCCAGCGCAGGAGCGCTTCCGCGCCGACCACGCGGTCGGCGACGACATCGACAATGGGCTGGTAATACACCACCAACTCCCCGAGCTCCTCCGCCACACGGAGCCGCGTCTCCCGGCGGTGGGCCAAGGAATCGATCCCTCGCGGCGGGGCGGCGGCGTCCCAACGGCCGTTCTCGCCTGCGTTGTTCTCGCCTGCGATGTTCTCGCGTGCGGTGTTCGAGCCGTCGCGACGGCGGAGCTCCTTGTCGCGATACATATCCTGATCCGCCGCTTCCATGATCTCCACGACCGTCACGCCGTCGAGCGGTGACATGGCGCTACCGATACTGGCTTCGATGGGCATCACCACGCCGCCGCCCAGATCAACCGGCTCCTGCAGGCAGGCGAGAATCGTTTCCCGCACCAGTGCCACGTCTCGGCGACTGGTGACGTCGGGGAGCAGCACAACAAATTCGTCGCCTCCCAAACGGGCCACGCCATCCGATCGACGCACGCTTTCGAGGAGACGGGCGGATGTCGTGCGGAGCAGGAGATCGCCAGTGGCATGTCCCAACGTGTCGTTGATCTCCTTGAAGCCATCGAGATCAACGAAGAGCAAGCCGGTCTTACGTCCGTAACGTTCGCCGAAGGACAGCGCGCGCTCCAGTTGCGCCACGAACAGATCGCGGTTGGCCAGTCCGGTGAGTGGATCGTGCGTGGCACGATGGGCAGCCTCGACTCGCGCCGCTTCCAAGAATACGATGCGCCGCTGACGCTCGATGGCGAAGATCAGGTGGCGCGCCAACTGTGTCGGCGCCGTCGTGGCCTTCTCCAAACATTCCTGCGCTCCAGCACGCAGAATCCGCAGGGAAATCGATTCGTCGATGCTTCGCGAATACACCACCACCGGCACCGTGGGTGCCGCACTGCGCACGCCGGCAAATGTCGCGGCACCCGATGCATCCGCAAGCTCCAGCTCAAGCACGACGACATCCACCGTGTTCTCGAGCAGCGTGCGGATGGACTCCGTCAGCGACTGCGTGCGCAGCAGCACCAACTGATCGCCGAACCGCGAACGAAGGGCTTCCTCGGATCGCAGCGCGGCGGACTCGTCGTTATCGACCAGCAGAATCCGTAGAAGGCTTGGCATAACCGTAGGTTGAAAAGCCAACGGTGGCGCGCGGCGAGCTGTTGGGAGAACGGGTGGAAAATGCGGACCTGATTCCATTGTATAGTTGAGATTACGCGCTGTCGGCACGTTCGCCAAGCCCCAGTTCCATGCCGCCGTCCTCATCCGCTCATCGGCGTATCATGTCGGCGCTTACCCTGTCGTGTTGACAGTGTGCCATTCCCGGCCTGAGGCCTTCCTTTTCGGTCAGCTTGTCCGAGCGGTCGGGCGGACCTACCTTTCCGCGATGCCTGATCGCCGATCATCCCTGTGTTGACGTCGTCATTGCGCACGACGACGGCGAACCCCGCCGCTTCGTTCGCCGATCTCGTGGGATTGCTCGCCCACGCCCCGACGTTAGAGCACGGGATACGTGCGGTACTGGCCCGGCTTGGCGCGTCACTACCGGCCACCCGCTTGGCGGTGGAGTTTCCCGCGATGTCCCAGCCGCCGCTGGTGTGGGCGACCGCCGACGGCGACGCGCAAGCACGGCGGGTTGAGGCGTCGGTGCCGGCACAGTGGCCGCTCAGGGCCGCCGGCGAAGTCGTGGGGACGTTGGTGGCGCATCGCGAGGCCGCATGGACCGAGGCGGAGCGGGCGGCCATGCAACCAGTGGCGGAACTGCTCGCGGTCGCAGTCGCGCGTGAAGCGCATCTGCGCGACCTCGAGCGCGAGCTCATGGCGCGGGTGCGCGAAGTGGCCGAGCAACGCGCGTTCATCGAGTGCATTGTGGACTCGCTGCCGCATGGGCTGTACGTGATCGACCGCGAGTACCGGATCCACGCGTGGAATCATAAACGGGAAACGGGACTGCAGGGTGTGTCGAGAACTGATGCGATCGGGCGCACTATTTTTGATGTCCTGCACCGGCAGCCGGCGGCGCTACTGAAGCGTGAGTTCGATGAAGTGTTCGCTTCGGGGAGGCTGCAGCAGTTCCAGATGGAGAGCAACGCATTCGGCGATACCCGGACATTCCGCATATCCAAAATCCCCATGCGGATGGGGGGAGCCGTGGTGACGCACGTGATCACCATCGGGGAAGACATCACCGATTGGCGCGCGGCGCTCGACCGCACCGCGCAGTCGGAGAAGCTCGCGGCGCTGGGGCAGTTGGCCGCCGGCGTGATGCATGAGATCAATAATCCACTGGCGACGATTGCCGCCTGTGCGGAGTCCATCAGCCTGTTTAAGGAACTGGGCACCGCCGCACCGGCTCCGGATGAAATGCTCCGGATCATCGATCTCGAGGTCCAGCGCTGCAAAAAGATCGTCAACGGTCTCCTCGATTTCTCGCGCCCCAAAACGGATCATCGGGTGCTCTTCGACGTCAATGCGGCGGTGCAGCAGGGGCTGTTTCTGCTGCAGCATCATCCTCGCTATAAGCGTGTGCGCATGGTAACCGAGCTTGACACCACCGAGGCGTTCCTCGTGACCGGCGACGCGGATCAAATCGTGCAAGTGCTCATCGCGCTGGCGATCAATGCGCTCGACGCCTCCCCGGAGGGCGGTCGGGTGGTGATCCGCACCGGCGCCACGGTGGGCGTGGATGGTCGGTCGCAGGCGCTCATTGAGGTGCAAGACGAAGGGCCCGGTATTCCCCGCGCGCTACAGGCGAAGGTGTTCGAACCCTTCTTCACCACCAAGCCGCCTGGTCAGGGCACTGGCCTCGGCTTGGCGATCTGCTATGGCATCGTGGCCGACCACGGCGGGCAACTCGATCTGATGTCCCCCGAGCACGGAGGCACAACGTTTCGGGTGACGTTGCCCCGATCGGCGGCCGACGCATGACCGATGGAGCGCTCCAACCGTCCCGCGCCGTGCCGGGCGCACCGATTCGCGTGCTCATCGCTGAGGACGAGACGCATCTTGGCATGATCCTCGAGCAGTTTCTCAATGCGCGCGGCTTTGCGGTGTCGATCGTCCGAAATGGTCGCGATGCGCTCGCGGCGCTGCGCGCGGAGACGTTTGACGTTGCGTTGCTCGATGTCGTGATGCCTGAGATTGACGGTCTCGAAGTGCTACGGCTCGTGCGCGAAGAGCCGACGCCTCCCGAGATCATCGTGATTACCGGCAACGGGACCATCGAGACGGCCATCGCCGCGCTGAAGCTCGGCGCTTACGACTTCCTGACCAAGCCGTATCGCATGGCCGAGATCGAAGCGCTCGTGCGCCGTGCCTGGGAGAAGCGTGTGCTTGCACGCGACAACGTGCTGTTGCAGTCGCGGCTCAAGCGCTCAGCTACGGTACCGCGCTTCGTCACGCAGTTCGCGCCGCTGATGGCTACGCTCTCCCTCATCGAGCGTGTGGCGCGTGGTGTGTCGCCAGTGCTGCTTACCGGAGAATCGGGAACGGGCAAGGATCTGGTTGCGCGCTTGTTGCACGCGCAGGGGGTACATCCCGATGGCCCGTTCGTGGATCTGAACTGTGCGGCACTTTCCGATGCCTTGCTGGAGACCGAACTGTTCGGCGTGGAGCGCGGCGCGTATCCGGGCGCCGATCAGCGAAAGGTGGGGCTGATCGAGCTCGCCACCGATGGGACGCTGTATCTCGATAACATCGGCGACCTCGACCTGCGGCTGCAGGGGAAGCTGCTGCACGCCATTGAGCATGGCAGCTTCTATCGAGTGGGCGGAACGCAGAAGGTGCAGGTGCAGGTTCGGATCATGGCGTCGAGCACGCACGACCTGTCGCGCATGGTCCAGCAGGGGACGTTCCGCGAAGAGCTCCTGCACCGCATCAACACGATTCGGATCGTGCTGCCGCCATTGCGCGATCGGTCGGTCGACGTGGTCCCGCTTGCGCGCCATTTTCTGCTGCAGTTCGGTGGCAGCGCGCCCCCCGTGCTCAGCGCCGACGCGGAGCGAGCGTTGGAGCGGTATCGCTGGCCGGGCAATGTGCGCGAGCTCCGCAACGTCATGGAGCGTGCGGTGCTGCTCGCCACCGAGGGGACGGTGGGGGCGCAGGACCTGCCATTGGGGGTGGACGTCGGGGCGGCGGCCCGTCCCACGCCAGTCATGGTCTACTCGCTCCAGGAGCTGGAGCGGCGGCACATTGCCGACGTGTTGGAGCGCACGGCGTGGCATCAGGGGCAGGCCGCCGACATGCTGGGGATTTCGCCCAAGACGTTGTATCGGAAGATTCGGGAGTACGGCTTTCGCCGCCCATCCGGTCGCTCCGTATGATCGCCACCTCGCAGGCGCCGGAGTGACCGCATGAAAATTCTCGTGATCGAGGACGATCCCACGGTGGGGGAGTTTGTGCGCCGCGGGCTCGAGGAGCAGCGCTGGCATACCGATCTGGTCAACAACGGGCTGGAGGGGGAGCGCTTGGCGATGACGCAGCCGTACGACCTGATCGTGCTGGACATGCGCCTGCCCGGTCGTAACGGCTTGGATGTGCTGCGGTCGCTGCGCGCGCGCGGTTTCGAGCGTCCGGTGCTGGTGCTCACGGCGCAAGACGCGGTGGACGCGAAGGTGGAAACGCTGCGGGCCGGCGCCGATGACTACGTCACGAAGCCGTTCGCGTTTGAGGAGTTGCTGGCCCGCGTGGAAGCACTGTTGCGGAGACCGCGCGCCTTGGCGTCGCCGATGGTCAAGGTGGCCGATCTGGAGCTCGATCAGGGCACCCGGGAGGTGCGCCGAGGCGAGGAGTTGATCGAGCTGACGCCAAAAGAGTTCGCGGTGCTCGAGTATCTCATGCGTCACGCGGGCCGCGTGATGAGTCGGACACTGATTACCGAGTACGCGTGGGGGTATCATTTTGATCCGGGCACCAACATCGTGGATGTCGTGATCAATCACCTGCGGAAGAAGATCGACGCCAAGTTTGAGAAGAAGCTGATCACCACGGTTCGTGGCGTCGGCTACATGATCCGCGGGTAGGTGGCGTTACGCGTGGGCTCGATTCGCGCCCGCCTCACGGCGGCGTACACGGCCGCCTTTGTCGGCACCCTCGTAGTCTTTTCGATCACGCTGTTGGCGGTACGTCGCGAGGTGATGCTGCGCGATTTGGAAACGCGTGTGCAGACGGAAGCCGATCGGGTGGTGCGTGCGGTGAATCTGGCGCGGACAGCAGGCACCGAGCCCGTCGTTGCGCAGGACGATCCGCTGGCGGGACCGCGCGTCTCGCAACGCATGGGAGCGTTTCTGGCGATGCTGGACGCGTACGTGCTCGTGCAAGACAGCACCGGCTATGACATCTACGCGTCGCTGTCCGTCCAGCGACTCTCCGCCTCGGATCGCGATCTCCTGAGTAGCGCCGCGCGTGTGGCGCAGCCGGGGAGCGCGGGATCGCGCGTGCCGATGCTGTCGGGCGAGGTGCTGCTCGCGACGCGGATGGTCCCGCTCAGTGATGAGGCGCGCTATCGCGTGGTGGCGGCGCTGAGCACGAAGGAGATCAGCATGGCACCGCGCGATCTCGTGGGCACCATGCTGGTGGTCTCGCCCTTTCTGTTGGCGCTCTCGATGACGTTTGCCTACATCATCGCGGGACGGGCGTTCCGCCCCATTGATCGGATGATCGATCAGGTCGAAGCGATCACCGATGGGCGATCGCTGCACCGGCGACTGGCCATCGGCGCGGCCGGCGATGAGCTCGCGCGTCTCTCCGCGACGCTGAACGCGTTTATCGAGCGACTCGAAACGTCATTTGGTGCGCTACGTCGGTTTACCGCCGACGCGAGCCACGAGCTCAAGACCCCGCTCACGGTCATGCGCGCCGATGTCGAGCGCGCGATGTCGCCGCTCGCGAGCGCCACCGAGCAGGCGATCGCGCTGGAGGAGGCGCTGGAGCAACTCACGCGGATGGCGGATCTCGTGAATTCGTTGCTCACACTCGCGCGGGCTGACGAAGGGCGGTTCGATCTGTATCGGGAGCCAATCGAGCTGGCACCGCTGGCTCGTGAGGTCGTGGAGACGGCACGGCTGCTGGGCGAGGACAGCGATCTGCAGATCGTGGCGTCGGTGATCGAAGAGTCGGAGGTGCTCGGTGATCACACGCGATTACGGCAGCTCTTTCTGAATCTGGTCACGAACGCGATCAAGTACACACCGCGTGGTGGACGCGTGGATATTGCACTCGTGCGCGGAGCCGAGCACGCCACGCTGTCCGTGAAGGACACCGGCATTGGCATCGCGGCAGCGGACCTCCCGTACGTGTTCGAACGATTCTGGCGCGCCGATCGCGTCCGGTCGCGCGGCTCGGAGCGTGGCGGCTTCGGGCTGGGCCTCGCGATCTGCCAGTGGATCGCGCAGGCGCACAGTGGGACGCTCAGTGTTCAGTCGCGACTGGGGCGTGGCAGCACGTTTACCGTGACGCTGCCGCTTGCTGGCGCGCCGGGATCCGGGATGACTGGTGAGTACCCGTCGATTGTCAATGGGCCGGACGCAGCCGGTGATAGCTGAGAGGCGTCGCGGTGGATTAATGCGATCCTAATGTTTTTTCCATTGCCTGGTCATTTTTGCGACGTAAACTCGCGGTAGTCAGATCTCGGGCCTTTTGTCCGGGACTGCGCAGTGTCGCCCGCACCCGGACTAGCGAGATGTTTAATAACCTCGTTGAATCGCAGGCCAAGACGCAAAAGCGCCTGGGTGGGTCCATCACCTCCATCCTGCTGCACACGGCTGTGGTCGTTGGTCTTATCATTGTGACCAAAGAATCTGGCCTCGTGGCGGAGAAGACGAAAGAAGAGAAGGTCGACTTCGTCGAGGTGAAGAAGGACGAGCCCAAGCCGCCCGAGCCGGAAAAGGCACCACCGCCACCTGACGCGGTGGCCGCGCCGCCACCGCCCAAGGGTTTCCAGGTGCTGACGGCTCCCATCGACATCCCCAACGTCATCCCCGATATCGATCTGTCCAAGAAGGTCACGGACGAAGCCGATTTCACGGGTAAAGGCGTCGCGGGTGGCATCGCCAAAGGTGTGGAAGGTGGCAAAGGCCCCATCCCACAAGGTGATCAGCCGTATTTCGATTTTCAGGTGGAGAAGATGGTCGTGATGGCGCCTGGCGCCAGCGGTCCTGCCTACCCTGACATGCTCCGCTCCGCCGGTATCGAGGGCACCGTGTTGGCACAGTTCGTGGTGGACACCACCGGACGCGCCGACATGAGCACGTTCAAAGTGCTCAAGTCCGAGAACGATCTGTTCTCTAACTCGGTCAAGAATGCGCTCCAGCGCATGCGTTTCCTGCCTGCTGAAGTGGGTGGACGCAAAGTGAAGCAGCTCGTGCAGCAGCCGTTCCAGTTCTCACTGAATCGTTAACCCACCCCGTCCCACTTTCCGGAGATCCGTTACATGAATATGTCGATGACCGAGCTGTTCCAGTCGATGGGCTGGTTTGCCAAGGGCATTGTCTTCACGCTCCTTGCCATGTCCGCCTTCTCGTTCACGGTGCTCATCCAGAAGTGGTGGGGCATGCGCAAGGCGCAGGCGGAAACGCGGAAGTTCGCGCCCGAGTTCTCGCAGTTCCTTGAAGAGGACAACCTTGGCGAGGCGATCAAGCTGGCCGAAGGATACAAGAAGTCGCATGTCGCCCGTGTGCTCGGTGGCGCGCTCACCGAAATCCGCCCGCTCATTCAGGATGGTTCGGTGACGGTGTCGGACATCAACTCGGCCGAGCGCGCCGTGGAACGCGAAATGCTGATGACCGTTGTTGACCTCAAGCGTGGTTTGGGCGTACTGGCCACGGTGGGCGCCACGGCGCCGTTCGTCGGACTGCTCGGCACCACCATGGGTATCGTGAACTCGTTCACGGGTATGGCCACGTCGGGCGCGGGTGGTATCTCCGCCATCGCGGCCGGTGTCGCCGAGGCGCTCATCACCACGGCTATCGGTATCGGCGTTGCCATTCCGGCCGTGTGGGCGTTCAACTACTTCCAGACGAAGATCGACAATCTCACGGCCGAGATGACGTACACGTCCAAGGAAATGATCGACTACCTCATCAAGGGCGTGTCGGGTGAGTTCGGTCGCTCACGGTTCACCCGTGAGTTCAACACCGCCGGTCAGCAGTCGATCTCGCAGTAATCCTGATCCGTCGTTCGGGTGGCGCTCCCTACGGGGCGCCCATCCGCTGGTCTCAACGCAAGGAGTTCCTACATGGGTATGAGCGCAGGCGGCGGTAACGGCGTGAAAGCCGAGCCGAACGTCACCCCCATGATCGACGTGATGCTCGTACTGCTCATCATCTTCATGATCACCATCCCGCAGATCAACGCGGGATTCAAGGCGGTCCCACCGGAAGGGCAAAACCTCAAGCCCCACCCGGAAGTAGATGGTGATCAGGTACTCGGCATCGACGATCAGGGTCGGTACTACCTGAACAAGAAGCCCATTCGCAACGAAGATCTCGAAACACTCGTTCAGGGGATCTACGGACAGGAACGCGAGGACTACATCATGTACGTGAAGGCCCACAAGGACCTCCAGTATGTGAAAGTGGTCGACGCGCTCGATCGGTTGTCGCGGTCCGGCGTTCGTGTGGCAGCGCTCATTACGGAGCAGTCACCGGGCACGGAATCGCTACTCGAAAGCGATAAAATTCTCAGCGGGGGCAAGTAGCCATGGGAATGTCTGCAGGTGGTGGTGGCAGTAACCTGAACAACGACATGAACGTCACGCCGATGATCGACGTGCTCCTCGTGTTGCTCATCATCTTCATGATGATCATCCCGATGAGCCGGAAGGCCATCGACACCCAGTTGCCGGATCCGACACCGCAGCCGTTCGCTTCGGAGCCCAATCCTGACCAGATCGTCCTGGAAGTGCTGCCGGACGACAAGTATGCGATCAACAAGGAGCCGGTCGAGAAGGCGCAGCTGTTCACCCGGCTGAAGGCGATCTACGACCCGCGCCCCGAGAAGATCATTTTCGTCAAGGGCGACACCATGGTCACGTATTCGTATGTGATCTGGGCCATGGACCAGGCGCGCGGCGCCGGGGTAAAGGTTATAGGCGTTCCACCGAAGTAGTCTGGCGTCGGCAAGGGATCGACAGGCGTTCGCGCTTCTCCGGTCTCTCCGCGTATTGCGGCGGACGAACCCAACGGGCTCGTCCGCCGTATTACGTTTCGAGTGTCTTACCTCAACGATCGCATGGACCAACTTCCCGCTCACACCACATCCGCCGATCTGCCGCCGCCGGAACGTCCTCGGTACCGGCCACCTATCGGCGTGCCGTTGCCCAAACAGCGCCGCGTGGCGAGCCTCGTGCTCTCCATTGCCGTGCATGTGCTGCTCTTGCTGCTGCTGATCGTCCCCTTCACGAAGCCGGACCTGGTGCGGGAAATGCTCGGGGCGGGCGGCATCGGTCCGGCAGGCGGTGGCGGTGGTGGCAGTCGTGGCACCGGCGGCGCGCCCAAGACTGAGCGTGTTCAGTTCGTACGGATAGCGCCAACGCCGGCGGCTGTGGTGGTCCCACCACCGATCGTGCGGCCTCCCGAGGTCAAACCCGTCATACCACCCCTCGTAACGCCTCCGCCCACCCCCACGCCGCCTCAGCCGACTCCCCCGCCTACCGCAGGCGCCGTGGCGGCCGACGCTGCGTCGGTGGTGACCGGCACGGGCGGCGGTTCCGGCACCGATGGGAGCGCGGGCACCGGATCGGGCAGCGGAGGTGGTGTGGGAAGTGGTGTCGGGACCGGGAAGGGCAGTAGTGTCGGACCGGGCACGGGTGGCGGACCCGGGACCATCTACCCGCCCGCGCCTACTGAATTGTTCTTGCCGCCAATTCCCGTTCCCAATAAAGCCAAAGGCATCGTCGTCGTCATCTTCGACGTCGATTCCACCGGCAAAGTGCTTGACCTCCAGTTTACGCCCACCAAAGATGGTGCGTACAACCGGAAATTGCGCGAGGCGTTGTCCTCCATTCGCTTTCGTCCTGCGGTCAATGCGCAGGGTGTACCCGTGCGCGCCAAAGCCGAGATCACCTACTCGCTTTAAGTCGTCAGCTGGCTCTCGCTCTGCGAGTAGCTGAACAGTACCTTGCGCGGCATCCAGATGTCGTTCGCGTCTCTCTTACGCACCGGGTGCTCATGGGGCTGTTCGATCGTAAGCCGATTGCCGCGGAGACCGACAGTGAGTCCGGGATGCACCGCACGCTCGGCGCCGGGGATCTCATCATGCTCGCCATCGGTGCCGTCATCGGCGCCGGCATTTTCTCGTCGCTCGGTACTGCCGCAGCCGGCGAGGTACTGCCCGACGGAACAATCGTGCGATACGGCGCTGGTCCGGCTCTGGTCCTCTCCTTTATTCTGCTCGGCGCAGTGTGTGGACTCGCTGCGCTGTGCTACGCCGAATTAGCGTCGATGATTCCGCAGGCCGGCAGCGCCTATGCGTACTCCTACGCGACCCTCGGTGAGATTATCGCGTGGATCGTCGGCTGGGCCCTCATCCTCGAATATGCCGTTGGCAACGTCGCCGTGGCGATCGGTTGGTCCGGGTATTTCAGCTCGCTGCTCTCCGGCTTCGGTATTTCGCTGCCCGGATGGTTGACCCACGGCTACTGGAATGTGAAGGCGAGTAGTGATCCAGCGATTCGGGCGCTGCTCGAAAGCGCGCCGCATGTGGCGGGGATTCCCATTCTCGTGAATCTGCCGGCGTTCGGTATCGTAACCGCGATTACCCTGTTGCTGCTGCGCGGCGTCAAAGAGAGCCTGCGCGTCAACAATATCATGGTGGTGATCAAGCTGTTGGTGCTGGGGCTCTTCGTCATTGTCGGTGCCCAGCATATAGACACCGCCAACTACACGCCGTTCGCGCCCAACGGGTTCCGCGGTATTCATCAAGGCGCGGCCATCGTCTTCTTTGCCTACATCGGCTTTGATGCCATCTCGACGGCCGCCGAGGAGACTAAAAATCCGCAACGGAACCTGCCGATCGGTATTCTGGGCGGATTGGCGGTGTGTACCCTGATTTATGTCATTGTGGGCTTTGTGGCGACCGGTCTGGTGCCCTACGAGCAATTGCGCAGCAGCGATCCGCTGGCCAAGGCGCTGTCGCTGGCCGGGCTCGATACGGCGAGCTGGATTGTGGCCGCCGGTGCGGTGGTGTCCATGTCGGCGGTGCTGCTGGTATTCCAGTACGGCCAGCCGCGTATCTTCTACGCGATGGCGCGGGACGGCCTGCTTCCAAAGTTTGCCGCCAAATTGGATCCGAAAACCCGCACGCCCCATGTCACCACGAAGATCACCGGCGTGGCGGTGGCGCTCGGTGCGCTGCTGGCCGACGACGCCGCCACCTATGATCTCACGAATATCGGGACGTTGGCGGCGTTTTCCGTGGTGTGTATTGGTGTGTTGGTGCTGCGTATCCGGGAGCCCAACCGTCCGCGTCCGTTCCGCGTACCGTTTGTGTGGGGGGTGACCCTGCTTGGTGCGGGGGCGTGTGTCTTCGTGATGCGAGGACTGCCGTCGAGTGCCTGGAAGGCGTTCGCCATCTGGATGGTGATCGGGCTCGTAGTCTACTTCTCGTATGGCTATCGCAACTCGGTCGTACGGCACCCCGGCAAGCGTATCGACGCCTCGTAACGACGCCCCGTCCCGCCATTACATCGCCTTCCCGCGGCGCGCGTTGTGCGCGTGGCGTTCTGATTCCGTCTTTCCCTCCCCATGGCTCAACTCTCCGCCAACACCGCCAGCGCACCAGCGCCGAAAAAAGGATTTCTCGGCATCGGGTTTTCGCAGTGGATTCTGATTTCGATGGTGGTTGGCATCTTGATCGGCTGGCTGGCCCCGGATTTTGCACCGAATCTGAAGCCCTTCGCGAACATCTTCCTGCGCATGATCAAGTCGCTGATCGTGCCGCTCCTCTTCAGTACGCTGGTGGTCGGCATCGCCGGACACGGCGATGATATGAAGAAGGTGGGGAAGCTGGCGCTGCGCTCCTTCATCTATTTCGAGGTCGTCACCACGGCGGCGCTGGTCATCGGTCTGGTTGCCGTGAATTGGGTCAAGCCGGGCGTAGGCTTATCGATCGCTCCGGATGCGAGCAGTGAGGAGTTTCAGGCGCTCGCCGCCAAAAGCCCAACGTTTGCCTCGGTGCTCGAGCACACGGTTCCGCAAAGTTTCTTTGAAGCGGCCGCTCAGAACGAAGTGCTCCAGATCGTGTTCTTCGCTATCATCTTCGCCGTCGCGCTGGCGCGGGTGGAAGGGCCGTCGAAAAAGATCATGCTCGATGGGCTGCAGTCACTCAGCGATGTGATGTTCAAGTTTGTCGGAATCGTGATGGTCTACGCGCCGATCGGGATCGGAGCGGCCATTGGCGTCACGGTAGGAAAGAGCGGGCTTGATGTCATGAAGAATCTCGCGTTGCTCGTGGGCACGTTGTACGTATCACTGATCGTGTTTGTGCTGCTCGTTTTGGTACCGGTAGCGCTTGTGGCACGTATTCCGATCAAGCGTTTCTGGCGGGCCGTGAAGGAGCCTTGGATCATTGCGTTCACCACCGCGTCCAGCGAGGCCGCGTTCCCGCAGGCGATGCAGGCGATGGAGAAGTTCGGCGTTCCACGCCGCATCGTGTCGTTCGTGTTGCCCACCGGCTACTCGTTCAATCTTGACGGCAGCACGCTGTATCTCGCGATCGCCTCGGTATTCGTGGCGCAGGCGGCCGGGATCGATATGCCGCTCAGCCAGCAATTGCTGATGATGCTCACGCTCATGCTCACGTCAAAAGGCGTGGCGGCGGTACCTCGCGCCTCATTGGTGATCCTCTCCGGCGCCCTCGCGCAGTTCGGGCTGCCCCTTGAAGGCATCGCGCTCATTCTCGGTGTCGATGCCATCATGGACATGGCGCGGACATCGGTGAATCTGCTGGGAAATTGCCTCGCCACGGCCGTCATGGCGCGTTGGGAGGGCGAGTTGGGCGAACCGGCCCCAGAGGGAGCGGTGGCGTAAGCCGCCGCCCTTTCAGCGTACTACACTTCCACGCCTAACAGGCGCCGTGCGCGACGGATGGCCCCCCGCGCGGCGTCCACATCTTCGGTACGCACCGTGGCTCCCGGCACCGCACTCTTGAGCCGCTGTTCGAGGCGCTTGCGTACCAGTGAGCCCCGCGAAAGGAGCCCTCCAGCGAGCGCCACCGGAATGGCCGCGCGTTCGTCCATGAAGCAGCGTCGCGCCAACGTGCGTATGTGCAGCGACAGTTCTTCCACGCAAAAACTGATCAGGGCGTTCGCGCGCAGATCGCCCGTCGACGCCACCTGTGCCACCACCGGGGCGAGCGTGGCCAGCTTGCCGGGGCTGGCATCGGCGGCCCACGGAATGATGTCGTCGAGCGTCTCGAACTCGAGGAACGTCAGGATCGCACCCGTGAGCGCAGTGTCGGGTTCGCGGCCGTCGTGAGCGGCCGTCACCACGCTCAGTGCCCGTTTGCCGAGCCAGGCGCCGCTTCCTTCGTCGCCGACGTTCGGTCCCCAGCCGCCGCAGCGCTCCAGGCGCCCATCGGGGGCGCGGGAATAGGCCACGGAGCCCGTGCCGGCGATGAGCAGCACGCCGGCGGAGTCGCCAAAGGCATCGTCCATGGCGATCGTGGCATCGGCTTGCACGGACACATCATCGGCCACCCGACGCGACGCGAGCGCCGACCAGAGCGCCTGTGCGGCCCGTTCCTGACCCGCACCCGCCACGCCGACGACACACACGGCTGGCCGTGTTTCGGACCGCTCAGCCGCCGCCAAGGCGTCGGCAATGAGCGACTTGATGATGTCGGCTGCGACGCCTTCGTGGCCTGGTTGCAGTGCACTGCCGGGACCCTCGGTCCGGGCCAGCACCAGGCCGGTGGCATCGGCCAGCACGACACGTGTGCGACTGCCGCCGCCATCGACACCGACGACCAGTGGTGTCGGATCAAGAGGTCCGGCGCTCATGAGCGATTTCCTGTGGACTGATGCGACGCCTTCGGAGGCGTCGCGTGCGTGAACGACGACAGCATACCCGTTACGAAAGTAAGCGATGTGCCGATCAACACGTACCACGGCCACGCGATGCGAGCGAATGGCGCAAGCGTCGGCGCCAGAATGGGAAACCAGCCGCTGAGCGCCTTGGCGAAGACCACAAATGTCATGGTCCCGATGCCCACGGCCATGCCGGTAATCGCGTCGCGCTGTACGGCGCGCGGCAGCAGCATGGCCAGGAAAAACGCGCCCAGTAGTCCGCCGTACGTGAACGACGCGACCGAGAGGGCGATCGTGACCACCGGTGTGCCCTCGTTTTTATAAAGCATCGCGCCACCAATCAGAATGGCTGCCCAGAGTAGCGTGAACCGTTTGCTGATACGCAGAATGCCCGGGTCATCGGCGCGTTTTCTGGTGAGCGGCAGATACAGATCATGGAGCGTGGCTGCCGCCAGCGAATTGAGCGCACCACTCACGGTGCTCATGGCGGCCGCAAGAATGGCCGCAATGACCAGGCCGGTGAGGCCGGCCGGCATCACTTCCACGATGAAGCGCGGGAAAATGGCATCGGGGCGCGGAAACGCGACCCCCTCGTAAAAGGCGAACAACCCCACACCGATCATGAGGAACAGCGCAAACTGCGCCATCACCACGAAGCCGCTCCCGATCAGCGACCAGCGCGCCTCGCGCAGATTGCCCGAGGCGAGCAGTCGCTGCACAATCAGTTGATCGGCGCCGTGTGATGCCATGCTGAGGAAGGCACCACCCAGGAGTCCAGCCCACAGGGTATGGGGACGATCGATGCCGGTATACAAATCGATGAGCTGCAACTGGCCGCGGCTACGCGCGCCTTCGAGAATGGTCTCCCATCCGCCAGTCACGCCGCGCCCGATCAGCCACGCCGCACTGAGGCCACCCACGAGATATACGCCCGTCTGCAGCACGTCGGTCCATACCACGGCCCGCATGCCACCGTGGTAAGTGTACAGCACAGTGAACGCGCCGAGTATCAGAATCGACAGCGGGCCGACATACTCGGGCGGCACAATCGGTCCGATGATCAGCCCCACGGGAATGGCCGTGGCGAACACACGCACCGAGTCGCCGAACGTGCGCGTGACCATGAAGACCACCGAAGCAAACCGACGCGTGGCAAGACCAAAGCGTTGCTCGAGCAGCGCATACGCCGTGACCAACTCGCCCTGGTAGTATCGGGGCAAGAGCGTGTACGCGATGATCACCCGTCCGATGATGTAGCCGAAGGCCACCTGCAGAAACGACAAATTACCCACATACGCGAGCCCGGGAATCGAGATGAACGTCAGTGCGCTCGTCTCGGTGGCAACCACGGAGAACAGAATGGCCCACCACGGGATGCTCTTGCTCGCGACGAAATAATCACGCGCATCCTTCTGATCGCGTCCAAGCCAGACCCCGAGCAGTGTCGTGCCAATGAGGTACGAAATCAGCACCCCCCAATCGAGGAGCGTGAATCCGCCGCTCATGACCTCCCGCCCGCGCTACGCGAGAACATAGGCTTCCATGGCGAAGTATTCGGCGAGTCCGAGTTGATCGAGGGTGGCGGCAGTGGCCTTGTTGCGCTGCTCCACTCGTTGCCAGAATTCCCGTGCATCCTGCCCGGGAAATGGCGCGGAGTCCTTCTGCGACTGGTGCTTGAAGATTGCCTGGATCTTGATGGTCAGCTCTTCCTGCGACAGCGGCACCAGCACGGTGGCTTCGGTAATCGGCCACTCCTGCCACGCGCCGCGATACAGCCATACCTGTGGGCGTGTCAGTGTGCTGCCCTCGCCGTAGACGTCGAGCAAGGCGCGATCAATGGCTTCCTTGCACATGCGGTGCGTCCCGTGTGGGTCCGACAGGTCGCCAGCCACGAAGATCAACTCCGGCTGCAGCTCGCGCAGCAGATCGGCCACGATCTCGACGTCGCCGGCCCCAATGGGATCTTTGCGGACCTTGCCCGTCTGATAAAACGGCAGGTTGAGAAACCGCGCGTGGTCTCGCGACATCCCAATAACCTCGATGCCGCTCACCGCTTCCGATTCACGGATGATGCGCTTGATATCCTGGACCTCGGCGATGTCCACGTCACCGGCCTGCTTCTTCGCGAGAAACGCGTGGACTGTCGCGGCCAGCGTCCGGATCGCGGGTGTGTCCCCCGTGCGCTCGTCGTCAAGGCGCACCAGAAAATCGAGGTAGCGACGCACGTCGTGATCGAACACGGCAATGTTGCCGCTCGTCATGTAGGCGACGGTCACATCGTTGTCGTTCTCCACGAACTTGCGCAGAATGCCGCCCATGGAGATGACATCGTCATCGGGGTGCGGCGAGAAGCAGATGGTCTTGAGCCCGGTGGGGAGCTTGCTCTTGCCGCGGATCTTGGCACCGAGCGTATTGAAAACGAGGCCGTTGACGGCGCCCGGCGAGCCATAGCGCGCGACCAGCGAGGAGAGGCTGTGCTCATCGTAGTCGACTTACGTGAGCTTGAGG